>k87-218985_pt1 | contig 20348 bp, 16 predicted proteins | sample MGYA00084031_6733416 | MGnify analysis MGYA00084031
CCCTTGCCTTGAGCTAACGGTTGGTACAGCCAACCCCCGTTCGGGACTTTCACCCTATAGCTATCGCCCATGCTGGGCGCACCAAAACAAAAAACCTTGCTCCGTCATGGAACAAGGTTTTTCTAATGGTCATATTTTTGCCAAAACGCGAATTTACTTTTTGTTGCGGCGACGGTTGCGCAGGAAGGCAGGAATGTCCAGATTGTCCAAATTGCTCATCGAGAAGAAAGACTTCTCTTCTTCCTCTTCCTTCGCACGGCTCGCTCCCGTATTGGAGATAGGTGTCGGGCGGTTGCCTGTCTGAACAGGCTGTTGCACCCGGCGCTGTCCAGTGCTTGTGTTTTGCCGCTGGTAGTCTTCAAAGCCGGTAGCGATTACCGTTACAACGATCTCGTTTTTCAAATCCTCGTTGATGACCGCACCGAAAATCATGTTTACATCCGGATCAGCCGCAGATGAAACGATGTCTGCCGCTTCGTTTACCTCGTACAAGCTGAGGTTTGTCCCTCCCGTGATGTTCATCAGAACCCCGCGGGCACCATCGATGGATGATTCCAGCAGTGGACTGGAAATGGCACGGCGAGCCGCCTCAGCCGCTCTGTTTTCGCCGCTGCCTTCGCCAATCCCCATCAAAGCGGAACCGCGCTCGGTCATGATCGTTTTAACGTCAGCAAAGTCCAGGTTGATCAAACCTGGAGTAGCAATCAAGTCCGATATCCCTTGCACACCTTGACGCAGGATGTTGTCCGCTTCACGGAACGCCTCCAGCATCGGTGTATTTTTATCCACGATTTCCAACAGGCGGTCATTCGGGATGACGATCAACGTATCGACTTTTTCCTTCAACGCAGCGATCCCTTGCTCGCCTTGTGTAGAACGCTTCCGTCCTTCAAACGAAAACGGACGAGTTACGACCCCGACTGTCAGAGCGCCCAGCTCTTTGGCAATTTCAGCTACGACAGGAGCCGCACCGGTACCGGTACCGCCGCCCATTCCAGCCGTTACAAATACCATGTCAGCCCCACGCAGGGCTTGCTCGATCAGATCGGCACTTTCTTCAGCGGCTTTTTTTCCGATTTCCGGATTTGCCCCTGCTCCCAGTCCTCGAGTCAGTTTTTCTCCGATCTGCAGCTTGATATCAGCACTGGAGAGTTGCAAAGCTTGCGCGTCAGTGTTCAGAGTGATAAATTCTACTCCTCTTAAACCTCCGGCAATCATACGGTTAACCGCGTTGCTACCGCCACCGCCGCAACCAATCACTTTAATTCGCGCATAGGATTCCATGTCCATATCAAATTCCAGCATCTTGCTAGTCCTCCCCAATTCAACATGAGAAAAGCTTCTGTGTGGTGAAGCCGGTTGGTTGTGCGGTTCATCGCCCGCAAGTGACTACTTCCCCGCGGGCAATGTTCGTAAACATCAGCCGATTCACCGTATTCGGAGTCTTGAGGTTACAGGCGGTTATATAAACTCGCTGAACCAGTTTTTCACTTTTTCCATCAAACCGCCGCCTTCTTTCGGCTTGGAAACGGCTGCAGGCTTCGGCCCGCCTTTAAACGACGGAGGAGCTGTACGCACGCTGCGACGCTCCAACTGGTGCAGAGCGTACTGTATCAAACCCACGCCTGTTGTATAGGCGGGGTCTCGAACCCCGATATAATCAGGAATCGCGACGCGCACCGGCGCATCCAGTTCTTCCTTTGCCAACTCCAGCATGCCTGGCATCGCAACCGTTCCGCCAGTCAATACGTATCCGCCGGCAACCTCATCATGGAAACCCAGCTTGTAGACCGCATCTTCCACGAGGTTAAAAATCTCCGCTGCACGCGGTTCAATGATATTGGCTAAATCCACCTGAGTAAACTGTTTTTCCACATCACTGCCAATACGGGTTACCTTGAATTTTACATCCTCCGACGCTTCGTCGATCAGAGCGCAACCATTTTTCGTCTTCACGCGTTCAGCTACATCCGTATGGGTCCGAAGTCCTAAAGCGATGTCGTTGGTAATATGGTCGCCCCCGATGCCAATCACGGTCGTTGCTGCCAGTTTTCCCTGCTCAAATACACCGATGGTGGTAGAACCCGCACCGATGTCAACCAGAACGACCCCCATATTTTTGTCATCCTTGGAAAGAGCTACCGTGCTCGAGGCTAGCGGTTGCAGAAAAATTCCGGCTACGCGAAGATTTGTCCGTTCCGTGCAACGAACGATATTATGTACGACAGTTTTCGAGCCTGTGACGATCGTGCCTTCCATTTCCAGACGGACACCAATCATCCCTCTCGGGTCCTTTATGCTGCCCTGCCCGTCGACGATATACTCTTTCGGAACGACTTCAATGATCTCCCGGTCAGGCGGTATGGCAACAACTTTTGCTGCCTGAATAACTCGCTGGATGTCTTCATCTCGTATTTCACGGTCTTCGCTGGATACAGCGACAACCCCTTGGGTTTCATGCAGCTCAATGTGGTTTCCTGTGATACCGACGTATACTTCATCAATCGATACCCCAACCATGCGTTCAGCATGGTCAACAGCTTCCCGGATGGCATGCACAGTTTGGTCGATGTCGACGATCACACCCTTCTTGATACCCTCCGAGTGTGCCTGTCCGACTCCGATGATGTTGATGGAACCGTTGTTTACTTCGCCGATCATGACGCGAACTTTGGAAGTTCCAATATCTAGGCTGACGATGAGTTCATTGCTTACCAAACCTGTGACACCTCCCTTGCTACGTCTTTTGTCGTCATAATGTGAATACATCTGCGTAATTTATTCAACACAGGACTACCATTCCCTTTTTTTGATCATGAATTTTTGTAAAAATATGACCTTCTTCCCAATTTCGAGTGATTCTCTATTCCTGCTGGTTAATCCAACGGGATAGGACTATCCGACGAATCACCGCCAAATTGTTAAACAAACGCACGCCGAAAGCAACAATCGCGGCAAGGTAGAGGTCGATGCCGAGAAAGCCTCCGATAAATGCCAGTCCGGCCGCAAACAGCGTATTGAAGAAAAAACCGGACATAAAAACGCGAACATTAAACGTGCGTTCCAGATAGGAACGGATTCCCCCGAAAATCGTGTCCAGACCAGCCAGAAGGGCGATAGACAAATAGCTGCTGTATTCTTGAGGCACGCGCCAATCCAGCATAAATCCGACAGCGATGCCAACGATGAGTCCGATAAGCGGGAGCCACATGTCAGGATTCTCCTTTTTCTTTGACTGGTTTCATGTATTGGATGGGGCGCTGCTCCCGATTAGCCGGTATGATCAGCTTGTCCCGCTTCTCTGCGATAATCTCCTTGTTGGCCAGACGAAAGTTTTCTTCCACACCCTCCAGCTTGAGCGCCGACAGCAGCACGTCCGGCTCCCCGAGCGCTTTCAGTTCGTAAGGCGGTTGAATCGTCCTGGTATCAATCTGAATCGCATTGCCGACATAACGGATCGGTGTCGTTGCCACCATTCGATGCCCATTGATGGACACTGCCTGAGAACCGTTGGCAAAGAGAATATTGACGAGCCATCTGAGGTCTTCATCGTCAATCGTATAGCCTCCGATTACCGGCTCGGTCATCCCTCCGTCGAGGCCCGCTTCCGCAGGATTCACCTGGGCATCAACGACCCGAAGTATGATCCCCTCGCCTTCCACGCTGACCATTCCCGCCATTTTCCGGTTTCTCGCCAGCTCTTCTTTCATGACAGAAAGGCTCTCATCCTCATTGAGGGCGGTCTCATACTGATAGTAAAGCTGATTGTATTTGGAGATGTCAGCCAGAAGATTTTTGTGCTTCTCCAGCTCTTTCTGAAGCGACGTCCGCAATTCCGCTATACTGCGTGATTCCTTATGTGCCGGATGAAGGCTGCTTCTGAGCTGTACGGTCAACATAACCCCTATGATAGCACTAATAATGGCAAGAATAAATGTGATTTTACGGCTTTTTTGCAACATGAGAAACGCTTCCTTCACCTAGGAATGTTTGGTCTTGGCGTCACCTACATAAGCTGGCAGTTTGATTTTTTCTTTTTTTGAAACATCAATCTGTACAAAGTCTTGCAGCGTTTGGATTACGCCGCCCGGGAGATTCAAGGCCGCCTCCAGCGTATTTGGCTCTCCGATCGCGGAGATGACGAAAGGCGCCGCCGACTTGATCCCGTTTACAATAATGGTCGGACCTACGCAGCGAATGGCCGAATTGCTGACCAGCCGTTGCCCGTTGATGCTGATCGCCTCAGCACCGGCGGCACGCAGCTCGTTTACAACCAGCCGTACGTCCTGTTCATGAACGATGTAATTCGCGACGTCCATGCTGCTTCCGGCATTTTGACTGTCCTGCATGGTTACAACGAGCCCTGGTCCTTCTACGGGTACAACCCCGGCCATCATCCTCGCTGCCTCCAGCTGACTGAGTATGCTCGCGCCTTCCGATTTTCGCTGCGCCATCGCCTCCTCGATCTTTCCGACCTGCCGCTGCAAATCGAGCAGCTGGTTCTCCAGGTGCCGGTTTTGCTCCTTTTCAGCCAGAATACGCTCGGTTAATTGCGTCTCTTGCTGAAATTGCTGGTCGTTCAAGCGTTCCCGTTGCAACAGCTTGGTCGTCTCGACCGAAGTTGCCACAAGAAAACCCGTACAAAAAGTGACGAGAGTGAGGTACAAGTTAAATTTATGACGACGACCCATTTTGCAGCTACCCCTTTTACCCATACTTAAAACGATTGGGGCTATTACCCACCGGCAGGAAGCTGAATGGGCGCCCCAGGATTCGAATACGGTACGAACCATGGCTGCTCAAACAGCGAAAGAACCCCTTTTACCCCTTTTGGCAGCTCCTGCACGATTGTCGGATACCAGTTCAGCATAGTATCCAGCTTGTACACGACACTCCTGACCTCGTTTCCGTCCCTCATGAACAGAGTGACCCGCTGATTGTCATAAATCGTCGGCGTCAGGGCGATATCGGAAATCTCCCCCAATACTGCAGGGGACAGCTTCGCCAGCGCTTTTGCCAAGTCCGGAAGCATTTCGGGATTTGGCCATGAACTGATTAGCGGCCTGTCCACCATCCGTTTGGAAAAATCCACCTGTCTGAGCACTTTCCCGTTCTCCAGGAGCGGAGCCCTGCTGCCATCCTGTCCATTCCAAAACGCCACACGTTTGAATTCGGTTACATGCAAGCGAATTACGCCGGGAAAGGATCGTTCCACAGAGATGGTTTTCACCCCTTCCAAAGGCTTGCTCGCTTTTTGCACCTGGCTTTCCCACACATTCAAAAACTGCATGCCAAGTGTCAAACCGGAATGAGCGATGATCTCCTCGCTCGAGTACATGTCGTTTCCATACACCTGAATTTCCTGAACCTTGCTGTACGGCGAGCGGATGAACAAGACGATCAACACGATCAAAAAAAACAGGACGAGCAAAACAACCAGCTTGCGATTTCCTTTGCGCCGCGGACGCTGCTCTTTAACGTGCGGAATGCGTTCTTCGATTACCGCCATGACTCAACCCTTCCTCACTACGCTAGCGTGTCACGCGCCGAGCACTGATACACGATTGTTCCGTATCCAAGGAGACCTGCTTTCCGGCAAATCACCTCACAAATAATGGCAATCCTATAAATAACTGCCACCATACAAAACAGGGAAAGCGGCATAGCATATGCCGCTCACTTTCTTCTTGTCTATATCGACACGCGGGAAATGCGGGCACCCAGCTGCTGCAGCTGCAGCTCCAGCCGTTCGTAACCACGGTCGATATGATGAATCTGCGATACCGTGGTCGTGCCTTCCGCCGCCAATCCCGCCAGAACAAGTGCGGCACCTGCCCGCAGGTCACTTGCCTCAACACTCGTACCTGACAGTTTGTTTCCGCCGCGGATAATCGCGGAACCCAGGTCGACGTAAATGGAGGCGCCCATTCGCGCCAATTCGTTCACATGTTTGAATCTTCCTTCAAAAATCGTCTCCTTGATCACACTTGTTCCTGTTGCCTGTGCCAAGAACACCATCAACTGCGCTTGCAAATCGGTCGGAAAACCGGGGAACGGGGAGGTAATTATCCGTTCGTAGGCAAGCGGGTTGCCTGTGCTCTTGACTTCCATTATATCATGGTAGGTCTTGATTTCAACACCACAGCTACGGGCGACCTCAATTAATGCGGTGAGATGCTCGGGGATGATATTGGTCAGTTCAATGTGTCCCTTTGACACTCCGACCGCCAGGAGATGAGTGCCCGCTACGATCCGATCGGGGATGATCCGATAGCTGACTGGACGCAGCCTGGTAACGCCGTTGATCTCGATCGTATCCGTTCCGGCGCCGCAGATGCGTGCACCCATGGCGTTCAGGAAGTTTTGCAAATCGACAATTTCCGGTTCCCTGGCGGCATTGCAGATACGTGTCGTTCCCTTGGCCAATACAGCAGCCATCATGATGTTTTCTGTTGCCCCCACACTCGGGAAAGAGAGAAAGATGTTAGTACCATACAATTGATCTGCCCGAAACGTAATATAGCCCTCTGCTTCCTCGATTTTTGCTCCCAGCGCTGTCAAGCCGGCCAGATGCAAGTCGATCCGCCGCTCTCCAATCAAACAGCCGCCTGGCCGGGAGATGGTCACCTCGCCCAAACGTGCCAGAAGCGGTCCGGCCAAAAAGATCGAAGAACGCATTTGACCCATCAGATCATCAGGGACATGCGACACGGAAACTGAGGTCGTATCCAGATCGACACTTCCGTCCGCATGCTTTGTCCTGGCTCCCAGTGCAGTTAAGATTTTCAGCATCACCTCGATGTCTTTGAGGTGGGGAACATCATAGATATAAAATTGCCCTTCCGCGAGAATCGACGCGGCGAGGATGGGAAGGGCAGCATTCTTGGCTCCTTGGACCCGAAGCGAACCAGACAGAGGTCTTCCGCCTTCGATCGCAAAAGTATCCAAACTTTCACCTCCGTGTTACCCCTCGCCCACCACCAACACCTCCGGATGCAAATCAACGCCAAACTTTTCTTTGATCGTGCAGCGGATGTGCGTAATCAAGGTGAGGACGTCGGTAGCCGTAGCGCCTCCCCGATTGACGATAAAATTGGCGTGAATCTCGGAAACCTGAGCTCCCCCGTAATGAAATCCTTTCAGGCCTGCAGCCTCGATCAGACGGCCGGCGTGGTCTCCAGGCGGATTGCGAAAAACACTTCCGGCACAAGGCATTTGCAACGGCTGCGTGATGCGGCGCCGCTCCTTGTTGGCTGCCAGTGTAGCAGCTATTTCTCGGCGGTCGCCCTGGCGCAGCCCAAAGCGGGCTTCCAAAACAACTCCCTTGCGCTTTTGCAAAAGGGACGTCCGATAGCTGAAGCTCAGTTCTTCGTTGTTCAACACTTTGACTTCACCATCATCAAAGAGGATTTCGGCTTCTTTGATAATACGTGACAAATCCGATCCGTGCGCCCCCGCATTCATGTAGACGGCCCCGCCTACTGTACCAGGAATGCCTCCCGCAAACTCCATACCTGTTAATCCCTTTTTGCCTGCCTCCACCGCCAGGCGGATCATGGAATATCCGGCACCCACACACACCTCTTCGCCCCTGAATTCGCAGTGACTCAAGCCCTCAGCCACCTTGAGCACGGCTCCGCGTATCCCTCCGTCCCTCACCAGAAGGTTGGAGCCGCGCCCGATTACACTCCAAGGAATATCATGACGATGGATGATTTTCAAGGCTGTCAACAACGCTGACTTATCCTTGGGCTGGATTAACAAATCAGCAGGACCCCCAATCCGCCAAGTGGTATGATTGGCGAGAGGTTCATCGGTCCACACTTTTCCAATATCCGCCTGCCTCAATTCATCTATGATCTGCTTCATTTGTGAACCTCCTGATACACATGCTAGGTCGGACCTAGGCCTTATCACGTGTTTGCTCCATACTATGCGATCGCCCATATTGGCGTGACAGTCGCCCAAAAAAGACCCTTCTACCTTTTAAGCTCCCCTAGCACCTGATAGATTTTCGTTGCGGCATCAGGCATTCCAAGCTGGCGAGAGCTCTTTTGCATCGCAGCCCACCGCTCCTCGCTTCCCAAAATGGCAGAAAGGGATTCCAACAGCCTCTCTCCGCTAAGCTCGTTTTCCAAAATAACGATGGAAGCTCCTTGCTTCTCCAGTCCGCGCGCATTTTTTTCCTGATGGTTGTTGGTAACGTACGGACTCGGAACCAGTATGGAGGGCACGCCCAACGCTGTCAGCTCAGCCAGGCTTGATGCCCCGGCACGGCCTACCATCAAGTGGGCGGCTGCAAGCAAGTCCGGCATATTGTGGACGAACGGATAGACGGAAAGGTTGCGGGGCTGCTCCCCTTTTTCTTTCAATGCAGCCGAAATGGAATCGTAGTGAACGTCACCTGTCACGTAGACAAAATGGGTGCGGGGAAACTCCTGCATGCGCGGTACAATGGCCAACGTCGCCTCATTGATCGCTCTTGCTCCGCGGCTTCCGCCAAAAATCAGCACCACACGCTTGTCCTCGCCTACACCGAGAAAAGCTCTTCCCGCCCGCGGATCTCCATGCATCACCTCGGTGGCCCGAGGATTGCCGGTCAGCACTGTTTTTCCCGCAGGAAAAAACGAAAGCGACTCCTCAAACGAGACAGCTACGCGATCGACATAACGGGCCAAAAACTTGTTTGTCAAACCCGGTACGACATTTTGTTCATGAATCACCGTAGGAATCCCGAGACGAGCCGCAGCATAGACAACCGGGCCGCACACATACCCGCCCGTGCCGATGACAACATCAGGCCGGAACTCGCGCAGCATCCGTTTGGATAAAGAGACAGCCTGGATGAATTTCCACAGTGTTTTTACGTTATCGAAAGTCAGCTTCCGCTTCAGACCAGCGATCTCGACTGATTGAAACGGAATGTCCGTCCGTGGAACGAGCTGTGCTTCCAAGCCTTTTTTACTGCCTATGTACAAAAAGGCAGCCTGCGGCTGTTGGCGAGAAATTTCTTTCGCCACCGCAAGCGCCGGATAAATATGTCCACCTGTGCCTCCACCCGTGAGGACAACACGCATAGTAATCACCTTCACCCAAGTTTGCCGTTTTCCCCTCTTCATCTGGAAAAACGCGAAATGTTTAGTAATACCCCTACCCCTGTAAGCATCAGCGTCAGCGATGACCCGCCGTAGCTGAGAAAAGGCAAGGTGATTCCGGTAACCGGAAACATGCCGGTAACGACGCCGACGTTGATCACGACCTGAATGGCGATCATGCCGATAATCCCGAGCGCCAGCAGGCTGCCGAACAGATCGGGCGCCGTAATGGCCGTGCGCATGCCTCGCCACAGAAGCAGAAGGAATACGAGCAGCACCAGTGTCCCGCCGATGAAACCAAGCTCCTCGGCGATGACCGAGAAAATAAAGTCATTATAAGGCTCCGGCAGATAGAAATGCTTTTGTCTGCTCTGTCCGAGCCCAAGGCCGAACAAGCCGCCGGGGCCGATCGCATAAAGCGATTGAATGATTTGATAGCCTGTGCCCAGCGGGTCCTGCCAGGGATCGAGGAACGATGTGATCCGTTTGATCCGGTAAGGAGCCGACAGCACGAGCCCGACAAAACCGGCGACACCAATCAAGCCGAGGCCGACAAAATGGCTGATCCTGGCTCCTGCGGCGAAAATCATCATGACCGCCGTCCCCATCAGTACAGTCCCTGTGCCAAGGTCCGGCTGCAGCATGATCAAGCCAAAACAGACAACAGGGATCGCCAGTGCCGGGGCCAAACCTGTCCGAAACAGCACGATCTGTTTTTGATTGTCTGCCAGCCAGCGCGCCAGGAAGGCGACGACACCCAGCTTGGCAAACTCGCCCGGTTGAATCCCGAACGCTCCCAGACCAAGCCAGCTTTTTGAACCATTTACCTCAATCCCGATGATCAGAACGACGATCAAAAGGCCGATGCTGATCATGAAGCCGAGCTTGGCCCACTGCTTCCATACCCAGTAGTCGATATTCATCATCAAATACATCGAGGTGATCCCGAGCAAAGCAAAGATCAACTGACGCTTGGCAAAAAAATACGGATCGTTGAAGGGCGCTCTTGTTGCAACGATGGCACTTGCGCTGTACACCATCACGATGCCAATTCCTAATAAAAAAAGTGTTGCAAAAATAATCATGAAATCGGGGGCAGAGCGTACCTTGCTCATCGTGCAAAGTCATTCCTTTCTCACGCCGTCCCGAGATGATAGTCATTTGGTGAGACAGTGCAGGGACAAGGCGTTATGCTAGGCTTGTTTTAAGTCTATGCACAACGTCCTTAAACATGCTCCCCCTCACCTCAAATGAAGGAAACATATCCCAACTCGCGCATGCCGGACTCAGCAGGACAACGTCACCCGGCACGGCTGCCTCGGAAGCGGCAATAACGGCTTTTTCCACAGTATCGACATGGATCAGCCTGTTGATTCCTGCTTCTTTGGCTCGAGCCAGCAATATCGGTGCCGTCTCGCCGAAGGCAATCACAGCTTTGACATTTTTCTGCATGACCGGAATGAGGTCGTGAAAAGTGACACCTCTGTCCAATCCGCCGCAAATCCAGATCGTCGGTTCAGACAGAGCCTGCAGCGCTCGCGAAGCAGCCTCCGAATTCGTCGCCTTGGAATCATTATAGTACTTGACTCCTGCCACGGTCCCGACAAATTCCATCCGGTGCTCTACTCCGGCAAAGCTAGACAGCACCTTGGCGATTGCTTCGCTGCCCGCGCCTGCCAGCTTGCCGACCAATGCAGCCGCCAGCGCGTTGTCCAAATGAGCCACAGACAATCTGTCCAGCGGCAAAATTTCTTCCCGCTCCCCCGCTGCGTCTACGTAGACGATGACTCCATTGTCTACACAGACGCCACGCGGAACGGGCTGTTGCTTGCTGAAGTAATAAACCGATGCTCGCAAAGCCTCATCCGCAGGCCAAGCATCCGGCTGGTCGTAAGGCAAAATGGCGATGTCGTCAGACGTCTGGTTGGCAAACAGCTTCCATTTGGCTGCCTTGTACTCGTCCATCGTATGATGATAATCGAGATGTGCCGGATAAATGTTCATCAGCACGCCGATTTTCGGTTTGAACGAAAGCGTCCCCATCAGCTGAAAGCTGCTCAACTCGGCGACCAGCCATTGATCCGGACGGGCTTCTTGGGCAAGGCCGCACAAAACGGTTCCGATATTGCCCCCTGTAAGAGCGTCGATCCCCGCTTCCTGCAGAATCAATCCGACCAAAGTGGTTGTCGTGGTCTTCCCGTTGGACCCCGTAATTCCGATAATCGGCGCCTGGGAGACCTGGTAAGCCAGCTCAACCTCCGTCACAACCGGAACGCCCAGCTCGATCGCTTTGGCTACCGGCGCTGCCTCGTACCGAATCCCCGGATTTTTCACCACAAGCGCTACTCCCGGGTGAATCAAATCATCCGGATGGCCGCCGCAGATCACCTCGATGCCGAGCGCTTCCAGCTCGTCCGCGCCCGCCGCTTCCTCGCGCGGCTTTTGGTCATTTACGACAACATGCGCACCAAAGCGGTGCAGCAGTTTGGCCACCGCTACACCGCTCTTTGCCATGCCCAGAACGACGACGTGCTGATTTTGATAGTTGTTCATCGCAGAGTCACCACCTCGAGGTAGACGCCCAATCCAGCGAAGAAAATACCCACCAGCCAGAACGTGACGACCACGCGCCACTCTGACCAGCCCGTCAATTCAAAGTGATGGTGCAGCGGACTCATGCGGAAGATGCGCTTGCCTCTCGTTTTGAAAGAAACAACCTGAAGGATGACAGACAAGGTTTCAACGACGAAGACGCCGCCGATGATCGCCAATAACAGTTCGGTTTTGGTCATGATCGCAATGCCTGCCAGCGCTCCTCCAAGCGCCAGCGAGCCGGTATCGCCCATAAACACGCGGGCGGGATGAGCGTTGAATACGAGGAATCCGAGAACCGCGCCGACTACAGAGGCGCTGAAAATGGCTGTATCGTAATTCTGGCTGAACCAGGCAATGATCGCATAAGCTCCAAATGCAATCGCTCCTGTCCCCGCCAAAAGTCCGTCGAGACCGTCTGTAATATTGACGGCATTGGTGGTACCGACCAACAGGAACAAAAGGAACGGAAAGTACAATACTCCCAGCTCAATGTTCCAGGGAGTGCCTGGCAAATGGAGCGAGGTGTCATGACCCATCAGGTGCAAAAGATAATAGGCACCGATAGCTAAAAGGATTTGGCCGGCAAATTTTTGTTTTGCAGTCAGTCCCAGATTGCGCTTTTTGATAATTTTGATGTAGTCATCCAAAAAACCGATCAATCCGTATCCAATCGTGACCAGCATCAAAAAGAGAACTTCGATGGTGGCATTGGCAAATTTAAGCACAGTGAATATGAGTGCCAACAAAATGATGGTCCCCCCCATCGTGGGGGTCCCTGCTTTTTTCTGATGGGATTGTGGTCCTTCCTCCCGGATCGCCTGCCCAAATTTCAAGCGGCGCAGGACGGGGATGAACAAGGGACCGATGAGTACGGCGATGAGAAACGCGGCTACGATCGTGACTAGGAGTACGTTGTCAGCGAACATGCCCGACCCTCCTTTCTCTGATGCTATTCAAGAATATGTGCTTCTATTCGTTCTTCTGCCCTCTGATAGCTTCTTTTGCCACTTCCCGGTCATCGAAAGGCAAAACCTCGCCCTTGATGATCTGGTACGTCTCATGGCCCTTTCCGGCGATCAGGATCACATCGCCATCAACTGCAAGGGATACGGCATGCCCGATCGCTTCCCGTCTGTCCACGATGGAAGTGTAACGGTGTGGAGCGGTTTTCTTCAGACCGGCGAGCATGTCATCGAGAATCGCCTGCGGGTCCTCGGACCTCGGGTTATCTGAAGTTAAGACGGTCAGATCAGCGTATTTCGTTGCAATTTGCGCCATAATCGGGCGCTTTGTCTTATCCCGGTCACCGCCGCAACCGACGATGCAGAACACTTTTCCTTTGGCAAATTCCTTGATCGTCACAAGCGCGTTTTCCAGACTGTCCGGCGTGTGCGAATAGTCGACGAGCACGGCAAAAGGCTGCCCTGCATCAACGGACTCAAACCGCCCACTCACGCCTTGCACCTGTTCGAGACTGGACTTGATCGCCTCTAGCGAAATTCCTTCGGCCAATCCGACCGCCATCGCCGCCAGCGCATTGTAGACGTTGAACTTGCCCATCAGCTTCAAAGACAGTTTGACAGAGCCTTGAAACGTATGGGCGACAAATGTCGTCCCTTTTGTGCTGATCTCAATGTCCGCCGCTCTGATGTCAGCAGGGTTGTCAATACCGTACGTGATGACCCTGGCCGGTGTGACGGTGGCAAAAAAGCCGGACGCCTCGTCATCCGCATTCAGCACGGCTGTTTTCATCCGCTGCGGATCGTATTCATTGCCCAGTTGGGCGAACAAAAGCGACTTGGCGTGGCGGTAATTCTCCATGGTCTTGTGGTAATCGAGATGATCCTGCGTCAAGTTGGTAAAGACGGCTGTATGTACATTGCAACCGCGGACGCGGCCCAGCTCCAGCGCATGGGAAGACGCTTCGATAATGGCGTACTCCGTATCGATATCGCGCATGCGGCGAAAGCTTTCCTGCAGCTCCAGCGCATCCGGCGTCGTGTTTTTTACTTCCTCGGTGACATTGCCGATTCTCATGTGAATGGTGCCGATCAAACCGGTACGCTTCTGCTGATCAGATAAAATCTTGTCGATCAGATGGGTCGTGGTCGTTTTTCCATTGGTACCCGTAACCGCGATCACCTTCAATTCACGCGTCGGGGACCCGTAAAAGCGGTCAGCCAGCATCGCCATTGCCCGACGGGTATCAGGAACCCGAACAATGGTTGCTGGCACGTCCACATCCTTTTGAGCCAACACAGCCACGGCTCCCTTTTCCACCGCCTGCGCTGCAAACGTATGTCCATCCACGGTAAAGCCAGTCAAACAGACAAATAAAAAGCCGGGCTTTACTTTGCGTGAATCTGCTGTTATTCCTGTAATTTCGATGCTGTCATCCCCAGTAGCATGCACTGGCAACAAGGGAGCAAGCAGATCCCGAAGCAACATAAAACTGGCACCCCATTCTTTCCCTATTATAGACAAAAGCCAAGCAAATTCTACAAAAGCGGAGGGTGAGCACCTGTGTACAAGCCTCTTCCGCTCCGCTCCGAATACTCATTTTATAGCTAATCGCTTGATTTGTCACCAAGGTAGATACGAATTTTTGAGCCTTCCTCAATTTTGACTCCGGCCGCAGGCGATTGCTGGATGACATGTGACCCCTTGCCTTCGACAACGAGCGGCAGCTGATCATAGGTCGTTGCCACCTCGCGCATGGAGAGCCCCACCATCTGCGGCACCTCCAGGTAGTTCTTGTCGCCAAGCGCCCTGTTTACTTCCCTTTCGATCCCGTCCTTGCGTTTGGGTACGCCCAAGTGCTGCAGGGACGACTCCAAAATGTTCTTCACGCTGGGCGCGGCAATCAGTCCGCCGAATGCGAGCGCCTTCGGGTTGTCGACTGCGAAATAGACGAGTATCTGGGGATCGTCTGCAGGGGCGAAGCCGATAAAAGACACGATGTACTCGCCGTTTACATACCTGCCGTCCCTCACCTTTTGCGCCGTACCGGTTTTTCCGCCGACGCGGTAGCCTTCGATGTACGCGTTCTTTCCGGTTCCTCTGGCCACGACACTTTCCAGGGCGTAGCGGACTTTTTCAGAAGTCTCGGGAGTGATCACCTGACGAACCTCCGTTGGCAGCGTCCGGCCGACGATGTCATGCGTAACACTGTCCCGCCACTCCTTGGCGACGAACGGTTTCATCAGCTTCCCGCCATTTATCGCCGCCGAAACAGCAGCCATCTGTTGGATCGGGGTCACCGAGACCCCCTGCCCGAATGAGGTCGTACCCAGTTCAACAGGTCCTACCCGATTCAGATTAAACAAAAGACCGTTCTCTTCTCCAATCAGGTCAATGCCCGTCTTTTGGCCAAATCCAAATTTTTTGATGTACTCAAACAGCCTTTCCTTTTGCAGGCGTTGCCCCATGGTGACAAAGCCGGGGTTGCAGGAATTTTCCACGACTTCGAGCATCGTTTCCTGCCCGTGCCCCTGCCGCTTCCAGCAGCGCAGACGCTTGCCCGCGACCATGATGTAGCCGGGGTCAAAGAAGCTTTCGTCCAGCTTGACCTCACCTTCGTTGAGAGCTGCGGCCAGTGTTACGATCTTAAAGGTGGAACCGGGCTCGTACGTTTTCCAGATCGGCAGGTTCCGGTTGTAGATTTCGCTTGGATAATCCCTGTACTTTTCGGGATGGTAGGTTGGGCGGCTGCCCATGCCGAGAATCTCGCCTGTCTTCGGGTTCATTGCGATCGCAAGTACATCGTCCGGCTGATATGCAACCATCGCTTCATCCAGCTCCCGCTCGATAAACGACTGAATTTGACTGTCGATGGTCAGGTACATATCCATCCCGTCGACCGGCGCTACGTATTCTTCTGACCCGCCCGGCATCGTTTGTCCTGTCGCATCGGCAAGATAGGATACATATCCCTCTTTGCCTTGCAGGAACTGGTCGTATATCCGCTCAAGTCCGGTCAAGCCCTGGTTGTCGATGCCCGTAAAACCAAACAGATGGGCTGCCATCGTCCCGTTTGGGTAGAAGCGTTTGGAATCTTCTACGACGACAATGCCCGGAAGGTTCAACTCCTGGATTTGCCGCGCTTTTTCTTCAGAAATTTTCCTGCCGCCTGGAACGCGATTGATCCTCTCTTTCTTCATAATCCCCTTGTAAACGACGTCTTCCGGCTGGCCCAACAATACTGCCAGCTGCTTCGCCGTCCCATGCGGGTCTTTGATCTGAACCGGAATCGCGACCACGGAAGGAACGCTGATGTTTGTCACCAGCTCCTTGCCATTGCGGTCAAGAATGCGCCCTCGCTTCGGCTCGTATTTGATGTCGCGGTTCCACAGCTTCAACGCCTTTTCCTGGAGCTCCGGCCCCTTGACCAGTTGTACGTAGCCTAGCCTCGTAATCAGAGCCGTATACAACACGATTCCGATAACCAATGCGACAAAAATGCGGCGTCTCACGGTTACATTGGATACCCGCACAGCGAGTCCCCCCTTATGACACAGGTTGTCTCATTCCTACCCTATTCGGAGGGGGGACAGGTTAGAACCTATGGCTGTGCGGTTGTCGATCCGGCCGGAGCAGCAGGCGGCCCTGCGGGAATCTGCTGTGTGCCCGGCACAGTATTGTTTGGGTAGGGATACTGCCAGGTTGCTTGTCCCTGCGGCAAGCTTTGGCCTGTTCCGACCGGCATTTGTCCCGCACCGGCAGGTTGCCCCGGATAGCCTTGATAGCCCTGATAGCCGGAATAGCCTCCAGTCGGAACAGCTTGTGTTCCCGGGGCGATACCTGTGCCCGATTGCACGGCACCTGGCGGATAAACCGGTGGATACGTTCCCGGTGTCCCAGATGTCCCTGTCGTCGAAGCGGGATTGCCACTCCTTGTCGTACCTGTCTGGGGAACTCCAGGTACGGTCGTATTCCCGCTATCGCCTTGAGGTGTACCGTTACCAGGCACTGTTGTTTGCGAAGAGCCTGGTGGAGGCTGCCCTCCAGCAGCGTTCGCTGCACCGGACTGGCCATCAGGCGAATTTGCGTCCGGTTGGGCTCCGCCCGGATCTGTTGCCGTTCCTGGCACCACGCCTTGACCAGGCTGCAGTGCCGGAGAAAGCGGACCGGATGACGGCTGGAGAGTAATCTGAAGCTGCTCTCCTCCTTTTAACGCTGTACCTGGCGGAATATTTTGCTGCGTGACGAAGCCGGCGCCGTACGAGGTGATCTTGAGCTGCATCAGCGATGCGAACTCCATGACTTCGCGCAGCGATTTCCCTTTGAAATCAGGCATTTTTGAACCTTCGATTCGGTCTGTTACAAGCGTGACCGTCGATCCGGGCACCACTTTTTCATAAGGAGCCGGGTATTGATTGACAATCTTCGTCCCGGTTCCCATGATGTTGACCGTGATGTTGTCCTGCTCTGCCCTGAGCTTGGCGGCTGTTGTAGACATCCCGACCAGCTTGGGCATGCTGACCTCGCGAACTTGCTCTGCCTTTGCAATGGCCTGCTCCGTCACCGTTTGGGCATTTTTCTCGGCTCCTACCGCATCCGGCTTTTGCTGCAGGTACTGGAGGCTGCGCTCCATGACGGATTTGAAGATCGGCGCTACGAAATTTTTTCCCCATGAACTGTAATGCTCGTTTGTGGTCGGGTCATCCACGACGACGTAGACAAGCAAACGGGGATTGTCTTTGGGAGCAAAGCCGATAAAGGACACGATATAGTGCTGCCCCTCCATAATTCTTCCCTTGTCGTCGTACTTTTGGGCCGTTCCCGTTTTACCTGCAACATGGTAACCGTCTATAAAGTACGATTTCCCTGTACCATGCTCTCCGGTAATGACCGTTTCCAAAACATCACGAGTCTTTTTGGCGGTCGCCTCGCTTACGACACGGTGGACCACTTCCCGCTGGCTGCGTTTTACGACTGCTCCCGTCACCGGATCGCGCATTTCTTTTACGATGTGCGGCTTGAGCAGCTCGCCGCCGTTGGCGATGGCTCCTACCGCTGCCACCTGCTGAATCGCGGTGACGGCCACCCCTTGCCCAAAAGTGGTAACGGCAATGTCGCGCTGGGAAGCCGGTTTCAGCAGGTTGTTCAAAATCCCTTTCTTCTCGTACGGCAGCTCGATGCCTGTCGGCTTGCCGATCCCGAAATTCTCAAAGTACTTTTTCAAAAGCTCAGGTCCAAGGTAGTCGTATCCCATGATGACAAACACGACGTTACTGGATCTTTGCACCCCTTCAAGGAAGGAGATGGTGCCCCAGCCCGCCCCCTGGTTGTGGTCGCGGATGGGCGGCTTGAATTTCTTGTACGTCCCGGATTGATAGTATGCGTTCGGATCGAATTTGCCTTCTTCGATCGCTGCCGCCAGTGTAATAATCTTGAATGTAGAGCCCGGCTCAAACATGGTGGTTACGGCGTGATTCGTAAAGTTGGTAATCCCGGTAAAGTACGTATTCGGATTGAACTGCGGCCGGTTGCCCATCGCCAAAATCTCGCCGGTCTGCGGGTCCGCCACCACGACAGTCGCCCCTTTTGGCTTGTACTCCTGCTCGGCCTTGTCGAGCGCTTGCTCCACGTAATCCTGGATCGTCTTATCGATCGTCAGGTAGATGTTCATGCCGTCCTTGGCTGGCTTGTACTCCCGTTCGCCATCCGGCAATTGGTAGCCTACCTTGTCCGTGACTACATGCATCTCTCCCTTTTCGCCCCGGAGCTCTTTGTCGAACTGGAGCTCGATCCCCATTTTGGCCTCCTCTTCAAAGAAGTCCAAATAGCCGAGGACATGCGCTGCAAAGCTATTGTTCGGGTAGTACCTACGTGTCGTTTCGGTAATAATAATCCCCGGGAGTTGGTTGGTCTTCACTTTTTCTCCGCTTGGGAGCTGGGGGTACTGCAGGTTTTCAATGCCGACTTTTTGATTTTCGCTGATCTTTTTTCCGTATCTTCCCAGCTCAACAACTTGATTTGGCTTGGTCAGGATTCGCAACAGCTCATTTACAGGGGCATTCAGGATGGGCGCAAGCGCCTGTGCAGTATAATAAGGATCTTTCACGACATCCTGATCCCTGTCATCGCGAGGCTTGAGCCTTGCGCTCACATCATACGCCTTTCCCTCATAGGCCAAAATTTCCCCATTCCTGTCCAAAATGGCTCCACGCTTTGGCTTCAGCGTTTTCTCCAGATCCCACTGCTTTTGCGCGATTTCCATAATGCCTGTCGCTTCCACCGTCTGAATCCACCAAAGACGTACCGTGAGCGAGGAAAACAGTACGATTACACACAGGGCCAGGAGGATAATGCGCAAATTCACACGCCGTTTCAGTTCCATTTTGTTTCACTCCAAACCAAGGATATTCCATTGCATATCAAAAAACCGACTGTCAAAAGAAAAGCTTCCGTCGAATCATGTTCGACGAAGCCGGCGGATCTGCATTCGAACAGTCTTTTTATTCAGAAGACATTATGAAAAAATGTTACTCACTTGCGCAAGTAACATTTTCTACAGAGCTCATTGCTGTCCCGTGCTTGGGTTATGGCTGTTTCTTTTGACTCGCAGCTTTGCTTCCTTTCCCGTCCTTTTTTGCAGCTTCTTTGGATTGACCTACCAGATGAGCCGCTTCCGGATTGTACACCATTCCCATTCTCTCCGCTTCCATGATGATCCGATCGCGGTTGCTGAGCTGCTCGATCTGCAGCTGAAGACTGGTGTTCTTTTCCTTATTTATTCTGATCTCTTTCTTCAGGCGCTGTATTTCATAGTTGTACTGCGAGATTTGCGAATAACGAACACCAACCATCCCCACACCTATGACAACCAGGGTGATAAAAAACAGATACATCAGCTTCTCCTTGGTTGGTATAGACGGTTTGATGCGTACAGTCCGCTTCGTTTTCTTCTTGGTGACGGAACCTGGCGAATCCTCCAGTTCTACCGCGAGATTACTCCGGTAGTAGTAGCTCATCTCGGTCTCACTCCTTTTGCTCTGGCTGCGAGCGTCTCAAATTTTTTGCCGCATTCTTTTTCTATAACCTTTCAGCGACCCTCAGCTTGGCTGAACGCGCCCGAGGATTAGCCTCCAGCTCTTCTTCTGACGGCAGGATCGGCTTTCTGGTCACGATCTTGACCGTGGCCTTGTTTCCGCAGGCACATACAGGAAAGGAAGGGGGACAAATGCACCCTTTGGAAAAATCCTGATAAACCTGCTTGCAGATCCGGTCTTCGAGGGAATGGAACGTAATCACACTCACTCTACCTTCGGGACGCAGAATGCCGATCGCATCCACGATCGCATCCCGGAAGGCATCCAGCTCGTCATTGACAGCGATCCGGATCGCCTGGAACGTCCGCTTGGCCGGGTGGGGACCGGTACGGCGCGCTGCGGCCGGAATGGCTTCTTTAATAATTTCCACCAGCTCCCCTGTCGTCTCTACAGGAGCCTGCTGCCGCCTTTGAACGATTTGCCGGGCAATTCGCCGGGAAAATTTTTCTTCGCCGTATTCCCAAATGATTCGGGCCAGCTCCTGCTCGTCCCACTCGTTGATGATGTCGTAGGCGGTAAGCTCTCCCTGCTGGTCCATCCGCATGTCAAGCGGTGCGTCGGCATTGTAGCTGAATCCGCGCTCTCCTTCATCCAGTTGCGGAGA
>k87-505932_pt1 | contig 20344 bp, 21 predicted proteins | sample MGYA00084031_6733416 | MGnify analysis MGYA00084031
ACCCAAAGGTGACCACTTGTGTCAAGTGATCCCTGCACCCCCTTAGATGGTTGCCGGAGATGACTATCTAGTCGGGGTGCTTTTTGCACCACTACTCGGTACTCTAGGCGCAGAACCTGTGCCTGGGGGCGGGTGGGAGGTGCAGGTGTTGCGCGTGGAGGGCCCTCGGGGCCTCGGGTTCCGCGCAGAATCGGCACCCGGAGTCTACGCTGGGATGCAGGTTTTGCGCGCAAAAGGAGCCCGGGGGCAAGCCAGGGCTCCCCATGATGTAGACAAGCGCGGCATCATCGAGGGCGACAGCCAGATGGCCCGCGGGTGAAAGTGCTGCACAGCGGGCACAGAATCCCCCCCGGGCCACACTGTCTCCTCTACTTGCCCGACATCTGCGCGAACACCTCGTCCGCGATCTGCAGCGTCTTCTCCAGGTCGGCCCGGGTGTGCTGCACCGTCAGGATCCACGCCTCGAACCGGCTGGGTGCGAGCGCAACGCCCCGGTCCAGCAGCCCCCGGAACATGGCGGCGAACTGGTCGGGATCCGACCGCCGGGCCGTCCGGTAGTCGACCACCGGCTCGTCGCAGAAGAAGAGGGTGAAGATCGAGCCGGCGCGGCCGAGCTGCACCTGAAGCCCATGGCGGCGGGCGGACTGCACCAGGCCGTCGGCGAGGTAGGCGGCGTCGGCGTCCAGCCGCTCGTAGACGCCGGGACGGGACAGGATCTCCAGCGCGGCCAGCCCCACCTGCATGCAGAGCGGGTTTCCGGCCAGAGTGCCGGCCTGGTAGGCGGGGCCGAGCGGCGCCACCCAGTCCATGATCTCCGCCCGGCCGCCGTAGGCGGCCAGCGGCAGGCCGCCGCCGATGATCTTGCCCAGGGTCGTCAGGTCGGGTTCGACCCCCAGCACGGTCTGCGCACCGCCGTACGCGACCCGGAAGCCGGTGATCACCTCATCGAAGATCAGCAGCGCCCCGTGCTCGTGGGCGAGCCGCTTGACCCCCTCCAGGTATCCGGGCTTCGGCTGGACCACGCCGAAGTTGCCGACGATGGGCTCGATCAGCACCGCGGCCACCTGCTTACCCCAGACGTCCAGGGCCTCGCCAAGGCTGTCCAGGTCGTTGTACGGGACGGTGATCACGTCCTGCGCGACGCCCTCCGTAACCCCGGCCGAATCGGGGACGCCCAGCTGCGACGGGCCCGAGCCAGCGGCGATGAGGGCGAAGTCGGAGTGGCCGTGGTAGCAGCCCTCCATCTTGATGACCTTCGGCCGGCCGGTGAAGGCCCGGGCGACCCGCACGGCGGACATCACCGCCTCGGTACCCGTGGAGACGAAGCGGATCCGCTCCATGGACGGGAGCGCCTGGTGGATGCGCTCGGCCAGCTCGACCTCCCACGGGTTGGGGGTGCCGTAGACGGTGCCGCCCTCGGCGGCACGGGCGATGGCGGCCACGAGCTCGGGGTGGCCGTGGCCGAAGATGTTCGCGCCGAAGGCCCCGATGTAGTCGATGTACCGGTTGCCGTCTACATCAAATAGGTAGGGACCCTGGCCGCGCGCCATGAAGACCGGCGCCCCACCGCCCACCGACTTGAACGAGCGGGCGGGGGAGTTCACGCCGCCCACGATGCGGGCCAGGGCGCGTTCGTACAGGGCCGTGGAGCGTTCGTACCGCGACGTCATGGTGCATCCTCCTGTCCTGGCTTCTGCCGCCGGCGCACCGCTGGGCGGGCCTCCGGCGACCAAAGGGTGTAGGGCTGAACGAAGGGGGATCGGTGGATGGCAGTGGTCTACGCGCTGGCGGCGGACCTGTTCTTCGCCGAACGGCTGGAGCGCGCGCTGCGGGACCTCGGCCACTCGCCCCACGTCGCGGACTTCAGCGCCGCCGGCGCCGGCCCGGCCGCCCCTGGCGGTGAGGCTCAGCTGCCCCTGCCCGAGGGCGCCGGCCTGGCGATCATCGACCTGGAGGCCGGCGAGGCGGCGATGGCGCAGATCCGGGCTGCCCGGGAGAGGGGCGTCCCGGTCCTGGCCTTCGGCGCGCATGTAGCCGTGGCGTCACGGCGGGCTGCCGAGGCCCTGGGAGCCCGGGTGGTCACCAAGGCCCAGCTTACCCGGTCGTTCGCCGACCTCGTGGCGGACATGCTCCCGCCGGAACGCGGACCTGCGGCGCCGTGAGCGGCCTGCGCCGGCCGCGCCCTGCTCACACGCCCCAGCGTGCGCCGGGCGGCGGCTCGCTGAATCGCCGGGTCCACGTGGGGCAGGCGGTTCAGGGCGAGGACCGCAGCCCGGCGGACGTCCCGCTCGGGATCGGCCAGCCGCTCCGCCAGGTCCGCGGCGACGTGGGCGTACTCGCCCATGGCGCCCAGGCAGTATGCGGCCATCTTGCGGGCCACGGCGTTGGGCGAGCGCAGCGTCCGCCTGACCACCGCCACGCAGTCCGGGTGCGACCGGCCCAGGGCCACGGCGAAACCGGCGGCCGCCCAGCGCGTGTCCCGATCGGGGGCGCCCAGCGCCGACGCCAGGGCCTCGCCCACCTCAGGGGACCACAGGCCGAGCCGGGCCAGGACGAAGGCGGCCGTCCAGGCCTGGCGCCCATCCGGCGGCGTGAGGGCCGCGCATAGGGCCGGGATCACCGCTTCCGACCGGTGTGCCAGGAGCTCGAGACAGTTGGCGCAGTGGACCTGCACACCCTTTTCCGAATCCCCCAACCCCGCCAGCATCGGGGTGAGGAGGGCGTCGACCACCCTGGTCCAGTCGGACGCGCCTTCGTCCAGGCGGTCCGACAGAAGCGCCTCCATCTCCCGGGCGGCGCGCAGCCGGCTTTGCCCATCCGGCGATGCCAGTCCCGCCTGGATGCGAGCGAGCAGGGCGTCCATCGCCCGACCCCCTTTCGAAAGTTTGTCGTACCCTTGTTTCGACGTCAGGCGGACGCGCACCGGAACGCGCGGCCGCCCGGAAAGCTGCAGCGGTCCCCAGCGGACCGGCCGGGAGCCGGACCCGGGGACACCGAGACAGGAGTGACAGCATGGCCCGTACTCCCGTGGACACCGAAGCGGTTCTGAAGAAGCTGCAGGAGATGTATCCGGACGCCAAGTGCGCGCTCCACCACCGCAACGCTTTCGAACTGCTGGTGGCGACCGTGCTTTCGGCGCAGTGCACCGACGCCCGGGTGAACATCGTCACCGCCCGCATCTTTCCCCGCTACAACCGCCCCGAGCACTTCGCCGCACTGTCGGTGGAGGAGATCGGCGAGATGATCCGCGACTGCGGGCTGTGGCGGAACAAGGCGAAGAACATCCAGGCCCTGAGCCGGATGCTGCTGGAGAAGTACGGCGGCGAGGTGCCCTCGACCCTGGAGGAGCTGACCCAGCTGCCCGGGGTCGGCCGGAAGACGGCCAACGTGGTGCTTTCCAACGCCTTCGGGATCCCGGCGATTGCGGTGGACACCCACGTCTTCCGCGTCGCCAACCGGCTCGGGCTGGCCGACGCGCAGACGCCGGAGGAGACCGAGCGGCAGCTGATGGAGCGCATCCCGAGGGAGTACTGGTCGCAGGCGCACCACTGGCTCATCCACCACGGCCGCCAGATCTGCCACGCCCGGAACCCGCAGTGCAGCCAGTGCCCGCTGCTGCCGCACTGCCGGTATGGCCGGCAGGTCGGGCCGAGGATGGGGCGGCGGGCTGCAGGGCTGCAGCCAGCGGCAGGGACGGCCCGGGCGAGCGGGCGGCGCACCAGGACCGCCGCGCAGAGCGCGGCAGCCGGGCCGGCGGGAGGGCCGGCGCGGCGGGCCGGCCGGCGGCGCACGGCGCAGCCCGGGCAGGGCCAAAGCGAGGGGAGTGCCGAGCCCGGCTAGCGCGCGGCGGATCAGCACGGGAGCCGCCGCTGGAGGAATCGGCCAGCTGGTGGCGAATTGCCGTCCAGAGCGGAATGGGAGTGAAGGCGCCGATGATCCAACCCGGCGAGATGGCACCGGATTTCACCCTCGAGTCCACAGAGGGAACGTTCACGCTCTCCGCGCTGCGGGGGCGGAAGCGCGTTCTCATCATCTTCTACCCGAAGGACAACACCCCGGGATGAAACCGGCAGCTGGCGGCCGCGCGTGACGCGGCCCCGGAGTACGCCGCCCGCAACGTGCAGGTGGTGGCGGTCAACCCCGCCAGCCTGGCCACGCACCAGCGGTGGGCGGAGAAGATGCGGTTTGGCTTCCCGATCTGCGCGGATGAGGGGAAGCAGGTGGCGCGGGCCTACGGCGTGCTGAACGCGCTGGGGCTCATCCAGCGGACGGTCATCCTGGTGGACGAGCACGGCGTTGTCCGGTGGGTGCAGCCGGGGATGCCTTCCACCGAGGCGATCCTCGCGGCCGTCGACGGGCTCGGGCAGCAGGCGTGAAAGGGGGATGCCGATGGAACGGGTGAGGCTGACCACTGGCCTGACCCGGGTCGCAACCACCGGCCACGGCGATCGGGCCACGCCCGCGACCCGGGAGCCGTTCCGGGAGCACCTGGTCCGGGCCCACGCCTCAAAGTTCAACGAGCGGATCGACCGGGCCCTGCAGGAGATCGACGAACTGGGCCGCCGGCTGACCGAATCGCTGAGCCAGGAGGACCTGCGGCGGTACCGGGAGGCCATCGGCCGGCTCTTCCGCGACCTGATCCGGCACATGACGGAGGTCCGGCAGAACTTAGAATGGGATTCCTCCGCCTGGGAGCAGCGGACGATGGTGACCATTGAGCGGGTGGACCAGCGGCTGGAGGAGCTCGCCCGGCTCGTGCTGGAGCAGGAGCAGGACCGGCTGGCGATCCTCGCCGCGGTGGACGAGATCCGCGGGCTGCTTCTGGATGTGCGCATGTGAGATGCAGGGGCTGTCCCACAGAGCAGATGGCTTTGCTGGGACAGCCCCGGTCGTGTTGCCGCCGAATGGGGTTTCTTCAGGTAGTGAAGCGGGTACCGTGCAGGATTCCCTTGTTGCTGCGGAGGATGTGGGCAAGTTCCTGGCCGGCAAGTGCGGCGCAGGTGCGCGTGCAACCGGTCTTCTGTGCCGGGAGAAGACCGGACCGGCCAGCTCCCTGACCGAGGAGCCCGGCTATTTTTCATGTGCTTTAACTGTACGCATCGAATAGTACAGTTGCTGGATTCCCCGGGGCCGGCGTGTTAGGATACAGTCATCACCATTGCGAAAAGTGGGGAGTGGTGGTGTTGGCCGAAAAGAAGTACCGGCTCGAGACGCTGGCCATTCACGCCGGCCACGAGATCGATGCGACGGGCGCGCGGGCCGTTCCGATCTACATGACCACCTCGTACGTCTTCCGGGACACGGAGCACGCGGCCCGGCTCTTCAGCCTGCAGGAGCCGGGCAACATCTACACCCGCATCATGAACCCGACCACGGACGTGTTCGAGAAGCGGATGGCCGCCCTGGAGGGCGGGGTGGGGGCGCTGGCCGTGGCGTCGGGGCAGAATGCGGAGCTCTACGCCATCCTGAACCTGGCCCGGGCCGGCGATGAGATCGTCGCGGCGACGAGCCTCTACGGCGGGACCTACGCGCTGTTCGCCCACAACCTGCCCCGCCTGGGCATCACGGTGAAATTCGTCGATCCCTCCGACCCCGAGAACTTCCGGGCGGCGATCACCGACCGCACCCGGGCGCTCTACATCGAAACCATCGGCAACCCGAAGTGCGACGTGCCGGACATCGAGGCGATCGCCGCCGTCGCCCACGAGAACGGGCTGCCCCTGATCGTCGACAACACCTTCGCGTCGCCGTACCTGTGCCGGCCGATCGAGCACGGGGCCGACATCGTGATCCACTCGGCCACCAAGTTCATCGGCGGCCACGGCACCGCGATCGGCGGCGTCATCGTCGACGGCGGCAGGTTCGACTGGGGCGCCGGCAAGCACCCGAACTTCACCGAGCCCGACCCGGCCTACCACGGCCTGCGGTACGCCGACCTGGGCGAGCAGGCCTACATCCTGCGGGCCCGGGTGAGCCTCCTGCGCGACATGGGCGGCGCCCTCTCCCCCTTCAACGCGTTCCTCTTCCTGCAGGGGCTGGAGACGCTGCACCTGCGCATGGAGCGGCACTCTGCCAACGCCCTGGCGGTCGCGCGCTACCTGGAGTCGCACCCGAAGGTCGAGTGGGTGGCCTACCCCGGGCTGGAGTCCAGCCCCTACTACGCCCTCGCGAAGCGGTACCTGCCCCGGGGCCAGGGGGCCATCCTCGCCTTCGGCATCCGGGGCGGCCTGCAGGCCGGCCGGCGCTTCATCGAGTCGCTCCGGCTCTTCTCCCACCTGGCGAACGTGGGCGACTCCAAGTCGCTGGCGATCCATCCGGCCTCGACGACCCACGAGCAGCTGTCGGAGGAGGAGCAGCGTGCGGCCGGCGTCACGCCGGAGATGGTGCGGCTCTCCGTGGGCACGGAGCACATCGACGACATCCTCGAGGACATCGAGCAGGCCCTGGAGAAGGCGACGGCCTGACGGGGCGGCGAGGGCGGAAGGGGCGCACGGGTTCGACATCCTGTGCGCCCCTTCAATGCTGTCCGTCAACGCAAAATAATCTGTCAATAGTTGACTTGCTGTCTCACGTGCTGTTAAAATGAAGACCCCAGAGTCTCTGTGTGGGGACCGTGTGTGGCGAGAGGGGGGCGACCATGCACAGTACCATGGGTGAGCGGCTGGCCTGGGCCCGCAACCAGCAGGGGATGATCCTGCAGCAGGTGAGCGAGAAGAGCGGTCTCGCCGTCGGGTACATCTCCCAGCTGGAGAAGGGCGCAAAGGTGAACCCGACCATCGATGCGCTGGGGCGCCTGGCGAAGGCGCTGGGGGTCAGCGTTGCGTTTCTCCTGGGGGAGGTGCAGGCGCCGCCGTACGACGACCGCGCGGCCCTGCTCATCGGTGGACAGGCCTGGACGGTGGGGCAGCGCTTTGCCCGCTACTACGAGCAGCTTTCGCCGGAGGAGCGGCGGAAGCTCGAGCTGGAGACCGTGGAGCAGCGCTTCGCCCGGGTGGTGGACTTCCTGTGCCAGGAGTTCCCCGAGACCTTCACCCGTCCGGTGGTCGCGTACCAGCTCGGCCTGTCCGTGCGGGCGCTCAACGACATCATGGAGCGGAACTGCGAAGTGGGGCCGATGGTGCTGAACCAGATGGTGTCCATCACAGGCATCCCGCTCTCCTTCTTCGCCCGGGGCCGCCTGGATGCGGCACCGGTGGACATCACGCCGGCCCAGATGATCCAGTACGCCGAGGCGATCTCGATGGCGGCGGAGGCGCAGATCACGCCGGAAGAGCTGGTCCTGCTCATCCGCGGGGCTGCGAAGGCGCACAAAGAAAGGTGAGGCCCGTCCTCCCGGGTAGGACAGGCCCCTTCCGATCTCTTCAGCTTTCCGTGCTGCAGTATGGCTGCAATTGGATTAGAGGGAGGAGGGACCGCCGCTCCGCGGCTCGGCCTTCTTGCGCATTGCACTCTCCCCTTTCCGCAAGATGGACTATCGCATAGTCGGGCTTCCGGTACGGCGCCGTACCGGGCTTTTTTGTCTCTGCCCGAACCTTGCTGACGGTTTCACGGCCGCGCGTGGCCGAGTTCATGTAACTTTCGCTGCAGGGCGAGGGCGCGGTTCATCAGGGCCGACTGCCGGGACTCCAGGGCGTACTGCATCGCCAGGTTGGCGAACAGCTGGGCCTCGTCGTACCGGCCCAGGGCGAGGGCGTTCTCGCCTGCGATCACCGAGGCGGTGGAGAGGACGTTCTCGTCCTGCCCGGGCAGACCCGGCGCCATCGCCCGCGTGCAGAACACCATCGACTGGCGCAGGTCGCCCATCTTCTGGTAGTAGTAGGCCCAGTCCGTGAGCAGGCTCGCCGCGACCTGGTCGTTGGGGTGCTCGGCGAGGTACCGCTCCAGCTGCTCCAGGTAGGGCAGGGCCTCCTCGGGCTGGTCCAGGGCCAGGTAGCAGTAGACCAGGCCGCGCAGGGCCTCCATGAGCAGCGGCCAGTTGCCGCACTGCCTGAGCAGGTCCAGGGAAAGGTGGTGCGCGCCAATGGCGTCCTCGTACTGCCGGCGGTAGCGGAACAGCAGGGCCAGCTTGTGGTGGGTGCCGGCCTCGACGTCCACCAGGTACGGCGTGCGGTGCAGCTCGTGGAGGCACTTCATGAGGTGGTCGTACGCCTGGGGATAGTCGCCGAGGGTCAGGTAGTATTCCCCGAGGTCGTAGTGGCACTTGTTGATGAGCTCCCAGTTGGATGTGCGCTCCGCGACCTCCAGCGCGTATTCGCCCAGCTTGATGGCGGCGTAGATCTCGCGCCGGTAGTAGCTGGCCATCGCCGTGCCCTTGTAGGCGGTGGCGAGCTCCTCGGGCGTCAGCGTGCCCGCGCGGATCAGCCTCTCCCCTTCCAGCTGCGCGTCCCGGTAGCGCTCCTCTTCGAGCAGGCGGCGCAGGCGTTTCAGCGGCAACGATTTTCCCTCCTGCAACGATTTACAGAAAGATCTGCGCATTCTGGCTATACCCTATGTTAGCCGGTGTAGGCGGCGGGCGCAAGGGGATTCTGCGTCGAACCCGGACGAATCGTTCGACAGCGATTCGACAACGCCGGGCGGCGGGCGACGAAAAGCGACTCCGCCCCGGGGTGCAGGAGGAGTTGGCCCGGCGCTGCCCAATACTCCATGACATGAACTTGGCTGAAGAGGTGATTTTTTGGTTCGAACGATCCTTTTCGACCTGGATGGCACGCTTCTCCCCGTCGACACCGATGCCTTCATTAAGAAGTATTTCGAGGCCCTGGCCGAGCATGTCGCCCACCTCATCCCGCCGGAAAAGCTGGTGGCGGAGGTGTGGGCGGCGACGGCGGCCGTGATGCGCAACACCGACCCCCGGCTGACCAACGCCCAGGTCTTCGCGCAGGCCTTCTTCCCCGCGGTCGGGCACGACGAGGCCGTGCTCGGGCCTGTCTTCGCCGAATTCTACCGCACCCGGTTCCCCGCGCTGCGCACGGCCTGCCGGGGGCTTCCCGGGATCGCCCGGTCGGTCGTCGAGACGGCCCTGGCGCGCGGGTACGAGATCGTCCTCGCCACCAACCCGCTCTTCCCGCGCGCCGCCATCGAGGAGCGCATGCGCTGGATCGAGGTGGACGACCTGCCGTGGCGGCTGGTGACGGCGTACGAGGACATGCACGCCTGCAAGCCGCGGCCCGAGTATTACCGGGAGGTGCTGGCGCGCATCGGCCGCGCCCCGGAGGAGTGCCTGATGGTGGGTAACGACGTCCAGGAGGACGGCGCCGCCGCCCGGGTCGGGATCGACGTCTTCTTCGTCACGGACTACCTGATCGACCGGGAGGGTCGCCCGCTGCCGCCGGACCGGTCGGGTACCCTGGCGGAGTTCCGGAAGCGGCTGGAGGAAGGGCTCTGACGCTGGCCGGAGGAAGGGGCTGTCTGCATGCCTGGCGCGCATCGGCAGTATTACGCCTTTTCATACTGAAGTACAACGGCCGGTAGCCCTTCGGCGCCCTGCCGTCGTTGACTCTAAAAGAAACATGACAGTATAATGGGCGTGTAGCGTGTGACGAAAAGTGCATGGGGGTCGCCTAGTACGAATTGACTCTCCCAGCAGGGGAGGTGACACCTTGAGCCAGGCGCGCCATGAGCTGGATTGGCTCAACGACGAGGTAGTGGTCTCGGAAGTCGACATCGTCAACGAGAACGTCATCGCCGGCAAGCTGCCTGCGGTCATCAAGAAGGTGTTGGGCTGGGGTTACGGCAACTCGACCTGGCCTCTCGGGTTTGGCATCGCGTGCTGCGCCATCGAGATGATGGCGGCGTGCAGCTCCAAGTACGACATTGCCCGGTTCGGCTCCGAGGCGATGCGCATGTCGCCGCGCCAGGCCGACGTCATGATCGTCGCGGGCACGGTGAACGAAAAGATGGCAGTCGTGGTTCGGCGGCTCTACGACCAGATGTCAGAGCCTAAATTTGTGATTGCGATGGGAGCCTGCGCATCCAACGGCGGCCCGTACTGGGACACGTATAACGTGGTCGATGGCGTGCACAAGGTCGTGCCGGTCGACGTGTACGTGCCGGGGTGCCCGCCCCGGCCGGAGGCGCTGCTCCAGGCGCTCATGGAGATCCAGTCCATGATCAAGACCGGCAAGCGCGGCCTCGTCACGAAGGGTTAGCATCGTCAGGGCAGGGCCCGGTTGCCCTGCCCTTTGACCGGAGGTCGGGTCCTGACGGCCTCCGACGTCGTTGCCGGAAAGGGGATCGTGCCCGGTGAGCTACTCCTACGTGGACCTGGTGGCGACGATCATCGTCGTCGTGGGCTTCGTCTTCATGAACTACGGTCTCGTCGCACTGTTTGCGCCGCGCAACCCCAATCAGGGGGAGAAGCTGGAGACCTACGAGTGCGGTGAGCTCCCCTTCGACGATGCGCTGGTGAACTTCAACATCCGCTACTACGTGTTCGCGCTGACCTTTTTTGTGTTTGATATGGAAGCCATCTTCCTGTACCCCTGGGCGGTCGTGTTCGACGCGCTCGGTGTCGGAGCCCTCATCGAGATGTTCCTCTTCCTCCTGGTCCTGGCGATTGGGCTTTTCTACGCGTACAAGAAGGGCGTGCTGCACTGGGTCTGAGCCCCGGACGCGACCGCGCTTGTGCCCAGCATTCGCCGCTTGTAGTACTCCAGGGGGTGAGCCCGCGTGGACTTGGACTTCTTGAAGGAGCGCTTTCCGGACGCCCAGTTTAACACCCACGTCAACGGGGACACGGAGATCCTCGTGCCGGCCGACCGGTACTTGGAGGTGGTCCGCGCCTGCTATGACGCGGGTTTCGCGTACTGCAGCGTGGTCACGGCGATCGACTGGCAGGATCGCCTGACCCTCGTCGCCAGCCTCGCGCGCATCAACCCGGATGAGGTGGGCGTGCGCACGATCCACATCAAGGTGGACCTGCCCCGGCAGGGCGCGCACATCCCGTCCATCACCCACCTCTATCCCGGCGCCAACTGGCACGAGCGGGAGACCTATGACATGTACGGCATCCGGTTCGACGGCCACCCGAACCATCGCCGCATCCTGCTCCCCGACAACTGGCAGGGCGGCCACCCGCTGCTGAAGGACTTCACCGACCGGCGACCCAAGCGCCCGCGGCTGGTGCGGCACCGCTTCGCCGAAGAGCCCGGTGCGGAGGTGTGAACGTGGAACGGACGCAAGAGCTACTGGTCAACATGGGCCCGCAGCACCCGTCGACCCACGGCGTACTCCGCCTGATGGTGAAGCTGGACGGGGAACAGGTGACCTGGTGCGAGCCCGACATCGGCTACCTGCACCGCTGCTTCGAGAAGCTGGCGGAGCAGAAGACCTACCCGCAGGTCATCCCTTACACCGACCGTACGGACTACCTCGCCGCCATCCTCAACGAGCAGTGCTATGTGGAGGCGGTCGAGAAGCTGTTCGGCGACGCCATCCAGGTGCCGGAGCGGGCGCAGTACATCCGCGTCATGCTGGCGGAGCTGCAGCGGATCACCTCCCACCTGCTCGCCCTGGGCTCGATGGCGATGGACCTGGGGGCCACGACGGCGTTCCTCTACTGCTGGCGGGACCGGGAGAAGCTCTACTCCCTGTTCGAGCGCATCACCGGCGGGCGCATGCTCTACAACTACCTCCGCATCGGCGGCGTGCGCAACGACCTGCCGGAGGGCATCATCGGGACGCCGAAGGACGGTGAGGACAAGGCCGACAAGACCATCTGGGGCTTCATTAATTACTTTGATTCCTACGTCTACCCCGAGTGGAAGGCCCTGGTGACGGGCAACCGCATCTTCCAGTACCGCACGAAGGGCATCGGGGTGCTCACGGCCGAGCAGGCCATCGCCTATTCGTGCTCCGGGGCGGTGCTGCGCGGCTCGGGCGTGAAGTGGGACCTGCGCAAGAACCTGCCCTACGCCATCTACGACCGGCTCGAGTTCGATATCCCGGTGGGCCAGAACGGCGACTGCTTCGACCGGTGGTGGGTCCGGCAGGAGGAGATGTACCAGTCGTCCCGCATCGTCAAGCAGTGCCTGGAGTGGCTTGCGGAGAACCCGGGGCCGGTGATGGCGAAGCTGCCGCGCGTCCTCAAGCCCCCGAAGGGCGAGGTCTACCACCGCATCGAGGGGGCCCGCGGCGAGGTGGCCTGCTACATCGTCTCCGATGGCAGCGCCAACCCCTACAAGGTCAAGTGGCGCTCGCCGGCCTTCACCCACCTGCAGCTGATGCCGCTCCTGTGCCCGGGCCATAAGATCGCGGACGTCATCGCAATCCTGGGCTCCATCGACATCGTGCTCGGGGAGGTGGACCGGTAGTGATCGAGTGGTGGAACAGCCTCCCGCCCACCGTGCAGGTCTGGCTCGGCGGGATCCTGAAGGCGAGCCTGATCCTGATCTGGGGGCTGATCAACTTCTACCTCTGCCTCATGCTGGAGCGGAAGCTGTCGGCGTGGATCCAGAACCGCGTCGGGCCCTGGCGGGTCGGCCTCTGGGGCTGGATTCAGCCCATCGCCGACCTGATCAAGCTGTGGGTGAAGGAGTACATCCGGCCCCACAACGTCGACAAGTGGCTCTACCTGATCGCCCCCTTCATCGGGTTCATCTCGGCGAACCTGGTCTGGCTCATCGTCCCCTTCGGCGACAAGCTGATCGCCACGGACCTGGAGATCGGCATCATCTTCATCGCCGCGGTCACCGGCTACGACGTGATCGCGACGTTCATGGCCGGTTGGGGCTCCAACAACAAGTACTCCATGCTGGGCGCCATGCGCGGCGCCGCACAGATGATCTCCTATGAGATCACCATGGTCATGTCGGTCATCGGCGTCGTCATGATGGCCGGCTCGCTGAGGCTGTCGGACATCGTGCTGGCGCAGCAGGAGCGGGGCTTCCTGGGCTGGTTCCTGTTCCCGCAGATCATCGGATTCATCGTCTACCTGATCGCCTCGCTGGCGGAGCTGAACCGCGCCCCGTTCGACCTGGCGGAGGCCGAGCAGGAGCTGGTTGCCGGACACCACACCGAGTACTCGGGCTTCCGCTGGGCGATGTTCATGCTGGCGGAGTACATCCACCTGGCGGCCTGGTCGGCGATCGCCGCGACGCTTTTCCTGGGCGGCTGGAGCGGCCCGACCCTGGGCCAGGTGGCGGCGGGCCTGGGCAACGTGCTGAACGGCTTCGGCGCGTTCACCAACCCGGTGGGCACCGCCGTCCTCAACTGGGGCCTGGCGATCGCCAACTCCACCGTCCTCAACTGGCTCGCCGGCGTCTTCTGGCTGGTCCTGAAGACCTACTTCTTCGTCTTCCTGGCGATGTGGATCCGCTGGACCCTGCCCCGGGTGCGCATCGACCAGCTCATGGACCTGGGCTGGAAGTTCCTGCTGCCGGTTTCGCTGTTCAACATCTTCCTGACGGGAGCGCTCCGGTACCTGGCCGTCGCGTTCGACGGCGTGCCGATCACCATCGGATCCTTCACCCTGCGGCTCCTGGGCTGGTGGCTCTAGGTAGGGAGGTGTGAAACCGCATGGGCGTTACGAGCTTTCTCGGGGAGGCCTGGGAGGCCGGGAAGTCCATCGTCACCGGACTGGGCATCACGTTCCGGGAGATGATGTTCCGCCCGGCGATCACCGTGTTCTACCCCGAACAGAAGGACGAGGTGCCGCCCTGGTTCCGGGGCATCCCGGTGCAGAAGACTGACCTGCGCACCGGCGAGTACAAGTGCACGTCCTGCATGCAGTGCGCGCAGGCCTGTCCGGTGAACGTGATCACGATTGAGTGGCACCAGGACCCGGAGACCAAGAAAAAGGTCGTTGACCGCTTCGCCATCGACATGTCCCGGTGCATGCTCTGCAACTTCTGCGTGGAGGCCTGCCCGTTTGATTCCCTCGTCATGAGCTACGACTACGAGCTGTGCAAGGTCAACCCGGAGAACCTCGTCTTCGAGTTCGAGGACCTGCTCCGGCTCGGGCTGAAGTACTCGAAGGCGGAGGAGCCCGGCCCCAAGGCTGTCCGCTCGGAGGTTCCCCCGTGGGTGTTCCACGGGCTCACCAACGCCACCGAGGACGACATCCAGGACGTGCACGGCTATCTGGGGCGCCCGCCCCTGCCCAAGGGCTACGAGCCTGAGCTGAAGCCGCAGTTCCGCAAGCAGGCCGCTGAGGCCGGGTCCGAAGCCGCTCCGGCGGCGGAAGCGGGCAAGAAAGACGGGGAGGGGGCCGGGCAGCCGTGACAACAGACCTGCTCATGAGCGGCCAGTTCTGGACCTTCATCATCCTCGCGGTGGTCACCCTCGTCTCGACCTACCGCATGGTCACCACACCGCTCATCACGCACGCCGCTCTGTTCATGGCACTCTCGTTCACCGCCGTGGCCGGCATCTTCCTGCTCATGCAGGCGGAGTTCATCGCGGCCATCCAGGTGCTCGTCTACGCGGGCGCCATCACCACGATGGTGCTCTTCGCCATCATGCTCTCGGGGCTGCGGGACATCAAGCAGCAGCAGCGGGAGCGCGTGAAGCTGTGGCGCTCCAACCCGGCGGTCCTGGTGGTCGGCACGGTCTTCGCCGCCTTCATGCTGTACCTGTACTCGACGGCCAACCTGCCGGCCGGGGGCGGCGAGCGGCAGGTGGTGCCGGTGAAGTCGATCGGGGCGAGCCTCTTCACCACCTACGTGATCCCGTTTGAGATCGCCTCGATCCTGCTCCTCATCGCCATGATCGGCGCCATCATCCTGACGGCGAAGGAGGCGGAGTCCTAGTGGAGCTGCCGATCTACTACCCACTTGGCCTCGGCGCTCTCCTGTTCGGGCTGGGGCTCTGGGGCGCCCTCACCCAAAAGAACGCCGTCCGGATCCTGATGTTCATCGAGATCATGCTGAACGGGGTCAACCTGAACCTGATCACGTTCAGCCGCTACTACTGGCAGACCAGTCCCGAGGCGGCAGCCCGCGCACCGATCCTCACGCTGTTCGTGATGACCGTGGCGGCTGCGGAGGCGTCCGTCGGCCTCGCCATCATCCTCTCCATGGTGCGCAACCGCGGCGTGGTCGAGGTCGACAAGGCGACACTGCTGAAGGGTTAGGAGGGTTGACAGCGTGGACTTCTTCCTGAACACTGCCTGGGTCATCGCTGCGCTCCCCCTGGCCGTCTCCGCACTGATCGCCATGTTCGCCGGCGTCCTCCGGGACCGGGCGTGGGTCCCGGGGACCCTGGGCATGCTGATCACGTTCCTGTGGTCGGTGGGCGTGCTCGCGGCGGTGATCGCGCACCCTGCCCACGGCGGGGAGGTCCTGTATAGCACGGTCCCGGCCTGGCAGGCCTCGTTCGAGTGGGTCAGCATCGGGCCTTATGTGCTGCGCATGGGCTTCCAGGTGGACAACCTGACGGCCCTCATGCTGCCCATGATCAGCCTGGTCTCCTTCTGCGTGCAGTACTACTCCAGCGCCTACATGCATGGCGACAAGCGGATCCCCCGCTTCTACGCCGCGCTGAACCTGTTCACGGCGGCCATGCTCGTGCTGGTCATGGCGGACAACCTGTTCCTGCTGCTGGTGGCCTGGGAGATCATGGGCCTGTGCTCCTACCTCCTGATCGGCCACTGGTACGAGCAGGCCTGGCCCCGCTACGGCCAGATCAAGGCGTTCCTCACCACCCGCGTCGGCGACATCGGCATGATGGTCGGCATCTTCATCATTTTCTTCGCGGCGCGCGACCTGAGCTGGGCCGGGCTGGCGGAGAAGGTGCCGCACCTCGTGCAGGATCCGGCCATGGCCAGCCTTCTGGCCCTGGGCGCCTTCCTGCTCTTCACCGGCGCCATCGGCAAGTCGGCGCAGTTCCCGCTGCACACCTGGCTGCCCGACGCGATGGCCGGCCCCACGCCGGGTTCCGCCATCATCCACGCCGCGACGATGGTCGCCGCCGGCGTCTACCTTGTGGGCCGCGCCTTCATGATCTACGGTCACGTGCCGGCCTGGGTGCTGGTCGTCATCACCTTCGTCGGCGCCTTCACCTCGCTGTTCGCCGCCTCGATCGCGACGCTCCGCTGGGACATCAAGGAGGTCCTCGCCTACTCCACGATCTCCCAGCTGGGCTACATGATCATGGCCATGGGCCTGGGCGGCTGGGCGGCGGGCAACTTCCACCTGCTCACCCACGCGTTCTTCAAGGCGCTGCTGTTCCTTGCGGCAGGCTCGGTCATCCACGCCCATCACCACAACCAGCTGCTCCACAAGATGGGCGGCCTGCGCAAGAAGATCCCCATCACCTTCTGGACCTGGATGGTCGGCTACGCCGCGCTGGCGGGCCTCCCGGGCTTCTCCGGCTTCTTCTCCAAGGACGAGCTGCTGCTGGCGGCCTGGGGCTGGCATAACCCGCTCGTGGCGACCTGGCCGATGTGGCTGCAGAAGCTGCCGTTCGCCATGGCCCTGACGACGGCGTTCCTCACGGCTTACTACATGACTCGGGCCACGTACCTGGCGTTCTTCGGCGAGCCGCGGGATCTGCACCTGTACGAGCAGGCCCACGAATCGCCGAGGGCGATGACGATTCCGCTGGTCATCCTCGCCATCCCGGCGGCGCTCTACGGCTGGCTGGGCACGCCGCTGTTCTACCACTTCACGCACGCGGACTGGATGCTCTTCATCCCGAACTTCCTGCACCTGCCCGGCCTGGAGCACCACGTGGAGTTCAGCACGGAGCTCATGGTCACCGGCATGGCGACGGCCGCAGCGCTCATCGGCATCTTCCTGGGCTGGTACCTGTACGCGGCGGTCCGCCCGGAGACCCGGGCGGCGTGGATCGCCCGGCTCCGGCCGGTTTACACGCTCATCCGGAACAAGTACTATGTGGACGAGTTTTACGATCTGATCGCCGTCCGGACCACGCAGGCCGTCTCCCAGGCCATCGCCTGGTTCGACCTCTACGTGGTGGATGGCCTGGTGAACCTCGCAGGCACTTTGTCGGTGTACGCCTCGGAAGCTGCAGCCTGGTTCGACAAGCATGTCGTGGACGCGCTGGTCAACATGTGGGCAGACATCGCCCGCGGTTTGGGCGCCGCCTTCCGCCGGCTCTCCACCGGGTACGTGCAGCAGTACATGTTCACGTTCCTGGTCATGCTGGTGGCCAGTGTGGTCCTCGTCCAGGTGATTAGATAGGAGGCTGTAGGGGATGCTGTCGCTGATCATCTTTGTACCCCTGGTCTTCGCCCTGGTGATGCTCCTCGTGCCGAAGACCCAGGAGCGGCTCCTGTACTGGCTTGCGGGGATCGGTACCCTGATCCCGTTCGTGCTGTCCCTGGTGCTGGCCGCACAGTGGACGACCGCGGAGGTCTCCACGGCGCCCTATGCCAAGGGCATGCGGTTCGTCACCCACGTGCCGTGGATCGAGGCCATCGGCGTGCACTACACGCTGGGCGTTGACGGCTTTGCCTTCACGATGCTGCTGCTCTCGACGCTGCTGTTCCCCCTCGCCGTCCTGGCCTCCTACGGGTACATCAAGGACCGGGTGAAGGACTACCTCATCCTGCTCCTGATCCTGGCCACCGGCACCAACGGCGTGTTCGCGACGCTGGACTTCATGCTGTTCTACGTGTTCTGGGAAGTCGTGCTGCTCCCGATGTACTTCCTGATCGGCATCTGGGGCGGCGAGCGGCGCGAGTACGCGGCGATCAAGTTCTTCCTCTACACCTTGATCGGTTCGACCATCATGCTGGTCGGCGCCATCTACCTGTACGTCGTCACCGGCGTCGGCACGTTCAACCTGCTGCAGATGGCGGAAGCCGCCTCGAAGCTGCCCATCACCGGCCTGACCATCTTCGCCTTCTTCGCCCTGCTCGTGGGCTTCGCGGTCAAGGTGCCGATGTTCCCCTTCCACACCTGGTTGCCTGACGCCCACGTCGAGGCCCCGACGCCGATCTCCATGCTGCTGGCCGGCATCCTGCTGAAGCTGGGCTCCTACGCGATGGTGCGCATCAGCCACCCGATGCTGCCGCAGGTGGCCACCCGGTACGCCGACCTCCTGTTCGTCTTCGGCGTGGTCGGCATCGTCTACGCGGCCCTGGCGGCCATGGCCCAGAAGGACTTCAAGAAGCAGGTCGCCTACTCGTCGGTCAACCACATGGGCTTCTTCATCATGGCCCTGGCGGCCGCGAGCAAGCTGGCCACCACGAGCCCCGATCTGGCGCAGGTGGCCCTGAAGGGCGGCTACTTCGTGACGATCGCCCACGGCCTGATCTCGCCCCTGTTCTTCTTCGCCGTCGGCATGTTCTATGAGCGCACGCATACCCGCGACCTGAACAAGCTGGGCGGCATGTTCCTGACGATCCCGGTCGTCTCCTTCGCCACCGCCTTCGTCGCCTTCGCCAACCTGGGCCTCCCGGGCCTGGCCGGCTTCATCGGCGAGTTCGTCTCGCTCACCGGCTCCTACCCGGCGTTCGGCCTCTGGGTGCTGGTGGCCGGTCTGGGCATGGTCATCACGGCCGCCTGGCACCTGATCACGATGCGGAACGTGCTGCTGGGCGAGGCCAAGCCCGAGTACCAGGGCCTCCCCGACATCACCCTGAAGGAGAAGATCATCTTCGCCCCGCTGGCGGTGCTCATCGTGGCCTTCGGCGTCTATCCGAAGCCCGTGATGGACATCCTCGCTGCATCTGTCGAGGTGCTGACGCAGGTGATGGGGCTGGGAGGGATGTAGGTTGCCGGGTGACCTCAGTTGGACCCAGCTGGTCAACCCCAGTTACGTGGCTGTCCTTCCCCATCTGATCGTGACCGCAACCCTCCTGGCTGTCATTGTCCTGGACGCTTACTTCAAGGAGAAGCGCAGCCTGGTCTGGGTGACGCTGGCGGGCGTCGTGCTGGCGCTGCTCTCGATCGGGTACAGCGCCAGCGACCCGCAGATCCAGGCGGGCATCGCCGCGGGCAAGCCGCTGGAGTTCTGGGGCGGCATGATCATCGCCGACGGGTTCACCTTCTTCATGAACGGCGTGCTGCTCGGCATCGCCGCCCTGGTGACCCTGCTCTCGGCGGACTACGTGGGGAAGTTCCTGCGCGGGGCGCACATGGAGTTCTTTGAGATCATCCTGGCGGTCACGCTGGGCATGATGTTCATGGTCTCGTCCCGCGACCTGCTCACCATCTACATCGGGCTGGAGCTCACGTCGATCTCCTCGTACGTGCTGGCGGCGATCCTGCGCAAGGATCCCAAGTCCAACGAGGCGGGCCTGAAGTACTTCCTCACGGGCGCGACCGCCTCGGCGGTGCTGCTGTTCGGCCTGTCGCTGATCTACGGCGTGACGGGCACCACTCGCCTGCCCGACATCGCGGCGGCCCTGGCGGGCGCCAGCCCGGTGGTGGCGGCCGCCGGGCCGGCCCTGGTGCCGCTCCTGGTCGCGGGCATGGCGTTCCTGATGGTCGGCTTCGGCTTCAAGGTGGCGGCGGTGCCGGTGCACCAGTGGGCGCCGGACGTGTACGAGGGCGCGCCGACGCCGGTCACGGCCTTCTTCTCCGCAGGCCCCAAGGGGGCGGCCATGGCGGCCATCCTCCGGGTGTTCGTCGGCGGGCTCGGCGTGGCGCCGTTCACGGAGAAGTGGACGCTCATCTGGGCCCTTGCCGCTGCGGCGTCCATGACCGTGGGCAACCTGGTGGCCCTGCAGCAGACCAACATCAAGCGCATGATGGCGTACTCGTCCATCGCGCAGGCCGGGTACATCCTCGTGGGTGTGGCGGCCTCGGGGCTGCAGACGGTCCCCGGGATCGCGGCGGTGCTGTTCTACGTCATGGCCTACGCCGTGACCAACCTCGGCATCTTCGCCGTCCTGACGCACATGGACCAGGAAGGCGGCTGGGTCGAGATCGACAACTACCAGGGGCTGGCGCGGCGCAATCCCCTCTATGCCTGGGCCCTGCTGCTGTTCTTCGTCTCGCTGATCGGCATTCCGCCGACGGTGGGCTTCCTGGGCAAGTTCTTCCTGTTCCAGGCCGCGGCGGCGTCCGGGTACCTCTGGCTGGCTGTGCTGATGGCGGTCAACTCCGTCATCTCGGTCGGCTACTACTACCGGGTGGTCAAGGTGATGTTCCTGGACCAGGGCGACTACCCGGCGCTGCAGCGCAGCACGCCGCTCTCCGCCACGGTCTTGCTGTCGCTGGTGGGGGTCGTGGCGCTCACCATCTTCGCCAATCCGTTCGTGCAGTGGACGGCGCAGTCGGCGGCGCTGCTGCACTAGACGCAAGCGCACAAAGGGGCCGGGAGCGAAAGCTCCCGGCCTTGCTGTGTATGTGGCCGCCGGCAGGGGGGCGAAGGCACGTTCCAGGCCGCTAAGTTCCAGCTCCGCAGGCGGACGGCGCGAGCGCAGCGGAGCGAA
>k87-339728_pt1 | contig 20314 bp, 23 predicted proteins | sample MGYA00084031_6733416 | MGnify analysis MGYA00084031
CCACGCCGGCTGGTCAACCCCGATCACCTGCACCCGTCCATGATCCACTACGACCACAGACCCGTGATTACGGGACAACCTTTAGCCAGTATTGCCATCATGTAGTACTTGATCCTTGCGTGTGCTGTGCGCATGCGACACCAGCGCGAGCGTGTCGAGTCAGTGCGCTCTGCTCCAGTCAGCATGACCGTGTGGTTGAGCTGTAGGAAACGCAGGCATACCAACACTCCTGAGCCGTTGGGCAGGGGTCCCTGTATTCGTGCAGGGGTAAGGTTCCCTCGCGGCCAGCCCCTGCTGTCGTGCTTCCAGCTGGTCGGTACTCGCCGGGGGCCACTGCGGAGCGGGAGGGCGTCAGGGCACCGCGGGGGTACCCTTGATCGAAGGAACCGGGGCCGGTTGAGAGGCCGGGGGACTCGACCGTTTCTCTCCCCAGTGCTCTTTAGGGCTCTTCGAAGAAGTCCCATAGTTGACCATAGCATTTCTCGGTCAGCTCGTAGCCGCCTTCCGCGCGAGCTCGTACCACCAAAGGTGGCGCCAACGCGTGTTCCCGCTCTTTGACTCCAAACCTTGCCCCTTCTAGTTCAGGTTCGACTGCAAAAGAAGTGTTACGGAACGCTGCGCTGGCGATCCACGCGTATCGAAAATCGGTTGTGCCATCGAACGAGGCATGATCGAATGCGGTGACGGCTCCATGGAACCTTACGAAGGAAAAATTTGTCTTATTTGCTGAGAACTTGGCGCCGCGAAAGAGCATTCCGCCGCGTACGCATGCAAATGAAAAACATGTTCGACGTCCAATGAAATGGCAGCCATTGAACAGTCCGCTTGTAATTTCGCACCTGGCTAGGTCGAGATTTTCGAGAGTGGCGCCGGATAAATCGAGCCTGATGTCCTTCCAAAAGTAGGGGTTTCTGGGCCAGCTCTTCTTCCATCTCCTGTTTGGAGTAAGGTGCGCCTGCAGGATTCGCTGGGCGGTTTGGCGAACTTGCTGCTCTTGAAAGCGTTCCTCAATGAGGCTGTTAGATACTGACGTTTCGAATGATCGACGCTGCCACGCCGGCTCGCGCCTGTTCCGCAGGTTTCCTGCGATAGGGCGTGCGGGAAGTCGGTCCGGTGGCGGTGTGAACGGCATTCGCAAGTATGCGCAGATTATGTCGACGATTGTCTGTCTGTGGCTTGGGTGGTCATTAGCGAGTCGTTCGAGGCTGTGAAGGCCGGCGAGTCGAACAGCGGCTTTCTCGTGGCCGAGTTGCTCGGCGGCCTTGGTCTGCAATTCTGTAATACGGCGTTCGGTGCCGTCGAGTTCGGAGAACCGCTGGCGCCGGGCCGTTAGCAGTAGCGCGGCGGCTCCACCAGTGCCGACGACGACGGTGCTCGCGATCCGGATGGCTTCGAGGCGAGTGCTGCCCTTCGGGTCGTTTCCGAAGAAGTAGAGCATTCCCCAGACCGATCCGACCGCGACTAGGACGAGGATGAGGGCCCAGAACCAGATGGTCAGGTTGGACAGTACCTGGTGGTTCTTCGACTTTCTGCGCCGCATGATCAAGATTTTGCCAGCGGAGCGTCTGAAAGCGGCCCAGAACTTGCCAAAACGAGCGAAGACCAGCAGAAACAGGTTCAAAGAGAGGCCGAAGGCATGACAGGCGAGGCGTTGCGGTGGCGCGTGCAGTGGCGGGTGGAGAAGTACGCGTCCGACGCCGCGTTTGCCGCTGGTGAGGCGTTCGAGGTGATCGAGCGCGAGGGCAACATGCTGATGATCGGCGGGGCCTCGGCGCTGTGGCAGCGGTTGATCGGTACCGCGGTTACCGCGTTCGACAACACCAACGCCCACCTCGGCGTCGGCGACTCGACGACGGCCGCGGCGGACACGCAGACGGACCTGCAGGCGACGTCGAACAAGCTGCGCAAGGCGATGGACGCCACCTACCCGCAGCACACCGACTCGACCAGCTCGGCCGGGGCGAAGAGCATCACCTACCGGTCCACGTTCGGGGCGGCGGACGCGAACTTCGCCTGGAACGAGTGGGCGGTCTTCAACGCGTCGACGGGCGGCCGGATGCTCAACCGCAAGGTCGAACCGCTGGGCACGAAGGCGTCGGGCACGACCTGGACGCTGACCGTCACGCTGTCACTGGCGTAGGTGTAAACGGTGGCGGCACCGGTTGTCGCGGCGCGCTCGACCGGCCGCACCACCACGACAGACACCACAAGCCACGCGATCACGATGCCGGCGGGCATCACTGCCGGCGATCTGCTGATCGTGGTGTTCTCGGTGGACGGCGCACCGACATGCACCGCTTCGGGCTGGAACAAGCTGGGGCAGGCGTCGAACAGCACCGTCGTGACCGGTGCGATCTTCTGGAAGCGCGCGGCTGGCTCGGACACCTGCACCGTCACGACCACCACCGCGGAGCAGTCCTCACACGTCGTGCTGCGGATCACCGGGGGCGGCGACCCGACGGGCGCTTCGGCGAACGGGTCAAGCACGAACTCCAACCCCCCGAGCCACACCGCGGCGGCGGCGTTCGACCACCTGTGGATCGCGACCCGGTCTGGGGACTCCACGGTGGTCGCCACCGCGGCCCCGACGAACTACGGCAACCTGCAGACGCTGGCGGCGGCGGGTACGGGCGGCGCGTCGAGCAACACCGCCGAGCGCACGGTCAACGCCAGCACCACCGAGGACCCGGGGACGTTCACCTCGGCGTCCGAGCAGTGGGTGTCGTGGACGCTGGCGGTGCCGCCGCCGGGTATCCGCTACGTCGGCAAGGGCACCGAGTCGTTGGTGGCCAACAACACCGCGAACACCCCGGGCCTGCCGTCGGGGCTGCAGGACGGCGATCTGCTGGTGCTGCTGTACGGCATGACGTCGTGGGCAGGCACCGCGAACGAACCGGCCACGCCATCGGGCTGGACGAAGAAGGCCAGCACGTTGTCGGCGACGACCGGTGGCCGGATCGCGTGGTACTACCGCCGGTACCAGGCGGGCGACACCGCGCCGACCCTGACGTACTCGGGCACCACGACCGACATTCGCTTCACGCAGATCTTCGCGTTCCGCGGCGCGGTCGCCTCCGGCGACCCGACCGACGTGCTCGGCACCGCCTCGAACAACGCGACCCAGAAGGACATGGGTCCGATCAGCGGGGTGTCCACGACGGCATCCGGCGGCGTCGTGCTGGTGGCCGGCGTCCGGGAAAGCGACTGGCAACCCGGCGGTGGGTTGACGGTGCTTTCCGGTGACGGGCTGGGCTGGGTTGAGGTTTGCGACCGTGAGGACTTCGCGACCGACCCCGGCGACAACATCGGCATCGGCCTGGACTACGCGCTGACACCGGGCCCGACGACGGTCACGGACAAGACCTTCACGATCGACACCGGGAACACGGCGCCGGCGATCGGACAGATGTGGGCTCTGCTGCCCGCGGGGGCGAGCAGTTCCACTCCCGTCAGCGGCTCGGACTCGGCGAGCGCGACGGATGCGGCTTCCGTGTCGGCCGCGACTGCCCGGACAGAGTCGGGCTCCGTCACGGATTCGGCGTCGGTGTCGGCGACATCGGCTGCTTCGGATCAGATGACGGTCTCGGACTCGGCGGGCGTCGTGGCGACCGGAACGACCACGGACACTGCTGCGGCCACCGACACCAGCCAGTTGGCGACGTCGACTGCCGGGGGCGACTCGGGCGGGGTCGCGGAGGCGGCGAGCGCGGCGGCGAGCGTCGCGGCGGCCGATCCGGTATCGGTGATCGAAGTCGCCAGGGTCGGGACCGGCACCCAAGACTCGGCGGCGTTCGCGGCTTCTGCGGCGCTGGCGGCGACGGTGTTCGCCTCCGACACCGCGGCCCTCACCGAGGCGGCGTCGGTGGACGCCGGGGCAGTTCCGGTCATTGCAGCCGACGGCGGCGCGGTTGACGAGTTGACGGCGCTGCAGGTTTCGGCCGGTGGTACCGATGCGGCGACCGTTGGCGAAGCCGCGCTGGTGTCGGTGCTGGTGGCTTCCGCTGACGCGGGGCTGCTTGGCGAGACCGGCTCGGTGTCAATGGCGGGCGTGGTGCTGCAGCGCCTGATGGGCGCTGTGGCGGTGGCGCAGCGCCTGATGGGCGCTGTGGCGGTGGCGCAGCGCCTGGGTGGAACCGCAGGTCTCTCCGGTCGCTTGGCTGGGTCCACGGATCAGGTGGCCGGCTCGGTGGGCTTCTCCGGCCGCGTGAACGGTGCGGCATCCCCGGCTACGCGGCTGGTGGGGTCGGCGTCGGTGCTCGGGCGGACGGCCGGGTCGTTGGAGACGAATCGTGTTGGCGGGACCGTTGATTACGCGTAGGGGGCTGAGGTGCCAGCGAGCACGGTTCTGAATCTCTTCGAGGGCAACACCGACACGATCACGTTGGCGTTCACCGTGCAGGCCACGGGCTCGGCGGAGGACCTGACCGGCAAGACCGTGGAGGTGCTGTTTAAACCGTCTGCGTCCACGCCGGACTCCGATCCGTCGGTGACCAAGCTGGTCAGCCCGACGGGCGTGACGATCACCAATGCGGCGGGCGGGCTGGCGCAGTTCACCGTGCCGGCCTCGGTGGTGTCGGCCCCGGGCTCGACGTTCTGGCGCTGTGACGTGGTGGCGAGCGCGAACCGGCGCACCGCGATGTACGGCGCTGTGGTCACGGAGAACCTGTGATGGCTGACGAGCAGCTGTACACGGTGGTCGCCCGCGGCGACCGCGTGAAGGCGTTGGAGGCGTACCGGGACGCGCTGGCCGCCGAGATGGTGCGGCTGCAGCACGCCCAGTCGGCGAATGAGGCCGCGGGCCGGGACTTCTCCATCATGGGCAAGGAGCTGCGGGCGGTCATGGCCGAGATCGCCGAGCTGACCGGGGTCAAGGAGTCCGACGAGTTCGACGAGTTGAAGGCTCGCCGCGATGCCCGGCGTTCGGGGTAGTCAGACCCCCCGCATCCGCAGCGTCCCGCCCTACGCCCACACTTCGGGCGATGAGGCGATCGAGCTGTGTGCGATGGCCGGGCTACATCTGGACCCGTGGCAGCAGCTAGTGCTGCGGGACTCGCTCGGCGAGCGTGACGACGGCAGCTGGACGGCGTTCGAGGTCGGGGTCGTCGTCCCGCGCCAGAACGGCAAGGGCTCGATTCTCGAAGCTCGGGAGCTGACAGGGCTGTTCCTGCTTGATGAGGAACTGATCCTCCACAGTGCACACGAGTTCAAGACCGCCCAGGAGGCGTTCCGCCGTATCCATCGGCTCATCGACGACACCCCGGCGTTGAAACGCCGCGTGGCGCGGGTGCGCACCTCACACGGCGAGGAGGGCATCGAGCTGAAGGACGGCCGCCGGCTGCGGTTCGTGGCCCGCTCCACCGGTTCGGGCCGCGGGTTCACCGCGGATCTGGTGATTCTGGACGAGGCGTACAACCTGCCGAGTGAGGCGATGGCGGCGCTGCTGCCGACGCTGGCGGCCCGCCCGAACCCGCAGCTGTGGTACACGAGCAGCGCGGGCATGGAGGAATCCACCCAGCTGCGCGAGATCCGCAAGCGCGGCATCGAGGGCGATCTGCAGGGGCGGGCGAAGCGGCTGGCCTACTTCGAGTGGTCGGCGCAGGCGGACGCGAAGAACTACGAGCAGGCACTGACCGACCGCGAGGAATGGGCACGGGCGAACCCGGCGCTGGGCATCCGGCTGACCGAGGACTTCATCGAGGCCGAGCAGGCCGCGATGGGCGGTATGGAGTTCGCCCGCGAGCGGCTGGGCATCTGGTACGACGAGGAAGCCGACGTCGTGATCCGCGCCCGGGACTGGCAGGCGGTCGCCGACCCGGCGTCGCGCCGGTCGGGGCCGGTGGTGTTCGGGATCGACGTCAGCATGAATCGCACGCACGGCGCTATCTCGGTGTGCGGGCGGCGCGAGGACGGGCTGCTGCACTCCGAGCTGGTCGAGTACCGCGAGGGCACCGCCTGGATGGTCGACCGGATCGCCGAGCTGATCGAGAAGCACGAGCCCGCGGCCGTGGTGATGGACCCCGGCGGCCCCGCCGGCGGACTGCTGGCCGCGCTGCAGGAAGAGGGCATCGAACCGGTCCTACTGACCACCCGCGAGGCCGGGCAGGCGTGCGGCGCGTTCTACGACTTGGTCGTCAACGGCGAGCTGCGGCACTTCGACCAGCCTCCGGTGAACGCCGCGGTGGCTGGCGCGAAGAAGCGCCCGCTGGGTGATGCATGGGTGTGGAACCGCAAGGAGTCCCGCCACGACGTGGCCCCACTGGTGGCCGCGACGTTGGCGGTGCACGGGTTCGTTCTCCACGGCATCCCGGACGAGCCGATGACCCCGATGATGGCGTGGATTTGAGGACACATGGGTGAAATCGCGCTCGCCGCGCTGTTGCTGCTGGCCGGGCTACAGGTCGTGGTCGGGGTCGGGCTGCTGGCCGGGCTGAGTACCGCGCTGATCGTGTCGGGTGTACTGACCGCGGGCTACGCCGTGCTGTTCCTGGCGGACTGGCCAGGGGGTGAGCACGCGTGACGCTGTTTCGCCGCCTGGCTGGTGTGCGGCGCAAGTCGTGGTCGCAGCCAGAGTTCTGGTCGCTGGATGACGACGTGGCTCGCTGGCCGTTGATCTCGGCATCGATGTCCGGCAACCGCGAAGAGATCGGCAACGACTTCGAGGGCTACATCCAGGGCGCCTACAAGTCCAGCGGCGTGGTGTTCGCCTGCATCCTGGCCCGCCAGCTGGCGTTCAGTGAGGCGCGGTTCGCGGTGTGCCGCTACGGAGAGGACGGGCGGCCCGGTGAGCTGAAGTACACCCCGGGCATCGAGCTGCTGAACCGGCCGTGGCCGGGGGGCACAATCGGCGAGCTGCTGTCGCGCATGGAGCTGGACGTGTCGTTGGCGGGCAACTTCTACGCCACGACCGTTGACGACCTCGGCCGCATCGGCAAGGCCGCCCGCGGCGGCCCCGGCGAGCGAATCGTGCGCCTGCGCCCGGACTGGGTCACGATCATCATCGGCTCCCGCAAGGACCCCGAGGACGCGCACCCGTACGACGTCACCGCCAAGGTCATCGCCTACGAGTACAACCCACCGGCGTCCGGCACCCAGTGGGGAGTGATCGCCGACCAGCAGCAGCCGCTGCTGTTGTTGCCCGAGGACGTCTGCCACTACAGCCCGATCCCGGACCCGTCGATGCGCTACCGGGGCATGTCCTGGCTGACGCCGATCGTCAACGAGGTCAAGGCGGACAAGGCCGCCACCAAGCACAAGCTGAAGTACTTCGAGTTGGGCGCGTCACCGAAGATGGCCGTCGCGCTCGACAAGGAGATCACCGGATCGCAGGCACGCGAGTTCGCCGAGATGTTCAAGGAGCAGCACCAGGGCGTGGACAACGCCTACAAGACGCTGTTCTTGGCGGGCGGGGCGACGGTGACCACCGTCGGCTCGGACCTCTCGCAGCTGGACTTCAAGACCACCCAGGGGGCAGGGGAAACCCGCATCGCCGCCGCGTCCGGTGTACCGCCGATCATCGTGGGCCTGTCGGAAGGTCTGGAGTCGGCGACGTACTCCAACTACGGGCAGGCCCGCCGGCGCTTCGCCGACAACACCATCCGCCCACTGTGGCGCATGGCCGGGGTGGCGCTGGAATCCCTGGTGAGCCTGAAGAAACCCGAGCACCTACGGGTCGACGACCGCGACATCGCCTTCCTGCGCGAGGACCTGTCGGATCAGGCCGCGATCCTCGCCCAGCAGGCCGCCGTGATCCGGCAGCTCGTCGACGGCGGTTTCGACCCGGACGCCTCGGTGAAGGTCGCCAAATCGATGAACGTCGACGAGCTGATCGGCAACCACTCCGGGCTGCTGAGTGTGCAGCTGCTCCCGCCGGGTATGGGCCAGTTCGACCCCGAGACCGGCGAGGTGCTGCCGGGCGACCCCGCGATGGGCGGGCAGCCGCCGGGCGGCGTGCCCTCCCCGCAGCAGCAGGCGGTGTCGCAACCGAAACCGAAGCAGCCTAGGACAAACTACTGAGAAGTAGCATGCTTGCAGATCGCTTCGAGCCCGCCCTCGATTGCCTTGATCGTGTCGCCACTCGCAGTGAGGCCATGCCTGCCTGCCAGCCATGCGGCGCTGTTGTAGGTCAACCAGACGTCACCGTCTTCGTCTTCCCAAGCAAGGGCTTTCACCGGCAGGTCAATGCCCGCTGTCTGTTGCTCCTGCATGAGTGGCGTTCCGCCAACGGGATTGCCGAAGATCACTAGCTCCGTAGGGCGCAGGTCTAGCCCGGCCTTTGCCGCGTTAGCGGCGTGATCGACCTGGCCGAAAACCAAGAGCCCTGCTGCCTTGCCTGCATCGACAAGACGATCGATCGTCGCACGAACGGAAAAGCTGCTTGCAACCGTAACGAGGCCGCTGTTGTCACCACTTGAAGCAATATCCACAGAGCAGAGGATATGAGGACGCGATGAACACCAAATCGCTTGGCCCCATCGAGGTGAAGGACGCCGCTGCGGGCGAAGTTGAGGCTGTGTTCTCCCGCTTCGGTGTGCGCGACCATGACGGCGACGTGACCCTGAAGGAAGCGTTCGTCCACGGCCACCCCGTGAAGATCAGCGCCTACAACCACGGCTCGTGGGAAGGCAGCCTACCCGTCGGCAAGGGCCACATCGAGGTCCACGACGACCGCGCGGTGCTCAAGGGCCGGTTCTTCCTGAACACCACCGCGGGCCGCGAGACCTTCGAGGTGGTCAAGGAACTCGGCGAGCTGGGGGAGTGGTCCTACGGGTTCACCGTCGACGACTTCGAGCACGGCGAGTTCGAGGGCAAGTCGGCGCGATTTCTGAAGAAGCTGAACGTCTACGAGGTTTCCCCGGTGCTCAAGGGCGCCGGGATCGGTACGCAGACCCTGAGCGTGAAGTCTCAGGGGGCGAGTTTTGCTGGTCAGTGCGAGCAGGTCTTGGCCGCTCTGGAGTCGCTGACCAGTCGCGGCGCGGAAGTCTTGGCGAAGCGACGCGAAGCAGGCAAGGGGCTGGGCAGTGGATCCCGCGATCTGCTGATGAAGATCGCCGACGAGCTGGAGTGCTTGAAGAAGTACCTGTTGGTCGAGCCTGCTCCCGAGCCTGAGTCAGAAGGCTCCGACGAAATGCTGCGCGCATACCTGCGCTGGGTCGGAAGCCAACACGGTCTGGCTTCGTAAGCCAAGAATCCAAAGGAGACAACGGGAATGACTGAGTTCCCGGCGCTGAAGGCTGCCCAGGGGCGGCTGGAGGCGAAGAACGCCGAACTGGCCGCGATTTTCGAAGAGGCCGGTCCCGAGTTGGACATGAAGAACGTCAAGAGCGTTTCCGACCCGCTGGGCGCGATTCGCTCGCTCCATGAGGAGATCAACGCGCTCGGCGAGGAGGTCGACGGGCTCAAGGCGGTGCAGAAGGCCGCCGAGTACTCCGCGGCCAACCATGGTGCCCGCGAGGGCGAGCGCGAGGAGAAGTCCGACGAGCACCGCGAGGCGGCGTTCAAGAGCCTCGGTGACGCGTTCGTGAAGTCGGCCGCGGTGAAGGGCAAGCTCGGTCCGCAGGGGCCGGTCGCGCACCTGGACGTCGACCTGAAGGCGCTGTTCGAGACCGGTGGCTCGGCTGCTGCTGGTGACGGTTGGCCGCCGGAGACCACCCGGACCGGCAAGGTCGTGGACTTCGCGACCCGCCCGATCCAGGTCACCGACATCTTCCCGACCGGCAGCACCTCGCAGCAGGCCGTGGTCTACATGGAGGAGACCACCTTCACCAACACCGCGGCGGAGACCCTGGAAGCCGGGACGTTCCCCGAAGCCGCGCTGGCGTTGGAGGAGAAGCAGTCTCCGGTGCGCAAGATCGCGGTGTGGCTGCCCATCACCGATGAGCAGCTGGAGGACGAGTCTCACGCCCGCAGCTACGTCAACAACCGGCTGCCGTTCATGCTGCGGCAGCGGCTGGACTCGCAGCTGCTCAACGGCAACGGCACCGCGCCGAACCTGCGGGGCGTGCTCAACACCGCCGGCATCCAAACCCAGGCCAAGGGCACCGACGCGGGCCCGGACGCCATCTACAAGGCGATGACCAAGGTCAAGGTCACGGGCCGGGCGCGTCCGGACCACGTGGTGATGCACTCCAACGACTGGCAGGAGATCCGCCTGCTGCGCACCGCGGACGGCATCTACATCTGGGGCTCGCCGCTGGAGACCGGGCAGCCGCGCATCTGGGGCCTGCCGATCGTCGAGAACGACGTGATCGCCGAGGGCACTGCACTGGTGGGCGACTTCCGCAACTTCTCCGAGCTGGTGTCCCGCCGGGGCATCGACGTCCAGGTGACGAACTCGCACGATCAGTTCTTCATCCAGGGCAAGCAGGCCATCCGTGCCGACATGCGTGTGGCGCTGGTGGTGTACCGGCCGACCGCGTTCTGCACGGTCACCGGCATCTGATGACGAACGCGGCGGCGGGGCCACCCACGGCCCCGCCGCCTTCCCGAGAAGGAGACGAGTCCATGGCGACAAAGCCGCCGAAGAAGCCCGCCCCGAAGAAGCCGCAGGCCAAGCCGGGACAGAAGCCGAAGCCGGGCCAGCGCCAGCCAGCCCCGAAGCCGCCCGCGAGGCGTGGCCGCTGATGGCCGCCCCGAAGCGGAAGAAGCCGACCGCCGCGCAGCGCCGCGATCGCGCCGAGTACCAGCGCGAGTATCAACAGAACCTCAGCTCCTCGCAGCGGCGTCGGCGGGCCGAGTACCAGCGGGAATACCAGCAGAACATGTCGGCGTCGCAGCGCCGGCGTCGCGCGGAGCAACAGGCCGAGTACCAGCGCAAGAACCCGCGCAAGAAGAAGTGAGGGGTAATGGCGTTTCGCAGTACCGAGGTGACGGTGGGTACCACCCCGACACTTCTGCACACCGCTGTGTCCGGCGACCTGGAGCTGTGGGTCAACGTCGATCCGAACGAGTCCTACTGGATTGGCGGCAGCGACGTCACGCCGTCGAAGGGGCTCGCACTGTTCGGCCCGAACAACTCAAACACGTTCCACACCAGGATTCGCCCTGGCGACGAGCTCTATGCAGTGGTCGGCAGCGGTACAGCTACGGCCAACGTACTGGTCAGGAGTGCTTGATGGCCGTCTCAGCTGCACGACAGACGGTGGGGGTGTCAGCGGTTGCATTGAACACCGCCTCGACATCGGGAATTGACCTGATCATTCACAACGCGAGCGCCAATGACGCGGACCTGGGGCCGGTCGGCGTTGCTGCGGGAAGCGGGTTCTTGTTGAAGGCCAACACGACGGTCTCGGTGCGCCTCGACCCAGGCGACGTTTTGTACGCGGTCCGGACGGGCGCTGCTGACGCCGTGCTCGCCGTGCTCAGGACCTGACAAGGGAGAAGATGCAGATGGGTTACATCGAGGGTGCGCGGCACCGCGACCTGGTGAAGGCCGGGGCCCCGGTCAACGGCGACTTCAACGGCGAGGCCGAGAAGGGCGCGGTTCTGCGCGATTCCACCAACGGCAAGCTCTACGTCAACACCGGCACGCTGACCGCGACCGTGTGGACGCTGGTGGGCTCCCAGGTCTGATGGCCGGCAAGCGGATCTACAAGACGGCCGACGGCCGCCACGTCTACGAGGGCGATCCGGCGGCGGCGTTCCTGGCCTACGGGGCCGGCGACGACGTCCCCGACGAGGTCCTGCAGGAGCTGACTCCGAGCCCCGCTGCGGGCACGAAGCGGAAGCCGGGTCGCCCGCCGGGGGCGAAGAATCGGTGTGAGCACGAGGACAAGTGATGGCCGATCCGTTGGACGTGCTGACGCTGGCCGAGGCCAAGCAGGCGCTGAACATCTCCGAGAGCGTCATCAAGCACGACGCGGAGCTGCCGAGCTACATCACCGCGGTGTCGCAGCGGCTGGATCTCTACATCGGACCGGTCGTGCAGCGCACCGTCACCAACGAGGTGCACGACGGCGGGCGGCCGTCGGTGTTCCTGAGCCTGTTCCCGGTGGTCTCGGTGACCCAGGTCATCGAGTACTGCGGCACCACGTCAACAGTGCTGGCCGCGGAGTCCAACGCGGTGAAACCGGAGGAGGGCTACCTCCTGGAGCGCTACGACCCGGTCCCGTCGTTGTGGTCGGGCCGGGTACTGCGGCGCAAGGTGGGCAGGGCGGCCCGGTTCGAGCCGGGTCAAGCGAACGTGGCCGTGTCCTACGTCGCCGGCCGGTGCGTGTCGACGGCGGAGGTGCCCCAGCGCTACAAGCTCGCGGCGAAGTTCATGCTGGAGAACTTCTGGCGCTCGCAGATGGATGCGACCGGCGGCGTCAACGAGTTCGACATGCCGCAGGCGAACTTCCCGCGCTGGGGCATTCCGATGGCTACCCGCCAGCTGGTGTCCGGTGAAATCCAGGAACCGCGGCAGGTGGTGCTGTGAGCACCGGCACCACGTTGGTGGCGTTTAAACAGGCGCTCGTCACGGCGTTGTCGGCGCGTCCGGGGCTGGCCGGGGTGCAGATCTCCTACGGCTTCCCCGACACCGAGATCTGGGACGAGTCGATCTGGATCGAGGGCGCGCGGGCCGAGTTGGGTATCCCAACGATGACGGTGGGCACCAAGCGAGTTGAGGAGAACTACTCGCTGACGGTGGCCTGCCAGGTGCTGCGCACGCAGGCTGAGGGCCAGGACGTCGCCGACCTGCGTGCCGCGCAGCTGCTCGTTGAGCTGCAGCAGGCGCTGGCCGAGAAGCCCGAGCTGATCCCCGAGATCTTGTGGGCCGAGATCGACGGCTGGACTCACCACGTCGGTGCGCTGGCGAAAAGCGACGGTCACGGCTCCCGTTTCGATGTTCGGGTCCGGGTGCGGGCTCGTCTTCACCCCTAGGAAAGGAAAGAGAACCGTGCTGATCGTCTACAGAGGACGGTACGACGCCGTCGAGGTCCCGGACGTGGGGGGTGTCGTCCTCGAACGTGGTGTGCCCAAGGAGATCGCCGACACCCCGAAGTCCCGGCAGTTGCTGGAGCAGCCGGACTTCGAGCAAGTGAAGGAAAGCAAGGCGAAGCCTGAGCGCGTCGCTAAGAAGGAGGACGACCGGTAATGGCTCTGTACTCGGGCCTGTCGGCGCAGATCGGTTTCGCCGAAGAGGCCACCTATGGCGTGTACACCGCGCCCACCCGCTTCTACGAGTTCCTGTCCGAGGAACTGAAAATGGAGATTGAGCGGGTGGAATCCGAGGCGCTGCGCGCCGGAACCCGCACGCTGCGTTCCGACCGTTGGACGCCCGGCAAGAAAAACGTCGAGGGCGACGTCGAGCTTGAGCTGATGACCAAGGGCGCCGGTCTGATGCTCAAGCACATGCTCGGTGGTGTCACCACGAGCCAGCCCGACGCGGCCAACTCCCCGACGGTCTACAAGCACACCTTCGTGCCCGACGAGGTTCCGACCGGCCTGACCTGCCAGGTGGGGCGCACCTCGATCGACGGCGTCACCCGGCCGTTCTCCTACGTCGGCTGCAACATCAACGAGTGGGAGCTGGAGGCCGGTGTTGGCGACCCGGTCAAGCTCACCGTGTCGCTGCTGGGCCGCGACGAGGACACTACGCAGCCGCTGGTGACTGCGAGCTATCCGACCAACAACAAGATCTACACCTTCATCCACGGCAGCCTGACGATCGACGGGACCCCGTTGGACGTCAAGGAATTCTCGCTCTCCGGCGAGAACGGGTTGGATGACGACCGCTACTTCCTGGGCAGCCAGCTGCGCAAGAAGCCGGTGCAGGCCGAGCTGCTGAACTTCGAGGGCGAGGTCACCACCGAGTTCAACAACCTGACCCTCTACAACAAGTTCATCCAGGGCCAGGAGGCCGCGCTCGTGCTCACCTTCGACTCGGGGGTGGTCATCGAGGACGCGCTGACCTTCAAGCTCGTGGTCACCTGCAACGTCCGGTTCGACGGCGAGACGCCGACGGTGGACGGGCCCGAGGTGCTGGAGCAGAACATGGCCTTCAAGTGCATCGACTCCGGTTCCGGCCCGGGCAGCGCGGTGAGGTTCGAGCTGTACACCAGCGAGGCGACCCCGTAGGTGGCGACCCGCAAGCGCCTGGACTGGGACTGGGATTCCCGGTTGGCCCGTGTGGAGGCGGCCGTCGAGCAGGCGTGTGAGGACGCCTTGGAGGCCGCCGCGGACAAAGCGCTGGCCGAGGCTGATGTACCGGTCCGGTCCGGGGCGTTGAAACGCTCCGGCCGGGCTGATGTGGCGTTCCCTGTCGCGGTGGTGCACTTCGGGTCCACCGGCACCGACCCCCGCGGCAGGGGCACCGAGCACTACGCCATCCCGCAGCACCAGCGCTACGACTACCAGCATCCCCGGGGCGGTAGCGCGCGCTTTCTCGAAACGCAGCTGTCGCCGGGCCGACGGTTGTACGAGCTCATGGCCGTCCGCATTCGGCGAGTCATCGAAGGTAGGAAATAGAAGGAGCCCTGATATGCCTACTGCACGTCAAAAGGCCGAGGCGCAGTTCGACGTCGCCGCCTTCCTGGAGTCCAAGGCCCTGAAGGAGTCGATCAACTTCTTCGGCGTCACCGTCCCGGTGCCGACCGACACCCCGCTGGGGGTGACGCTGCAGGCCCGGATGGCGCAGGAGTCCGAAGAGGAAGCCACCCAGCAGAACGTGCTGGAGCTGCTGGCGGGCATCCTCGGCCAGGACATCGCCGACCAGATCGAGGCGGTCAACCCCGGCGTGAAGGCGTGCGGCGTGCTGCTGCTGTGGGCCTACCACAACGCCAGGGGCGAGCGGGTGAGCTTCCCCGAGGCGTTCGAGGAGTACGAAGCCAACGAGGCGGCGGCCCGTGAGGCAGCCGATGAGGGAGAGGGAAAAGCCCCAGGGAACAGGGCGGAGCGGCGCGCCGCGGCCCGTACGACCCAGAGTGGGAAAACATCCGGCGGCACTTCTCGCTGATCCTCGCCGACTTTCGGCGTGAATACGGGCTCACCCCTGACGACATCTGGGACATGCCCACTCGATTGTTCAAGTGGTACCTGAACGGACTCAGCCTCGAGTCCCGGTTCATGAAAGCCATCGGCGACAAGAAGCAGACGCGGGTGGCTACCCGCAGGGCGCGAAAACAGTGAAATAGCGGGGGTTTCGGCTCAATGGCAATGTCGGTCGGAACCCTGCTGGGCCAGCTGCGCTTGGACAACGATCACTACCTGCGCGGGTTGCGGACGATGGAGTCCGCGACCCGCGCTTCTGCGCGTTCATCGGCCGATGAGGTCGAAAAGGCATCGAAGCGCGTGGAGGCCGCGCGCAACAAGGAACTCGACGCAGCCGGGAAGGTGCGGGTCGAGGAATCCAAGCTGGACGAGCTGCGCGGCAAGGCAGGCGTCTCGGCGTCCCGCGTGGCCGCCGCCGAGGAGCGGCTAGCGTCGGCCCGCCGGGCGTACGCCGCGGCCACCCGCGAGTCGGAGCGGGCAACCGCCAGCCACGACGCGGCGATCAAGAAGCTCGGCGCGTCGCTGGAGCAGGCCGCCAGGCCGCGCACCGCCCGCATCGACGTCGACACCAACCAGACCGTGCTGCGCGACATCGCCGCCCGCATCGACCAGGTGTCGCGGGACCGGGCGGCGCACATCGGCGTGCAGCTCAACGGCGAAGCGGTAGCCAACGCGCGCCTTGCTGCCTTGGCCCGCCCCCGCGTGGCCACGATCAACGTCGACGTCGACATGGGCCGAGCGCTGCTGGCGATGGCCGCGCTCGACGCGGTGGTGGATCGCGTGGGACGCAGCGCGCTGCGCGTCGCGGTCGGCGCGAGCACGGCCGCGGTCGCGGTAGCGGCGCTGGGTGCAGCCAGTACCGGGGTGGCGGGGCTGGGCGCGGCATTGGTGGCAGCCTCGGCGGCGGCGCTGATGATCCCCGGCGCGATCGGCGTAGGTGTCGCCGCCGTGGCCACCCTGGTGGTCGGTGTCCGGGGCGTCGGCGCGGCACTGAGCGCGGTTGCATCCGGCGACGCCGCGAAGCTCGACGAGGCGCTGCGCAAGCTGGCCCCGTCGGCGCGCGAATTCGTCCTGGCCGTCGCGGGTGTGCGCGCGGAGTTCGTCGCCCTGCAGCAACACGTCCAGGGCATGCTGTTCCAGAACCTCGCCGCCCCGTTCCGCGAGATGGCCCGCGTCCTGCTGCCGGAACTGCACGCGGGCATGGGGCGCGTCGCCGACCAGATCAACACCCTGATCCGGCGGGTGTTCGAGTTCTACACCCAGGCCCAGACCGTGGCCGACGTCCGCCGGCTGTTCGAGTCGGTCGACCTGATCGTGCGCAACCTCGGCACGCAGGCGATGCCGTGGCTGCTGGCCGCGTTCCGCGACATCGGCGTGGTCGGCTCGCAGGCGCTGGCGGACCTCACCGGCGGGGCCGGGGCGGCGGCGCAGCGGTTCGCCGAGTTCATCGCCCGCGCACGCGAAACCGGGCAGCTGCGCCTCTGGATCGACCAGGCGCTGCAGGTGCTGCGCGACCTGGGAGCGACCCTGGTCAACGTCGGCCGCATCGTCGGTGAGGTGTTCTCCGCGGCCAACCAGCACGGAGTCGGGTTCTTCCAGGTACTGCGCCAGATCACCGACCAGATGCTGGCGTTCCTGCGCAGCGCCGAGGGGCAGGCCGGGCTGCACAATTTCTTCAACACGCTGCGCCTGGTCGTCGACGCCGTGGCCCCCGGACTGTCCGCGCTGGTCCGCATGCTCGGCGAGATCGTGCGCAGCCTCGGCCCCGCGCTGCCGGAGGTCGGCCGCGCCTTCAGCCAGTTGGCGATCGAGCTGGAACCGGTGGTGCGCGGGCTGGCGCACCTGGTGGCCGCCGTCCTGCCTCCGCTGGCCCAGCTGATCGCCGACTTGGCCCCGTTGATCGTCCCGCTGGTCGGCGCCTTCGCCGGGTTCAAGGTGACCCTGTGGGCCACGACGGCCGCGGTGGGTGGTCTGCACGGCGCGCTGAGCTTCTTGGTCGCGCACCCGGTCGTTGCGGCCATCACGGCGATCGGCGCGCTCGCGGGGGCGCTGTTCACGTCGATCATCAAGATCAACGAACAGGCCGCCGCCACTCAGGCCGCCACCGGGCGCATGACCACGTTCGCCGCCGAGATGAACCACAGCCAGATGGCCGCCGACCGTGCCCGCGGTGGCATCGGTCAGCTGGAAGCCGCGCACCTGCGCATGGGCATCCAGGTCGACACCTCGGCGGTCAAGGCCCGCCAACTGGAGGAGCAGCAGCGACGGACCGCCGAGGCGACCCGCGCGCACACCCAGGCGATCATCGACCTGCGCAACGAGATGCTGAACGGTTGGGAGAAGGACCTCAACTACCGGCAGGCGTTGCTGGACGAGGAGCGGGCGCAGCGCGCCGCGGAGGACGCCGCGCGCCAGCACGGCGCGGGCAGCCTGGAAGCCCGGCAGGCCGCGCTGCAGCACGAGCAGTCGATGCTCGCGGTCATCCGCGCTGCCGAAGAAGAAGCCCGCTCGCACTTCGCGGTCAAGCACTCGGCGGAGGCGAACACAGCCGCGGTTCGGGAGGGCACGCGCGCCCTGATCGACCTCGCGGTGCAGGCCGGCGACCACCTGCCGCCCAAGCTGGAGGAGATGATCCGTCGCACGGACGCCTCGGCGCTGGCGGCGGCCGGGGCCCGGATCAAGACTGACAAGTTCGGCCACGCGGTGGCGGTTCTGCCCAACGGCAAGGTCGTCAAGATCGACGCCGACATCCACATGGCCGTGGCCAAGATCGGACGTCTGCACCAGCTGCTCATCGACCTGCCCAACGGCAACGTCGAGGCCGCCAAGGCCATGCACCGCATGGACGTCGCCCGCCGCATGGGCAACGCCCACGGCGCGATCGTCCAGTACGCCTCGGGCGGCATGTGGCGCGACCAGGCGCGGGCGCAGGGCCTGACGCCGATGTCGTCGAAGGTGGCCACCACCGTGCCGCCGAACACCTGGCGTGTGGTCGGTGACCGGGCCCGCGACGATGAGGCGTTCATCCCGATCAACAACGATCCCCGATCGCGGGCGATCCTCGCGGAAACCGCGGCACGGATGGGTTTCGGGCTGACGCGCCTGGCCGAGGGTGCGGTGCTGGGAGCGGCCTCGGCCGCCTCGTCGGCGGGCGGCGCCGCCCCGGCGACTGGGGCCCCAGCCGCCGGTGGTTCTTCCGGGATGCTCCCGCTGGACGCCGCAGCGATCGCGGCGATCACCGCGGCCGTGCAGGCGCTCAACGTCGCGCTGCAGGCCCTCGACAAGACGCTCGTCACGGTCAACACCCAGGTCGCCGCGGCGAACACGACACTGGCCGGGTTGTCGCTGGCGCTGGCCAACCACGGCGCGGCGCTGCCGCCGCTGACCCTGGCGTACCAGCAGTTCGGTCAGCAGGTCGCCGCAGCGTGGATGCTGATCAGCACCCAGACCGCCATGTCGGTCGCCACGATCACCGGTGTGCACTTCGCCGGCCTGCGGTTGGGGCTGACCGACTTGGGCATGGCGTTCGGGGCCTGGGCGCTGGCCGCGACGGAGGCGTTTACACGCACCACTGGGCACATTGGAGTGTCGACGGCGACGGTGAACGGCATCCACTTCGTGACCCTGAAGACCGGGCTGGTGGACCTGGCACTGTCGTTCGACCTCACCGCACAGTCGATCATCGGCGCCTGGGACCGGACGACCCTGCACATCGGCTCATCCGCGCTGATCATCACCGCCACGCACTACGGGACGCTGAAGAGCGGCAACGCCGACCTCGACGCCAACACCAACCTGCTTTCGCAGTCGGTGAACAACGCCTGGACCAACACCACCACGCACATCGGGGTGAAGGTCGGCGAGATCCGCGGCATCTACGACCAGCTCAACTCCGCGACGGCCGGGGTGGGCGACATGTTCGCCCGCACGGCCGAGGGCATCCGCGTCAACTGGGACCGCATCCGGGGCTACGCGGCCGAACCCATCCGTTGGGTGATGGACAGCGTGTGGAACAAGGGCCTGGTGCCGATCTGGAATGACGCCGCCAAGGTCTTCGGACAGCCCGAGCTACAGCCCAAGCCCATTCCGTTCGCCACCGGTGGCCCGGTGCCGGGAGTGGGTAACCGGGACACGGTGCCCGCCAAGCTGATGCCCGGCGAGTACGTGTTGAGCAAGAAGGCCGTGGCCAACATGGGCGGGCTGGACGCGGTCGACGCCGCACACCAGGCCGCCCGTGGTGGGCAGAAGACCCCCGCGCCGCGTCCGATCGGCGGGGAGTCGGACCACCCGGTGTGGGGCTTCGCCGGCGGTGGCCACACCTGGCAGGCGATGTCGAACATCGCGCGTCAGATGGGGCTGAGGGTGACCTCGGCGTACCTGGACCGCATCGGGGCGCCGGGGTACCACGGCAAGGGCCAGGCCATCGACGTCCAACCGGCTGGGGCCGGAACGGCACAGCGCATCTTCGAGCGGTTCCCGCACGCGACCCAGATCATCTCGGCGCAGTGGCGCGGTGGTACGGGTGTCCTCAATGGACGGCCGCACTTCTACGCTGCCGACAACCCCGACCACTGGGACCACGTGCACTGGGCGATGACGCCGGAGGCGATGGCCGGCATTGCCGACCCGGGTGGGGGCGGCATGTTCGACTTCGGGCCGCACCCCGCGGCGGTGGAGGCGATCCGCAAGCTCAACGAGCTGAAGGCCAAGGTCGACCCCGGCGTGAACGGGGCGTGGTGGTCGCCGAACAAGGGCAACTTGTGGCCGGACCTGGTGCGTCGCTGGGCGCACAAGATGATCGACAGTGCGATCGGCAAGCTCAACCAGGTCGGCATGATGGCCGGGCCGATCAACGGTGGCGCGGCTCCGCCCGGCGTCATCAACGGCTGGATCATGGAGGCCCTGCGGATTCTGGGCTGGCCCGCCAACTACGCGCTCGGCCTGTTCCAGCAGATCATGTCCGAGTCCGGTGGCCGCAACATCATGCAGGGCATCCGTGACGTCAACTCCGGCGGCAATGAAGCCCGCGGCGTCATGCAGGTCACCCCGCGGACCTTCGCCGGCTACCACCTGCCGGGCTACGGCGACATCTGGAACCCGGTGCACAACATCATCGCCGGTGCCCGGTGGGCACGACACGCGCACGGCGCGGGGTGGTTTGAGCCGGGGCCACACCACAACCACGGCTACGACGAGGGCGGGTGGCTGGACCCGGGCACCACGGCCGCGGTGAACAAGACCGGCAAGCCCGAGGCGGTGCTGACCGCTGAGCAGTGGCGCGCGGTCAAGAGCGGCGGTCTCGGTTCGAAGACCGTGAACTACCACCTCACCGTGTACAGCGCCGGAA
>k87-535806_pt1 | contig 20309 bp, 7 predicted proteins | sample MGYA00084031_6733416 | MGnify analysis MGYA00084031
AGGGGGAATATGGACCGGAACGACATTCAGGCGGTAGTACAAATCCTCGCGAAAGCGCCCCTGCCGCGTTTCTTCCTGCAAATTGCGATTGGTGGCGGCGATGATGCGGACGTCGATCTTGATCGGCTTGGTGCCGCCGATACGAACCAGCTCATGCTCCTGGAGCACGCGGAGCAGCTTTACCTGGAGCGAAAGGGGCAGCTCGCCGATCTCGTCGAGAAACAGCGTCCCCTCGTTGGCCAGTTCAAACAAGCCGGGCTTTCCTTCTTTTGTCGCTCCGGTAAACGCGCCCTTTTCATAGCCAAACAGCTCCGATTCCAGCAAATGCTCCGGGATCGCCGAACAGTTGAGCTTGATGTACGGCTTGTCCCGCCGCTGGCTGTTTTGATGAATATAAGAGGCGACCACTTCCTTGCCTACTCCCGATTCGCCCAGAATCAGCACGGTGGAGTCCACCTCGGCCATTTTTCCGGCAAGCGTTATTACCTGTTTCATCGCTTCGCTCTTGTAGATCAGTCCCGCTTCCTTTGCGGTCATTTCACTCAGCTTGCGCAATTCCTGCTTGTAGCCCTCAAGCAGCTCCCGGGCGTCCTCCAACTCGGCCTGCAGCCGCCTTTCCTCGGAGATGTCCCGGCAAAAGTTGACGACGCGGATGATGTTTCCCTGCTCGTCCTTGATCGGCGTACCGACGACCATCAGCCGGCCGCCAAGTCCTGTCGTCTGCACGACCTGCACCTTTTCCTTCCTCTCCAGCACCAATCGGGTAATAGACGGTCGAAATACGCCTGTCCGCTCCAGCTCATAAATGCTTTTCCCGACCAAATCTTCCGGTTTGTACCCGTAAATTCTTTCGGCAGATGGACTTACGCGCTGCGTGATTCCTTGACCGTCCGAGATGTAAAACATATCGTAGCTGGTGTTGAACACGGTTTCCAGCTCGAGTGAATAGTACGCCTGCCTTTCCTTATACACCTGATAAAAATGGCGATACAGGTCAATTGTTTTCATCCATCCCTGAATCGTGCCGGCTGAATCGACAAATACCCAGATCTCGTGCACGTTCCACTCGGCTTCACGCGCTTCAATCTCCTCGGCCTGAGACGATCCGACAGAAACGACCCGACCCGGATTCGTTTTCCAAACGGCTCCCGATACAGTAGCGCCATCTTCTGCGAGAATAAACAGCACATCTTCCTGCATGCCTCGGACAGCATCTCTCCATGCGGACTGCGGGCTTGCGGCAAAAGAGGTATTCCATGCTTGCTGCAGCGTCACGCTTCCCCTCCTCTCCGGGATCGAGAAACAGCGCAGGAATACAAAATACCTCCCCCAACGATCACACTTCGGACCGTTGCGGGAGGAGGCACATCGCTTCTGTCCCACCATTATACAGAATAGAATAAATTCTTACAATTTTCATTCCTGCCTTATTGATCTTTGGAAATGCCCAGGTATGCGACCGCAAGTCCCATGTAAAAGCGGATCGCCTCCATGTATTTGTCTACCTCTATCCATTCGTCCGGCTGATGGGCCATCGTCGGTTCTCCGGGGCCGTAAATCAGGATCGGAATGTCCAGACGGGGTCCGTAGACAGATGCATCGGTGTAGTAATTGACGCCTCTGACAGTCGACTCCCGGCCCAAATACTGCTTGGCTGTATCCAATGAAAGCTTGATAAACGCATCCTCCGCAGCGGTTGTCACTGCCGGCAGATCGTTCACCGCACGGATGGCGAAACGGGCATTGGCCGGTTCGCATACCTGTTCCAAGAGCAAGTTGAGTCCATCGATGATCTCCGGATGGCTTTGTCCAGGAACGGTGCGGATATCCAGCATCATGGTGCACTGATCTGGCACGACATTTGTTTTTACGCCTCCCTGGATCACTCCGATATTCATCGTCGGTCCGCCCAGCAGCGGATGAGGCTGATAGCTGAAACGATAGCTGTTTAGCTTATGGATGAATCTCGCCATGGCCATGATCGCATTGACCCCCTGATCAGGCATGGAGCCGTGAGCTGTCTTGCCGTACGTCGCTACTTCCAGCCAAAGCGCTCCCTTGTGCGCGATGAACGGTTGATTGTTACTCGGCTCGGAGATCACCATCGCTGTCGCATCATCGATCTGCCCCCGACTTGCAACTGCCTTTGCCCCGAGGCAGTCGACCTCTTCTCCCACTGTCCCCGCAAAGCGCAAGGTTCCTCCGAGCCGAATTCCGGCACGATGCAAATACTCCATCGCAAGCACCATGGCCGCGACGCCGCCCTTCATGTCCGTGCTGCCTCGTCCGTACAGTCTGTTTCCAACCCGCACTCCCCCGAACGGCTCATGCTCCCACTCGATACTCCCGGTCGGAACCGTATCGAGGTGACCGCTGAGGACGAGCACCTTTTTTGACAGGGATGCATCCGCTTTATTCAAGACAGCCAGCAGATTGGCCCGCTGCGGTTCAACTTCATCCAGCTCTGCCTGTATGCCGGCGGCTGTCAGCCTGCGCCTGATCGCTTCGGCTACAGCCGTTTCGTTCCCCGGCGGATTTACACTGTTGATCGCAATCAATTGCTGCAAGAAAGCGACGGCATCCGCTTCGTCGATCAAGGAAAATGCCTGTTCCAACCCGCTCCCGCTTACGGTGTTCTCTCTTTCATTCCCTCTTTCCATTGCTTCCCATCCTCTCCGGTCTTTTTCTCTCTGGGCCTTGCAAGCCGCTCCTGTCGCCTCAAACCGCTATTACTGCCAAATCTACTATTCCAGTTCATTTGTTTCTTCCATATGGCTTGTTCTGCAAAACTGCCTGCTTCCGCAAGCCGCCTGTACACTCAAACCGCCTGTCCGCTTCTTTCCTCACTCCGGTCTCTGCCGCTTTCACCTTGGATTCTTTCAGGATCATAGCGCATACAGCAGCGACAGCGGCCGTCAGCGAAAAGAAGAGGAATACCCGGCTGAAATCCTGCGACCCGTCAGCCTGAACAACCACCAGATAGCCGGCGACAAGCGGCGAGACGAATGAGCCCATTTGTCCGATGCCGTTGGCAAGGCCGGTCGCTCCGCCGACCACCTCGGTCGGGTAGCGTTTTTGGATGTAGGCATAGATCGTGCCAAAGTTCAGGTTGACGAAAAAGCCAGCCAGCAGCAGCATCAGCAAAAGCAAGCCGGTCTGTCCCTTTTCTACGCTCCCCAGAAGGTACAGGACCGGAATGCAGCCGATGTAGGCGATCAGCGCGACAGGCTTCATCCGATGCATGACCTTGTCCATCAGCCAGCCCCCCAGCATCATCGCAAAAAAGGCGACGATATAAGGGGCCGAAGCAAAGAAGCCCATCTCTTTCAGATTCAGGCCATGCTGTTGAACAAGGAAGGTCGTGAGCCAGGTAGTCGTGCCCCAATAAACGGCGCATTGGCAAAACAACAAGACTGTGTAAACATAGAAATATCCATCCTGGAGAAAAATCCGGTTGCTTTTTTTATCCGCCTTTTTCTCAGCGGAAGCTTGCTCTTCCACGGAACTGGCTGAATTTGCATCCATGATATGGGCGTACTCCTCCTGGCTGAGTCTCCCCTTTTCCAGCATCTCCTTTGGCGTGTTGGTGATAAAGTACCACAAGGCCCATATGCCGATCAGACCGGGTATCGCAAGCAGATAAAAGACAGGGCGCCAGGAGCCGTCAAAAAAGTAGAACGAGATGCTTGTGATCAAAACCGGTACGATAGCGGGAGCGACAGCCCAGGAGGTGGCAAAAAAGGAGACGGAACGCCCGCGCTCCGCAATCGGAAACCAGTTGTTGATCGTCCGGCACGCCGGGGCAAAATGATGCCCTTCTCCCAGTCCAAGTCCGATCCGCAATGCCAGAAACTGACCAAAAGACTTCACGGCGCCAGTCAGTGCGGTCACAAGCGTGAAGACGATGATGGCGATATTCATGATTCTTTTCGGACCGAATTTGTCCGCCAAAAATCCTGCGGTCACCTGTGCCAGCGAATACGCAAAGAAAAAGACGGATGCGAGCTGCCCCAGCTCAACAGGTGTGAGATTCAAGTCCTTTTGAATGAAGGGCAAAAAGGTAAGTACCGCAAGCCGGTCAAAGTAGTTGATAATGTACAGCAGCCATAGCACGACCAAGACGATATGCCGGTATCCCCAGGCTTTTTTTACGATAGCGTTCATACACCTCTTCCTTTCAAAGTTATTTGATGAGGCATGCCGTACCCTGCAGCCGCTCTCATGAACGACCTCCCGCCCCCTTTCCCGATGACTTGTAAGCGCTATCAAAAATCATTTCATGCGAAGCTCATAACGCAAGGAGTGTGCCAACGATAGGCTCGGGGCAGCGTTTCGCCGGAAATGGATAAGAATATTCAGACTTCTGCTGTTTCAATATGCCAAGGCGGTCTTGCTTTTTATGTAAAAACGCATAATCCGAACGCGTCACCTCTTTTCAAGCGACGAACAAAAAGCGCATCACAACAGGATGCACTTGCGTTTATGCACATTTGCATATGAGTTTTGTATGTTTGCATAGCTTTTTCAAACTAGAAGCGGGCATAACTGTCCCGTCTCTTTGCACAACTATCCCGTCACTTTTTGTTTTCACACCTGATTGCATCACGGGCATAAAAAAAGCTGCCGAGACTCTCTCGACAGCCTGGGGCCACCAAATTGGCCCATTTTCCATTCGATTGTCAGTGCAGAGGAGATGTGGGGGCACCGAGATGCCGCACCATTTGCCGACATATTTCCTCCGCCTGGTCATGGATATAAAAATGATCTCCCTCAAACCAAGCAGCAGAATACTCCCTCGATGTAAATCGGCTCCATTCTTCGATTTGCCCCGCATCAATAAGCAGGTCCTGTTTTCCGTTGAAGATCATGAAAGGACAATCGAGAGGTGCATCCCATTTGAATTGGTAGGTCTCTACTAGCTTATAATCGGAGCGGATAATCGGCAAAAACAGTTCAAGCCATTCGCGGTTTTCCATTAATTCTGGCGGAGTCCCCCCCAATTTTAGGATCTCTTGCACCAGCTCTTGCTCAGACAAAACATGTCGTAAAAAATTGCTCTTCACATGCGGGGGATTTCTGCCGGATAAAAATAATGCAGCAGGCAAGGGGTGGTCTTGTTTCGCCAGCTCTCTGGCCAACTCCAGTGCGAGTAGATTTCCCATGCTGTGTCCGAAAATGGCGTATGAAGCGGATAATTCATGTGATGTGATATCTTCCAGTAAAACTGGGATCATATTCTGCACGGAATCAATAAGGGGCTCCTTATAGCGTTTTCCTCGGCCTGGCAGCTCCATGGGAATGAGTTCGACTTCCGCAGGCAGGTGTTTTTTCCAGCTCAAATATACAGATGCACTTCCCCCTGCGTAAGGAAGCATAAATAGTTTTCCCTTTCTCATCATCATCTCCAACTCGCTTCCACCTGTTCCTTCACGGTAAACACGATGTTGTCTACCGCTTCTTGTAAACGATACTCGGTCTGCGCATATGTACCGCCGGAAGCTATTACATATCCCAAGCGATGGTACGCATTTTGCGGTATATACACGCGATCTCCCGCTCTTGCGGAAATCGTCACATTCCGGATGCCTGGCATGCTGCGGACCTCCTCAACCCCTTCTACTTTTTGCAACGTACCTTCTTTGCCAGATAGCAGGAAACCGCTGCACAGCTTTACATCGTTTGAACCGCTGTCATCGGTAGGTTTTACTACACACGGCAGACCGATCGCCTTCACCGTTTCAGGGATTTCCTTGGCTGTACGAATAATCGCAAATCGCGGCTGAGCCACATTGGCTTTTGCCAATCGCAACCGGGTTTGCGCCTTGTTGCGACAAACAAGCATGGCTTCCGGCGGATTGCCGGGCAAACCGTACTCTTCTGCTAGCGTCGCAACCGTGACGAGGTAAAATTCGCTTGTCGTCATAATCCCGGCTATCTGGTCTGCGGGAAGCTCTTTTTTAATCGTGGTTCGCAATGCGTCCAAGGAATTGGTGTCACATACGAGAACCCTGCATCCCGTTTCCGCCAGACCCGCATACCTCTCCGGCTTGCTTGTTAAAAAAACGGGGGAAAAGCCCCGCTCTTGCGCCTTTTTCAGAGCAATCATGCCCGTACCTGTCGTATTTGACTCAACGAAGAGCAGGAGCTTTTTCACGTCTGTTCCCCCTTTTGACCGCTGCGTACGACCAGGAGGTCACCACGCTCTGATACGATACCTTGGCCGGTTGAGAAAGCGGTACGGATGAGTTGATGTCCTTATCCCGACGATATTGTTCATCGTAAATGGTTTGAAAGTAACGGTCTCCCCGATCGGGGAATATCCCCACGATGTTTGTTTCCGGCGATACTTGGCTGCTCAGCCAGCGGGCCACCGCATATACGGAACCAGAGCTGTTTCCGGCAAAGACCTTTTCGTGTTTGGCCAGCTCCAGCGTCGCAGTGAAGGCCTGCTCGTCGCTGAGCCAGTGAACTTCGTCAACCAGTTCGTGATTAACATTGGGCGCCACCAGACTGTTGCCCAATCCGCTCTGCAGCCGCTTCGGATTATCCGGCTGACCGAAAATGACGCTGCCGACGGAATCGACGGCCACTACCCGCAGTTCCGGATTGTACTTGAGCAGCTCTTGGGCAGTTCCGCACAAGGAACCGCCGCTGCCAACGGAGGCGACGAGAATGTCCACTCTGCCAATGTCATCAAGCAATTCCTTCGCCAATGCCGCGTACGCCAGCGGATTGTTGGGATTTTCGTACTGGCGGGGCCAAAAGGCTCCCGGATATTGTTCCAACAGGTCATGCAGCCGTTCCAGGCGGGCACTTTGCCAACCCCGGCCGGTCATCTTTTCCACAACATGAATCTGGCATCCGAGCGATTCCAGTTTTCGAAGGGTGATCAAATCGATTCGCGGATCGGTCACGATATGAACGGGGTGTCCCAGATACGTTCCTACGAGAGCGACACCCAAGGCCATTGTTCCGGAGGAGCTTTCAATAATCGGAGCCCCGTCAGGCAGAATTCCGTCCCGTTTTGCCTCCAAAATAATCTTTTTTGCCACCCGGTCCTTCATCCCGAACAGATTCATCATTTCCAGCTTTGCGTATACCGGGCCTATCGCATTTTCGTCCAGGCGAAGTTTCACTAACGGCGTTTGTCCGATAGCATCAATAATCGTTGAACGCAGCATGATTGTCCCATCCTTCCTTATAAGACCACGACTGATAAAACATCACTTCGCCGGCCACTTTCTCCAGAAGTGCGCCGGCCGCTGTCAATTGCTCCTGATAGCGGCTGCTCTCAGGTGACAGCAGAAGTCCGAGGCAGGTACCACTATGCGCTACACAAACGCCAAGCGCATCGATTTCTTCGCAGATGCTCAGCATGGCATCAAGCGTCCTCTTGGGCCGAAGTTTCTGGTTAAGAAGCGCACTTTCTGTCGATACTTTCCCCACGGAAGCCAGATCATTTTGCCGAATGGCGATGGTGATGGTATCCAGAAGGCTTTGATACTTCTGTCTTTCTGCTGCTGTAAACGGTTTTGGCAGCTTGTTAAACTCAACGGTATCCACTTCGCCCCCCTCGTCAATGCTGACGATGGTAAGCGGCGAAAGCTCACCGATTGACTCGCGAAGCTGTACCCTCCGGTGGTAAAAGGAAACCACTCCCGGATACATCACACCGTCGGTGGGTTCGATCTGCCGAATGAGCATTTCGAGGAGTGTCACAGGCAGATGGAGGGAATAGCAGTCGGTTATCGCTCTGGCCGTCGCCACCAGATCAGCAGAAGAGCTGGCCAATCCTTTGCCGACGGGAATGTTGCCGGAGATTTTTAATGTGGCTCCCTTTGGCAATGAAAAATGGTCCAGAATAATCTCTGCCAGTCTGCGTGATTTCTGCTTGTGTGACGGATAAACAGATACGGTGTCGCTTTCCGGCTCGGGAACAAACAATGCATGGGCATAACGATTGATCGGAAAGGTAACGAGAAAATCTGAATTGTCTTCCTCCAAAACGCCCTGCAATAACTCGCCGAACGTACCATATGAACTGCCTCTCCCTAACATCTTGGGTTCCAGTGAATGTTTGACTGGATTGCTTTGCGTGTAAAAACTCATATGGACGATTTACCCCCCCACCGAAATTAGCAAGGCTTCTACCTGTTTATACCTGGACTGTATTCGTAATTTTCGTTCCAACCATCCGATTCTTCCGGTGGACGTCATCTCTTCTGAAAGATCTTGCTTCATCGTGCACTTACCTCCTCCCGACGAGGGAAAGAATGGACAACGGCGATCACCTGTTCATTGGCAGCCAGTTCCGATCATGGATTCTCCGCATTGTAGTTGCAATGGATTGGGCAATCTGTTCAACGCCGGGCGATTGCAGGATGGTGAAATGATTGCCGGGGAGTTCGTGAATCTCTATTTCACCGTTTGTCACCTCTTCCCACCCGTTCGACGGGCTGCTGTAAATACCGGTGACTCCCTCATCCCGGTCGCCTGATGTAAAGAGAATGATAGGCTGCCCGGAAGACTTCGGCACGTAGTGGCGGTAGGCCGTCCAGTTGGCTTGGAATACTCGAAAAAGTCTCGCGAACTCTTCAAATGATGTGCTTTGTCCCAGCAGTTCCTGTTCAATCAGGGTGTTCATCAACGTATGGATCGCCTGTTCTATCGGAATATCGCGCAACGATTGGAACCAGCCGGGGATCTCTTTTGCTGTTATGCCCAGCAAATCTTGGACAAACATTGCAAGCACGGTAACCTGATCATGTACAGCGTCTTTGCGGTATGCTTGGGCAAAGCTGTCCATCAAGATCAAGGCAGCGATTTGTTCTCCCGCCTCCCGCAGTTGATACGCCATCTCATACGCAACAATTCCTCCAAATGACCAGCCTGCGAGAACGTACGGCCCGCTTTTTTGAACCGATCGAATCTGTTCCAGATAATGGATCGCCATCTCTTCCACACTGCTTAACGGCTCCTGATCATCTGCAAGGCCCCTGGACTGTAATCCGTAAAACGGCTGTTCACTGCCTAGCAAACCGGATAAACGCTGATAGCAGAAGACACCTCCGCCAATCGGATGGACGCAGAAGAAAGGCAGATGCGAACCGTTGGGCTGTATGGTAACAAGCGAAGAATGGCCTATTTCTGTTTTTGACTGGCTGATCATTTGCGCCAGGTGGGCGATCGTAGGATCTTTAAAAAGAACGGACAACGGGACGTTCTGATGGAACTCCTCCTTTATTCGCGCAAACAACCTGACCGCCAATAACGAATGGCCTCCCAGGCGGAAGAAGTTGTCGTACACGCCAATCGGGCTTACCGACAGCAGCTCTTCCCAGATCGTGACCAGTTTTGCTTCCACCGGATTTCGTGGAGCCATGTAGCTGCTCTCCAGCTCCGTCCCGCTTCTTTCCGGTAAAGGCAAGGCATTCCGATCAACTTTTCCGTTGCTCGTCAATGGCAATTCATCCAGCGTGACAAAATGGGAGGGAACCATGTACACAGGCAGTTTTTCCTGTAAATACGCCCGCAGTTCCACATGGGCAGATCGGGTGTCCGGGTTCATCACCACGTAGGCAACCAAGCTTTTCTCTCCGCTGCCGTCAGCCATCACGGCAATGACGTTGTCTTTTACAGCGGGATGCTGACTCAGCACCCCTTCAATTTCTCCGAGTTCTATCCGATATCCGCGCACTTTCACCTGGTGGTCCGTACGCCCCAAATATTCCAGAGTGCCATCCGGCAGATAGCGAGCCAAGTCCCCTGTCTTGTAAAGACGCGAACCTTGTTCTGGGTAGAACGGGTCCTCGATGAATCGCTCAGCCGTCAACTCGGGGCGATTGAGGTACCCACGTGCCACGCCCGCTCCACCGATATAAATTTCTCCTGGAACGCCAATGGGTACGGGCTGCATGTTTGAATCCAACAAATACACGCGCATGTTGTCGATCGGACGACCGATCGGAACCGATTCGGTAGCCGCCATATTCTCCGGTATTTGATAAACGATACAACCTACTACGGTTTCTGTCGGACCGTATTCGTTAAACAGTGCGGTCCCCGGGGCATGCCTGCGCCACAAGGCAACTGTCTCTGCCAATAAGTTCTCTCCCCCGATGACGAGCGATCTGGTGCATGTTTTTACATGGTCAGGCGATAGCTGTTGATTGAGGAGCTGAATATGAGCCGGTGTGATTTTCACCAAACTGAAGTTTTCCGATTCCTTCAGGAGATTCCCTAATCCCTCAACTCCCGCCGTCTCGGGGAGCATCATCACGGTTCTTCCCGCGATCAGTGGCACAAACATGCTCGTGATGGTCAAATCGAAGGCAACGGACGAGTGAACAGGAGCACCCGTGCCCTCTTCTGCCGGATATGCCTTTTTGCACCAGTGCAAATAATTGACCAGTCCCCGATGAATGATTAGGGCTCCCTTCGGCGTTCCCGTTGAACCCGAAGTATAAATTACATAGGCCAGATTTTCCGGCGTTGCGATGCAAACCGGGTTGCTGTCGCTCTCTTGCTGCACGATGTCCCAATCCGCATCCAGATTGATCACGGTTGTTTCTCCCGGCTCCAGAACGCTGCACAACCGCTCTTGTGTCAACAACAGCGACGGTTTCGCATCGCTCACGATAAACGAGATTCTCTCCTTCGGATACCCCGGATCAATCGGTACATAGGCGCCTCCCGCCTTGTGAATGCCAAGGATGGCCAAGACCAGCTCCGCGGAGCGTTCCAGGCAGATCCCAACGAGCTGCTCCGGTCCAACACCGTTTTTTTGCAAATAGCGGGCTAGCATATTGGCCCGCCGATTCAATTCCCTGTACGTCCACCGCACATCTCCGCAGACGACTGCTACCTCGTCGGGCGTCTTTTCCACCTGTTCTTCAAACAGCTGGTGAAAACACATGTCTTCCGGATACTCCGCCTTTGTATCGTTCCACTCAACCAACAGCTGATGACGCTCTGTCGCGGTCAAAAGCGGCAATTTGGAAATCTGGCAGCCAGGTTCCATAGCAATGCCTTCCAACAGTGTTTGGTAGTGGCCAATCATGCGTTGAATCGTGCTTGCGTCAAAGAGATCGGTATTGTATTCGAAGCTGCCGGTCAACCCTTGATCCGTCTGTTCCATGAACAAGGTGATGTCAAACTTGCTGACCCGCGTCTCCGCCTGAACAGGAACAAACGCAAGGTTTGGCAGGACGACATCCGTCTTCGGCGTGTTCTGCAGCACAAACATCACCTGGAACAGAGGCGAGTGGCTCAAAGTACGCTCCGGTTGGAGCTCCTCCACCAGTTTCTCAAACGGCAATTCTTGATTGGCGTAGGCATCGATGGACGTTTGTTTGACTTGGGCCAGCAACTGTGTGAAGGACAATTCATGGGACAAATCCGATCGCAATACAAGCGTATTGGCAAAAAATCCGATAACACTCTCGCAATCGCGATTCATCCTGTTGGCAATTGGCGTCCCTACCAGGATGTCATGCTGGCCCGAGTAACGATAGAGCAGCGTCTTGAATGCCGCCAACAGTGTCATGAACAGAGTCGCACCTTCCCGTTGGCTGATCGCACTGAGTGTATCCGTGAACTCTTTTGACAATGTAAATGATTCAGATGCCCCCCGGAACGTCTGCACCGCCGGCCGCGGCCGATCTGTCGGGAGCTGCAGGACCGGAAGATGCCCGCCCAGCTTGCCTTTCCAGTAGTGGAGCTGCCGTTTGCGTTCTTCGCTTTGCAGCCAATCCCGCTGCCATTCGGAATAATCGGCGTATTGCATCGTCATCTCGGGAAGAGCATGTTTTTTGCGCGTTACGCAAGATTCGTACAGTGCACCGAATTCACGGAAAAGGATGTCGATGGACCAGCCGTCGGAAATGATATGGTGCAAGGCAAACAACAGCACGTATTCCCGATCCTCTAGCTGGAGCAGTCGAAACCGTGCCAGCGGCCCGGCAGCCAGGTCAAATGGACGTTCCGCTTCCTCACTGGCCAGCCGCTCCACTTCCCTATTTCGCAACTCCTCCGGAAGGTTTCGCAAATCGGAAAATGGTACAGAAATATTCATCGTGGGATGAATCTTCTGCATCGGGTGACCATCTGCCTCGACAAATGTCGTCCGCAGCGCTTCATGACGTTGAACAATTTCCCCAAAGGCCCGTTGCAATGCAAAAATGTCAAGCTGCCCACTCAGCCGAATCGCCCCTGGAATGTGATAAACGCCGGTTCCCGGTTCCATCTGTTCAAAAAACCATACCCTCTCCTGGGTAAAGGAAAGCGGGGCCAGTTCCCTTGCGGGTGAGTGCAGCGGCCTCAGTGGAATCCGTCGATCTGAACGATCACGGTTATCGACAAGGGCAGCGAGATGTTCGATGATGGGTTGTTCAAAAAACGTTCGCAGAGAGACCTCAACCCCAAAATGGGAGGATATCCGCGAAATGACTTGCGTCGCCAAAAGGGAGTGGCCGCCGATTTCAAAGAAATTGTCATGAACCCCTATTCGTTGGACGCCCAGCACTTCCGACCAAATCTCCGCCAGGGACTGTTCGGCAGGTGTACGCGGACCAACCCATTCCCGATCCCGTGCGAATTGTGATTCATCAGGGGCCGGCAGTGATTTTCTGTCCACTTTGCCGTTTGACGTTAGCGGAAAAGCGTCCAGTAGAACAAACAAGGAAGGAATCATATGTTCAGGCACTCTGCTCTGGAGATAGGCACGCAGTTCGCCAACGCCCGGCTTTGGTTCTTGCGGAATAGCCAAATAAGCCACCAGTCGCTTATCGGCATTCTCTCCCTGCCATACCTGGACGACACTCTCCTGCACAGCGGGGTGTTGATCCAAGACAGCTTCTATTTCTCCCAATTCAATTCGGAACCCCCGAATTTTCACTTGCTGGTCTGCCCGCCCGAGAAATTCGATGTTTCCGTCCGGGCGATAGCAAGCAAGATCGCCCGTTTTGTATAAACGGGTATCCATATTTGCATCGAACGAATGGGAAACAAATCGCTCTGAGGTAAGCTCCGGTTGATTGAGGTACCCTTTGGCCAAGCCGTCTCCGCCGATGTAGAGCTCGCCTGTTACTCCCACCGGAACCGGCTGAAGATACGAATCCAAAATGTATACGCGCGTATTGGCGATCGGCCTTCCAATCGAAACCGATCCTTGAACCAAACTCCCGTCTGTCACTGGATAGCAGCAGGTAAACGTCGTGTTTTCCGTAGGTCCATATCCATTGATCAGCTTAATGCCGGGCAGGTGTTCCAGTACCTTTTTCACGTGAGAGACGGACAAGACGTCTCCTCCGGCCAACAGTTGTTTTACATGGATGAGATCATCCAGACGCTGGTCAACCATCTGGTGAAACAGCCCCGCCGTCAGCCATAAGGTCGTAACCCGATGCTCCCGCAGCGTTTTTCCCAATTCCTCCAGAGACGCTTTGCTGCCTGGGTACAGGACCAGGCGGGCGCCGTTCAAGAGACTGCCCCAGATTTCAAACGTGGACGCATCAAATGAAACGGGAGAAAATTGCAGAAAGACTTCTTCCGGCGAAAAAGAGGCATAGCCGTTCCCCTTCACCAAGCGAATGACTCCGCGATGAGGGATGCAAACTCCTTTCGGTTTGCCCGTAGAGCCCGACGTATACATGACGTAGGCTAGATCGTCAGCAGTTGTGCCGGTATCGATGTCTCCCTCTCTTTCGCTGGCAATCTGCTGCCTGTCTCGATCAAGGTCAATCACGCGAAGATGCTGCCAAGGCAGAACATCCTCCCTTTTCCCACCCGTGATCAAAACGGATGCGCGTGCGTCCTCCAGCATGTAGGCCAGGCGTTCTTTCGGATAAGTAGGGTCTAGCGGCAAGAAAGCTGCTCCCGCTTTGAGAATAGCCAAAAATGCGACGATCAGATCGATGGAACGATCCATGCAGACCGCGACCAACTCTCCCCTTGTGACACCCAGCTTCACGAGGTGGCGGGCGAGTTGATTGGCACGGCGGTTTGTCTCATCATAAGTTACTTGTTCTGTTTGACAGACAAGTGCGATTGCGTCAGGAGCCTTGGCAACCTGCTCGGCAAATACCTGCTGGATCGAACTAAGAGATGGATAGTCCGTCTGTGTCTGATTCCACTCCATTAACAATTGGTGGCGTTCCTTGTCTGTAAGCAGCGGCAGCTCGTGAAGCTTGTAGTCCGGATTTTGGACAATAGACCCGAGCAGCGTTTCAAAATGTCCAATCAAGCGAGCAATTGTATCTGGGTTGAACAGGTCAGTGTTGTATTCGAGATAGCCGATCAGTTCATCACCTGATTCCCGCATGGAGAGGGTCAGGTCAAATTTTGCAGTTCCGCTTTCAGCATCTAGTTGCTCCATTGTCAGTCCCGGCAATGCCAAGTCTGATGCAAGCGTATTTTGCAATACGAACAGCACCTGAAACAGCGGGGAGGCACTCCTGTTTCGTTGCGGTACGAGCTCCGCTACCAACCGCTCGAACGGGAGGTCCTGGTGGGCGAAAGCACCGACGGCTGCCTCACGCACCTGGTCCAGGTATTCACGGAACGATATCACACTGTTTGGCTGACTGCGAATCACCAGTGTATTGACAAAAAAACCAATCATCCCTTCCAACTCGCTCCGATTCCGGTTTGCGATCGGAGAACCCACTGCAATGTCTTCCTGCCCGCTGTAGCGGTGCAGCAACGTTTTAAAACCGGCAAGAAGGGTCATGTACAAGGTCGCTCCGGACTGGACAGACAGTGTCTTGAGTGCATCGGTCAGTTGTTTTCCCAAAACGAAGCGCTGGGCGTCTCCGTTAAATGTTTGCGATGCCGGGCGAGGCCGGTCGGTCGGAAGCTGCAGGACGGGAGGCTCCTGTTGGAAGACTCCTTTCCAATAGGCAAGTTGTTTTTCCAATTCTTCTCCCTGCAGATACTGCCGCTGCCAATAGGCAAAATCGGCGTAGTGCAGATCGAGGTCCGGCAGCGGTGAAGAGGCCTGATTGCAAAACGCGTCATAGAGTACCGCCATTTCACGAATGAATACACCGAGCGACCACCCGTCGGAAATGATGTGATGCATGGTGATCAGCAGAACGTGCTCGGTCTCCCCCAGCTTTGCAAGAGTGGTACGAAGCAGTGGCCCCTGCGTGATGTCAAATGGCAGCGCCGCTTCTGTTTTGATCAGCTCACGCAAGGCACTCTCCCGACGGTCGGCCGGAAGCTGTTGCAAGTCGACTGTCACCGATGGAATTTTCATTTCCCGGAGGACGGTTTGAATCGGTCTGCCATTTGATGCCGAAAAAACGGTACGAAGTGATTCATGTCTGCGCACGATTTCTGCAAAGCTGCGCTCCAATGCATGAACATCGAGCACACCAACCAAGCGAATTGCTCCCGGAATGTTGTACGTGGCCGTCCCCGGCTCAAACTGCTCAAAAAACCATAGCCTCTCCTGGGCAAACGAAAGCGGCATTTCCTGTTCACGCGGCGCCGGCTGGATCGGGGGTGCATCATTTTCCTGCCGTTTTTGCCGGGCGTGGGCAATGGACTCAGCCAAGGCGCGGACGGTAGGAGCTTCAAACAATGTCTTCAGCGGAATTTCCATCCGGAATGCATGGTTTAGTCTTGAGATCACTTGTGTGGCGAGCAGCGAGTGACCGCCCAATTCAAAAAAGTTATCGCCAAGACCGATCGGCTCTGTACGCAGCACTTCGCTCCAGATCTTGGCCACGCATGCTTCTTCCGGTGTCGAAGGGGGTACGTACTCTCGCTCCATGCTCCTATTTGCGTAATCAGGAACAGGCAGTGCACGCCGGTCGATCTTTCCGTTTGGCGACAGTGGAAGAGCCTCCAACTGCACATAAGTGCCGGGAATCATGTATTCCGGCAGCCGCTTTTGCAGAAATCCGCGAAGTTCCTTGGTGGAATAGGAAGCACCTGCTTCGGTCACGACATAAGCGACCAGACGCCTGTCGCCTGGAACATCCTCTCGTACAACCACGGCTGTCTCCCTGATCTGCGGATGCTGTCCAAGCGTTGCTTCAATTTCTCCCAGCTCAATTCGGAAGCCGCGCACCTTTACCTGGTGATCGATCCGGCCGATATACTCAATCGTCCCATCCGGCAAAAAGCGGGCTACATCGCCTGTGCGATACAAGCGCTCCGTCTGATCGGTAGAAAACGGGTGTGGAACAAATTTTTCAAGGGTTAGATCGGGTCTGTTCAAATAGCCACGGGCGAGTGCCGTGCCACCGATATACAGCTCTCCCTGCACGCCAATCGGCACAGGCTGCAGATGCTGGTCGAGCAGGTAAATTTGTACGTTGTCAATCGGCCGTCCAATTGGCGGCAGGACAGGCCACTCCTCCGGTTCTCCCTGCAAGGTGTAGCTGGTTACCACATGGCTTTCCGATGGTCCGTAGTGGTTGTACAAACGGCACCCTTTCATTTTTCCAAGCCAGCCGCTAATATGCCGGGTGATTTGCAATTGCTCGCCAGCGGTGATGATTTCGCGGAGCCGCTCAGGTACCGTCTCTCGGACATTGGCCGACTCTGCCAGTTGTTGCAGTGCGACAAAGGGAAGAAACAGCCGCTCCACTTTCTGCCCGGATAAAAACTTCAACAGCTTTACCGGATCCTGCCGCACTTCTTCCGACATCAGAAGGGTGCCGCCCGAGCATAACGTTGAGAAGATTTCCTGAAAAGAGACGTCAAAACTGAGGGGAGCAAACTGCAGCGTTCTGGCCGGCTTCGGGTCTTGGAACGATTTCATCTGCCACAACAACAGGTTGACGAGCGGTTTATGTGCCATCATCACACCTTTTGGCTTGCCGGTCGAACCCGATGTGTAAATCACATAAGCCAGGTTTTCAGGCTTCACCAAGCAGTGCGGATTGGAATCACTCTGTTGTGCGATTGCTGCCCAGTCCGTATCGATGAGAACGCATTGGCCGTCATAGGCCGGCAGCTCATGCGCAATTCTGTGTTGCGAGATGAGGATAGACACCCGGCTGTCTTCCAGCATGTAGGCAATTCGGTCAGCGGGATAGGCAGGGTCGATCGGGACATAGGCTCCCCCGGCCTTCAGCACCGCAAGCACGGCCACAACCGTATCGACTGAGCGATTCAAGCATATCCCTACGAGTGAATCCGGCCGAACACCCGACTTTTGCAGGTAATGGGCCAGTTGATTGGCACGCCGGTTCACCTCGTCGTAGGTAAGCTGTCTCGTTTCGTCCTCCACGGCAATCGCATCTGGCGTTTTCACCGCCTGCCGCTCAACCATTTCATGGGTGCACCCCGGATCTTGTAGCTCTCGGTTCTCTGTCCGATTCCACTCCTCCAGCACTGTTCGCCGCTCTGAATCCGGCAGGATGCCCAACTGGGATAACGTTTGCTCCGGGTTGCTTGCGATACTTATCAGCAGTGTTTCAAAATGACGGATCATTCGCTCAATGGTCTTCTTTTCAAACAAGTCGACATTGTATTCAACTGATCCGTTCAATCCGTTTGCTGTTTCTGTAAAGGAAAAAGTCAAATCGAACTTCGTCGTTCCGCTATCCAGAATGAAGTGTTCCACGTCAAGCTCGGGCAGCTTCATCTCGGACATCGGCGCGTTTTGCAAGATGAACATCACTTGAAACAAGGGAGAATGACTCAAAAGGCGGCTGGGTAAAATGTCCGCTACCAGCTTCTCAAACGGCACGTCCTGATGGGCATACGCTTCCAGAGCGACGTCGCGTATCTGGGCAAGGTATTCGCGAAAGGTTGCTGTTCCGGACGGTTGACTCCGCATGACAAGCGTGTTTACAAAAAAGCCGATCAATCCTTCGATGTCACTCCTGTTTCGATTGGCGATCGGAGTGCCGACCAGGATGTCGTCCTGTTGCGTATAGCGGAATAACAAAGTCTTAAACGCCGCGAGCAATGTCATAAACAACGTCGTCCCCGACTGCGCGCTTATATCCCGGAGAGAGTGGGCAAGCTCGTGCGACAGGGAAAAGCGTTCAACAGCACCTCGAAACGTCTGTATGGTCGGGCGTGGTCTGTCTGTCGGAAGTTGCAAAACGGGCAAGCTTCCGGACAGTTTTTGTTTCCAGAAATCCAGTTGTCTTTGAAATTCCTGCCTGTTTGCCCACTCCCGTTGCCAATGGGCGAAGTCGGCATATTGAATCGGCAAAGGTGTTAAAGGTGAAGCCTGCTCATGATAAAAGGCAGTGTAGAGCTGCATCATCTCATGAACGAGAACACCCAGAGACCACCCGTCTGCAGCGATATGATGAATGGTAACAAGCAGAATGTGCTCCGTCTCATGAAGGCGCAGAAGGGTCGTTCGCAGCATGGAATCTTCCGTCAGGTGAAAGCACTTTTGCGCTTCCTCCCGAGCCAGCCGCTGTACTTCTGCTTCTTTTTCCTGTTCGGACAAGGCTCCAAGGGATTTCACCGGTATCTTCACCGGAACAGGCGGATTGATCACCTGTATCGGCTCTCCATCCACAACGGAATAAGTCGTCCGCAATACCTCATGACGATCAAGAATCTCCTGAAAGCATCGCTCCAGAATCGGTATCCAAAGGTTGCCTGTCAGACGGATCGCGTAGCAAAGATTATAGACTGGACTTTCCGGTTCATATTGATCCAGAAACCACAGCCGCTGCTGGGCAAATGATAGCGGAATGGCGTTTTCCTGCGGGCGAACAGGAATTCGTTCGCCCGCAGAATTTTCACGTCGTTTGCTTTCCAACATTTTTTCGAGTAGAGCTCGTTTAGCTGGGGATAGTTCAGCCAAGCGATCATTGCCTTTTGATTCCAAACGCATCCTGGCACCTCCGGCATCGCATACGCAATGGATTTACTTTTCTTTCAACTGGCTCAACAAAGCCTCTGCTTCTTCATCTGATAGATTTTCAATCTGCTCGAGCAAATCAGCCAGCTCGGTTTGAACGCTCTGAGGAGCCAGCGCCTGTTGAACCAGCTCGGCCAGTTGCTCTACAGTCGGAGCTTCAAACAATGCCCGGAGTGGCAATTCAATCTGAAACGCTTTGCGAATCCGGGAAATTAACTGTGTGGCCAACAAGGAATGGCCACCGTGCTCAAAGAAGTGATCACGGATACCCACTCGCTTATATCCCAGCACCTCTCCCCAAATCGAAGCAAGCTGTTGTTCCAGTTCTGAACGCGGTGCGACAAATTGCTCTTCCTCGACATCTGTCAGAGGGGACGGCAGCGCTTTCCGGTCAATTTTTCCATTGAGCGTCAGCGGGAACTCTTCGAGCTGCATAAACGACGACGGGATCATATATTCCGGAATTTCTTGCGAGAGGAAATCGCGCAGCTCCGCTTTCGTCGGTTTCATGCCCGCTGCGGCAACGAAATAGGCAACCAATTGCTTCTCGCCTCGTTCGTCTTCACGTGCAACCACGGTTACATGCTCGATTGCCGGATGTTTGCCGAGCAGTGTCTCTATCTCTCCGAGTTCAATACGGAAACCGCGTATTTTCACTTGATAGTCGATCCGTCCCAGAAACTCCAAAGAACGATCCGGACGGTAACGAACGAGGTCACCGGTTTTATACAGTCGAGGGTTGTCGTCCTGCGTAAACGGATTTTCCAGGAACGTCTGGGCGTTTTTCTCGGGAGCATTCAGATAGCCCCTCCCCACCCCAATTCCACCGATGTACAGCTCTCCAGCTACCCCAATTGGTACCGGCTGCCTATTTTTATCCAGGACGTACATCTGCATATTGGCGATGGGTCGGCCGATCGGAATTGTCGCCACCTCTTCTCCCGGAGGTTCTTTGATAAAGTGATGCAACACATCATCGGAACACTCCGTAGGTCCGTATGCATTGATGAGATAGGCATTCGGGTAGTAACCAAGCCATCTTTTGCACAATTCAGGCGGCAACACCTCGCCGTTTGGAATCATCCAGCGAAGCGAAGACAAATCAGGTTGTTTAAAATCACGCAACGCGATCTCTTCCAGCATCGCCCGCAGCAATGAAGGGACCGTTTCCACAATCGTCAATTGGAGGTGTGCCATTGCATCGAGCTGTCGTGACGGGTCAAAGGCAACTTCGTCTTTCAAAATCACAACACGGCCTCCGGTCAACATCACGGCAAACAACTGCCACACGGAGATGTCGACGCACTGGGACGAGTTTTGCGCTACACGATCCGCCTCTGTCATGCCCAGGTCATCGATTTTTGCATAGAGATGGTTTACCATTCCTCGGTGTTCTACCATCGCGCCTTTTGGTTTTCCGGTAGAACCTGATGTGTAAATGACGTAGGCGACATCTTCCGGCTTC
>k87-1121957_pt1 | contig 20266 bp, 16 predicted proteins | sample MGYA00084031_6733416 | MGnify analysis MGYA00084031
ACTCGTGGGAAATCTTTAGAGGAAATCGAACAAAGTGCATCTAAAAAAACTTATCCTAAACGTATTTCTATCCATCATTCTTAAAGATGTTGTGACAGCTCCAAATCGATATAAAAAATAAGAGGCGGTAAAAACCCGTCTCTTATTTTTCGTTTTCTTTTACTGTTTCCCGTTCAACTAGTACAGGTTCATAGAGAATATTTGGCTGTGCCCGTCCTTTTTCAATCGTTGTGACGATCCACCGTGCGGCATCTTGTCCCAACTTTTCTTTTGGATGCGTCAATGTTGTCAATTTTTTATTCCCTAAATGGCTTAAAGAAGAATCGTCTGTTCCTACGATCGATAGGTCATCTGGAATATGATAGCCATTTTCTGTCAACTTATCTAGCAATAAACTAGCTATTTGATCGTTATAGCAAATGATGCCATCTAAAGCTTGTTCTTCTTTCAACCGTTGTACTGTTTTTTCAGCGATTGTTTCTCGTGTTTCTGTGGTGAAAGTAATGATATCTTCCGTCAAAAAACGCACATTATACTGTTCACACGCGCTGATAAAACCTTTCATCCTGTATTTTCCTTGAAGATCGTCGATTTTTGTGATGAACAACAGACGCTGATGTCCTTTTTTTATCAAATATTCCGCTGCCATAAAACCGACTTTCACATCATCTAAACAAATATAAGAGGCATTTAACTCTTCATAAGCAGCATTGATCATCACCATCGGAATACCTTGTTCTCTCAAAGCAACATAAAGTGCTAAGTTTGGGTTATACTGATTACTTTTCGTAGGCTCAACGATCAAACCATCTACCCCATAAGCAATCATTTTCTTCAAACACTCTTTCTCCAATTCGTGATCGTTATTCGTACTGGCTAAAAGCAATGAATACCCAGATTCTCGTAATTCATTTTCGATTCCTCGAATAATCGACGGAAAAATATAATCAGAGAGATATGTGGTGATGACACCGATCGTTTTTGTTCTGTCCAATGGTGTTTTTTCTTTCTTATAGCTGTCATCTACATATGTGCCCGACCCTTTTTCTTTACGCAGATAGCCCTCATTTACCAACACAGCGATTGCTTGCCGAATCGTATGTCTGCTGACGTCATATATTTCTTGCAGCTTGAATTCTGAAGGAATGGTTGTATTTACTTCGTATTCCTCATGAAGGATCTTTTGTTTTATCTCATCTGCAATGTCTTGATATTTTGCCATTTGCCTTGCCCCTTTTTATTTGTACGTACATATGTATCCATTATACACAAGAAAGAGACAACTTGGAAATATCCAGTTGTCTCTTTCTGATTATTTCTTTCTCCTGTTTTTAGGAAACTATATTCCTTTTTCTAAACCAACCGGTGTTATTCTTTTATCTGGATTCTTTAGTCCAATCGCACCAACAACCGTCACTATGAGCACCAATACTGCTAGAAAAATATATGTTTCTTTAAATCCTATGCTGTCATACATTTTTCCAGCAATAGTAGAGAATGCAAAAACTGAGATTTGCTTGGAGAAATTAAACCCTAGAAGATATACAGTTGCTGACAATCGCCAATCGAATGCGCCAGAAATATATTTCATAACGGAAACAAGAAGCAGTGGCATTTCTACGGCTGCAATCAATCGAGCACCTGACAATACGATCCAGTTGGGAGCCAATGCACTAAGCATCACTCTTATAAAAATCAAACAGCCAAACAGGATCATCCCTTTTTTCGCACCGATTTTATTGATAAGACTCGGCATTGGGATCATGATCATCGCTTCCAAAGCTACTTGGATTGAAAGCAATCGACTGTAGATGATTGTTCCCTGAGATACCTCATGGAAAAAAGTCCGATAGTAGATAGCAAATTGCTGATCTACTACATCATAGATAGCGGCTGTCCCAACAAAGAATAGACACAAGAGCCAAAAGTTTTTATTTTTAAACAAAGTGAAAATCTCTTTTCTGGTCACTTCATTTTTTTCCTCTACTGGTACTTCACTGCTTTTAAGATTTACTTTATCTCCAAAAATCACTAATCCAGTCAAGATTGTCGCCATAAATGAGCAAAGCCAAAAAATAGAATTAGGATTTTGCGTAAAGATAATTCCGCCTACGAATGCCGCAAGAGCGCCAGCAATCGAACCGCCTAAACGTGAATGTCCGTATTCGAATTTATTCACTAAACTTGCCCGTTCAACGTAAGTCTCAACTACTCCTACGCCACCATTTAAAACAAAAGCTAGATAAATACTGCCGATGATCGCTCCAAAAAAAGTATTGATTGATAAAAGAGGAATAAAGAGCCATTGGAAAAATGGGCCAATGAACATTCCAGCTATCGTGATAGTTATCAATAGATTCTTTTTGAATGCTAATTTATCCGATAATATCCCAAATATAGGCTGGTAAAACAAAGAAACGAATGCCATGAACGAAAAGATGATACCTGCTTGCGTTCCGTCAAGATCTGCTACTTGCTGCAGCCATAACGACAAAAATCCGAAAACTGTTGCCCAGATAAAGAAATACGTAAAATGGGTGCCCGCAAAGCTCCAAAAATGATTCGATTCGTTTTTCATGATTCTCCCTCTTTCTCTTAGTCATTCAAATATGGAAGCGGCTTGCCAAAAATTGGGAAACCATCGTTACCCCAACCAAAAGCTTGTACTTTTGTGTGTCTGTTCGGGTCGTATAGCGGATCACCTTTGATCTCCGTATAGTCCCGACAGTGATAAACCAGAATATCTGTTTCTCCATCTTCTGCAATAGTAAAAGAATTATGTCCAGGTCCGTATTGTTGTGTAGAAAGGTCGCTCTGGAAAACAGGTTCTGTCACTTTTGTCCAATTTTCTCTTTTCAATAAGTCAGATTCCAAATCAGCATAAATCATTCCCATACAATAATTTTCGTCGGTAGCGCTTGCAGAATAAGTGATGAAAATTTTTCCATTCCGCATCAATACTGCAGGTCCCTCATTTACTTTAAAGCCCTTACATTCCCACTCAAATTCTGGTTTTGTCAGCATAACTGGTTCTGTTTTCAATGTCCACGGATTAGTCATTTCTGCTATATATAAATTAGAATTTCCTTCAATAGCATTGTCTTTTTGTGCCCAAACATAATATAAATGATTATTCTGTTCAAACACTGTGGCATCTAAACAAAAAGTATCTAAGTGCGACACCACTTGACCCTTTTCGTGCCAATTTTCGTCTACCATCGGATCTTGCGCTTCACACTCTAAACAATACATTCGATGAGTGAACAATCCATCAATAATCTCTTCTGTATGCGTTGCAGCAAAATAGATATACCATTTTCCAGCAATATAATGAATCTCTGGAGCCCAGATTAGTTTGCTCATCTCGCCCGTCTCATGTTTTCGCCAGATTGTACGTGGTGTTGCATAAGCTAGACCAGCAATCGTTCTTGAACGGCGTAATTCAATACGATCGTATGAAGGCACAGAAGCAATGAAATAATAATATCCGTCCTCATGTTTATAGATAAATGGATCTGCCCTTTGAATAATCAACGGCTTTTGATAATTCTCATTCATCTCTTTGATTTTTACTTCTTCTTGTACTTCAACTGTCATTGTGTCTCCTCCTTAATTAATTTATAAATGAATGTTACCTCTTAAAGAAAGCGTTGTCAATAATATTTTTGTTAATTAAAAAATAAAAATTAGATATAATTAATATAAACATTAATAATAAAAGCCGTAATTTATAAAACGATTGACTATATTAATGTTAGTGTTAATATATAGTTAACAGAAAAATAAGCGAGGAAAATTATGCAACTACAAATAAACGAGGAATCCTTACCGGTATATGAAGCATTAGCTAGCAAAACAAGAATCAGGATCATTCAGCTGCTTTCCAAAAAGAAGATGAATGTCAAAGATTTGGCAAAAGAACTTGGAGTAAGCAGCGCGATCACGACGATGCACGTGAAAAAGTTAGAAGAAGCAAACATCATCAAAACAGAGAAAATAGGACAACAAAAAATTTCGAGCCTTCGTGTCGATAAAATAGATATCAGTTTCCCAGAAAAAATATTCAATGCTTTTGACACGAAAGAAACATCGATACCTATTGGTCACTATACGAATTATGCAATTGAACCGACATGTGGTTTAGCGACGATCCATGACTTTATCGGAAAAGTGGATGAACCACGCTATTTTGTGGATCCTCGAAGGATGGATGCTCGTATCCTCTGGTTTACCAGCGGGTTTGTCGAGTATCAGTCACCTAATTTTTTGAATGCAGAGGATACATTAGAAATGTTGGAAGTTTCTGTGGAAATTTCTTCTGAATTTCCTTTTTCAAATGACAATTGGCCTTCCGATATCACTTTCAGCCTAAATGGCGTAGAGCTAGGAACATGGACGAGCCCTGGAGATTTTGCTGATATCCGCGGGAAATATACGCCTGACTGGTATCCAGATAATCTCAATCAATACGGCTTGCTGAAGACGATTCGAATCACCAAACATTTGACAAATATGAATGGAGAACCTTTGTCAGACATCACGATCAACGACATCCCTAAAGATCAAGACACTTGGCATTTGCGAATCGAAGTGAAAGAAGATGCCGAACATGTAGGTGGCTGTACTTTATTTGGTAAAGGATTCGGTAATTACGACCAGGATATCAAATTAAAAGTTTACTACAGCTGATACTTTTCTATTTTATAAAGAAAAAACAGCCACTCCCTATGAAGGGACGGCTGTTTTTTTATTTTATTGTTATTTCCAAAAATCATCCAAAACAGAAATTGGCAAATGACGTTTATGCTGCGTCTTGTTCCACCACGCTTCGATTTTTTCTTGTGCTTGAGCGGGAACTTCTTTTCCTTCTAGATAATCATCGATTTCGTCATACGTAACACCTAGTGCGACTTCATCCGCAATCATTGGTTTCCCATCTTCAAGATCTGCAGTCGGAATTTTTGTGTATAGCTTTTCCGGTGCATTCAATGCTTGAAGCAATTGTTTCCCTTGCCGTTTGTTCAAACGGAACAATGGTAAGATATCGGCTCCCCCATCACCAAATTTCGTGAAAAAGCCAGTGATGTTTTCTGCAGCATGATCTGTCCCTAATACAGCTCCTGCTCTTTCTCCAGCTACGGCATATTGTGTAATCATTCGTTGTCGTGCTTTGATATTTCCTTTGTTAAAATCGCTGATTTCCACACCTGCTTCATTTAATACTTGTACTTGTGCATCAACAGCTGGTTTGATATTTACTCGCAAACTGACATCAGGCTGGATAAAGTCAAGGGCAGCTTTTGCATCTTCTTCATCTGCTTGTTCACCATAAGGAAGACGAACAGCGATAAATTGATAGCTTTCATCTTTCGTTTCTTCACGCATTTCTTCCATCGTTAGTTGCGCCAAACGACCTGCTAAAGTAGAATCTTGACCACCGCTAATACCTAATACGAAGGTTTTAAGAAACGGATATTTTTTCAAATAAGCTTTCATAAAATCAATACTTTTACGAATTTCTTCTGTTGGATCAATTATTGGTTTGACACCTAATTCATTGATGATTTCTGTTTGCATGCTCATTTATTCTCCTCCTATGCTTCTGTATGAAGTTCTGCTACGCTTTTTTTCATTCGTTCCATCGTAGCCATTTTATGGTTCCAGCATTCAGTAGATAGATCGACCGGATATTTTTGCGGATTCAAGTCTCGTTTGTACTCTTCCCACAGTGAATCTAGATTTTCTTTTGTATATTCTTTGATTTCGTTTAGTACAGGTAGTTCGTATACTCTTTTTCCTTCGATAAAGATATCTTGTAAAACGGGGCGAGCGGTAAAATCCCGAACAGTTTTATTGATAAACGTATGCACTGGATGAAACATAAAGATAGCTTCTTCTTCTCGTGGATCTTCATCCCATAATGTGACATAGTCTCCTTCAGATTTCCCATCAGAGTTTCGAGTAATACGCCATACTTGTTTTTTTCCTGGAGTTGTCACTTTTTCCGCATTGCTTGATAACTTGATCGTATCCATCATGTTTCCTTCGCTATCTTCAATTGATACTAGTTTGAATACTGCACCAAGGGCTGGCTGATCATAAGCGGTAATCAGTTTTGTTCCAACACCCCATACATCAATTTTAGCTTTTTGCATCTTTAAATTCAAAATCGTTGCTTCATCTAAGTCATTCGAAGCATAAATTTTTGCTTCCGTAAATCCAGCTGCATCTAATTGTTCCCGAACACGCTTAGATATATAGGCCATATCTCCACTGTCGATACGTACGCCTTGGAAGTTGATTTTATCACCTAATTCTTTTGCTACGCGGATTGCACTTGGCACACCTGATTTCAACGTATCATAAGTATCGACTAAGAACACACAGTCTTTATGGGTTTTAGCGTACGCCATAAATGCTTCATAATCATTTCCATAAGATTGGACTAACGAATGCGCATGAGTCCCGCTAGCTGGTATCCCAAATATCTTTCCAGCACGTACATTGCTTGTTGCATCTGCTCCGCCGATATATGCCGCTCTAGTTCCCCAGACTGCCGCATCCAATTCTTGCGCTCGTCTAGTCCCAAATTCCAAGAGCGGATCTTCTCCGATCACAGATTTGATGCGAGCTGCTTTTGTCGCGATCAACGTTTGAAAATTGACCATATTCAACAGTGCTGTTTCTACTAATTGACAATGTGCCAAAGGACCTTCCACTTGGATCAATGGTTCATTTGCAAAAACTAATTCACCTTCACGAGCAGAACGAACCGTTGCTTTAAATTCAAAATTTTGTAAATACTCCAAAAACCCTTCAGGATAGACTTCTAAGCCACGTAAGTAAGCAATATCGGAATCACTAAACGTCAGATTCTCTAAATAATTGACTAACCGTTCCAATCCTGCAAAAACCGCGTACCCGTGGTTAAAAGGCATTTCTCGAAAATAACATTCAAAAACAGCATGTAAATCAGCTCGACCTAATTCCCAGTATGTCTGCATCATATTGATTTGATATAGATCCGTATGCAACGTCAAACTGTCGTCTGGGTAAGTATTATTCATCTTGTATTACTCCTCTTGGCAAGTTTTCATTTCCTACCCATTATAACAAAAAAAATTGATAGGAAAAGAAATCTTCATTATTTTCTGAAAAAGAGGTTGTGAAAAAGCTGCTTAGTTTCGAGTATTAAGAAAAATTTTGTGAAAATGGCTTTCCACATTTTTGCATAACCTCATGTTTATTGAATATTGTGACTTGTGACCGAGGAGTTGGCAGGAGAACACCGTTTATCCGGAAAAAAGGGCTGCGACAAGACTTTTGTCACAGCCCCTACTCTTATTTTTACTACTTCTTATAAAACAGATTTCACTTAATATTCGATATGAATCACCTTCTGCGGAATTTCTTTCCTCTGCGATATACATAGAAACCACCGACTAAAAGAACCGCTGCTAGGGCCCCGATAATGATATACAACAAAGAATTTGTATTATTTTCTACAGTAAAAACCTCATGATTGACTGAGTTTGCTTGTTCTTTCGTAATCGTAAAGTCTTTTGTCAGCAACCACTTTTGCCCTGTCACATCTTGTGCTTCGACTAAAAGTTGATAATCCCCCGATTCTAAAGGTTTCGTATTTCCAGCTTCCCCATGATAAATAGGCATAGCAAAAACTGATTCAGGAGCAATACCGCCATTTTCGATTTTTCGTGTCATTATCGGTTCTTCCTGTCCTTTTGAATGAACAGTTGCTTCAACGGTCACTCCCTTGATATTGATTGGTTGAGGATTTTCTAGCACAGCAATCACACCAGCATTGTTGGTGATCACTTCGGAACGTACCTCATTCAACTTCAGATCCGGCACAACTTCCTTGTCATTTGCGCTCATCATCAACCCAACCACATAAGCGTATTCGCTAAAAAAAGGCTGATTACTTTCTTCTTTTTCAGCTGAAAAATCTTTTTTCACTTGGATCCCGCCTAATAAGATTCCATCAAAGGAAGTATCAGGTGCTTGTACTTCTAAAGTAACGACTCCTGCTTTATTCCCTGGAATCACTGCTTCTTTTGGATAATCGACCAATGCGCAGATGGGTTGCTGAACGATTGACTCCTCTGGTAATTCATTTTGTCCGTAGTCAATCACTATGTTTCCGTTTGTCTGAGCTGTATTGACATTGATAAAGTACGTTTGCTCCTGGTCAGAAAAATTATTGATCTGGATCTGTAGTGTCTGTTTTGTTCCAGGTTCTACTCGTAAATCAAAGAATGAACGTCCTTCTCGCTGATTGTCCGGTAAAATAGGATGGACGCTATAGTCTGCTCCATGGTTTTCATCAGCAAAAACGACGATTCCAGGAAAAACTAGCTGTATTAACAAAATTATCAAAACCAATACTAAATGTCGTCTCACTTTTCATCCCTCCATTTTATGTAAAAAGGATGGAGTTAGCTTATCCGCTCCATCCTTTTGCGGTTGTTTACAAGTAAAACGAATTATTTTACTTAAATATTGCTGTTAGATCGAATCAACTGCTGTGTAAGTAACTGTCCCAGTATACTCTCCAACCGGTGTATTCGCTTTGACTGTTAGTGTTGGCGCTTCTGATGTGAGTTCATTTATATGATTAAAAGTACCGGAAACATAAGATATCGGAAGAGTTGTGGCAGATTCTAATACATTTTCTCCATTGATCGTAAGAGCAGAAGCAATATCATCTGTTAAATTTGTTGCACTGACTGTCAATACCCAATCTCCCGCAACTACAGCATTCTCCCAAGCTGCTGTCAGCTCTGTTGTATCTTCAACACCAGTGTATTCGCTGATCAATTCTAAAGCTTCTGTTTTGCTGGCTTCTAGCGGACGAAAATCGGAAGCTTGCAATGCGCCATCAAAAGTACCATTGACAGTTGTATTTGCGCTGATTTGCGCAACCGTATGTTCACCAAAATCGATATCAGGAACAGAATCTAGTGTAAAAATCCCTGGGTAAGTTGGAAGATCATCCACTACTAAAAAGTCAGTGATCTCCACTCTAGTCGTTCCATCCATTGGTTCACCAAATTCTGCTGCCATGACTGTTGGTGCAAAACATGTAAATAACATCGCACTTGTACTTAAAACCCCTACTAATTTTTTCATTTTTTGTCCTCCTTTTTTCTCATCAAAATTCTGCATTCACAAATCGCCAATAATGTTTCGAGTAGTAATGACCACTAGATGTCCCCTCAGGAAAAGAGAGTGTTGACTGCTCGCCAGGAATCGTATATGTAACGATTCCACGTTCTTTGTTTCCTGTTGACTGGATGATTGTACGATACTCTTTTCCTGCATCTTGGTGATCATATTCGAAAGCTTCCAATCCTTCGACAGCTTCTTCGTTCTTTCCGCTGAACATGCCTCTACCCAATTGATAATCAGCAGTCAAAAGATGGCCATCTTTTTTACAACGGAAGTCTTCTGTTTTCAGTTGTAGTTGCCATTCTGTGCTCTCTTTTCGAGAATCAAGAAAGGTAATCGATAAATCGTTGCTCTCTCGATGGATTTGATTGTGTTCATCTGTATAGCGCGATACGAACAGTAAATCATCAATGTATAGCATCCGTGGAAATTGTTCATTCAAAGGAACGATTTTCAGAGAAGTCGTGCCCTCGGTCTGTCCGTGAACAGCAGAAGAACAGCTAAACATTCCTATGAATAATGCACTCCATAACGCTAGCGAAAATCTATTTTTCATGTTTTTCGCCTCCACGTATTTGATGACGATAGACTAAAATAACGCCGATAATCAACAGCGTCCCAGCAAATGAAATCAATCCTGCCTTTGCTTCATTTGCCTCTGGAAAACTGCTTTTCTGTTTTTCTTCTCCCATTTCAGTCTGCTTTCCTATCTCCCGTTCATTGATTTCTATGACTGCATGCGTTTCACCAGCTTGGGTAGCAGCATTCACCACTGGCATCGATAACGAGAACAGGAGTAGAAGAAGAACAGAAATTATCCAGTATCGGATTTTTGATTTCATTGTTTTCTCCTTTCCACTTTTTTTCTAGTATCTAGCCAGCCATACGATCCCCCCTTTCAAAGCTAGCTTCTTGCTATAACACATCTTCAATTTTCCACGTGATCGTTCCAGAATATATGCCTAACGCCTCTTGATTGTTTAGCCGCAGCAATAGCCCTTCTTCCTCCGAAAATTCATACTTTTTGTCAATCTCAAGCGTTAAAGCAGAAAGTGCGATTTCTCCCCGTTCATTTTTGAACACAAGATACTCTTCACTAATCGCATGTTGCATATCCACATGATTTAGTTCTTCAGCGGATACGGTCACTCTATATGAATCTGATGTATTCAACGTGTTTCTAGTAACAACACGCATCCCTTCTTCACGAGCTTGTGCTTGTCTGTTCATTGGCAATTGTGATCGAGCATACTTCCAGCTGTATTCTTCTGTCACGAATTCAAATCCGATAAATCCTTCAACAGTGAAGGTTCCATTTAGCTCTAGATAAGTAATCTCATCATTGATAGGTCGATTATCAGTAAGGGTGAGCTTGATTGTATTTTCTCCTAGTTTGAAAACACCATCTGAATCTTTTAGATCGATTTTGAACCCTCGTGATTGATGCATTTTGAATTCTTCTTCTGCATCTGTGATTATCTGATTTTCAATCAATAACTCATCATTGATCCATACGCTGTAATACAAACGATCTAAGTCTGGATCAAGATAATCAAATGTAAAATGGAACGGATCTTGAAAATCAATAAATGTATTTTTTTCGCCAAACACTTCATTTGTCGTTCGTAAGTTGTCAATTTCTGGTGGGTGGTTAGGTTCACGCTGGATCTCGTATTCAACTGCATGTTCGACTTGAGCATGATAATACTCACCGGTTGTAGTGCCTGATCTACCAATAAACTCTACCCGTTCATAGACGTTATGGTTTTCAAGTCCTTGAAACTCTGGTTTTACTTTTGTTTTGTAATGCAACGTCACTTCTGTTCCTATAGGAATCTCGATAGCTTCCTCTGGATAAAAGCGCTGGGTGGATGAAACATAAAAAGCATTTACATCTATTGATGTAGCATTTTCACCGTCACTATCTAGTTCTTGATACGTAAAATATGGTTGATAGCCATCTTCTAATAAGATTAATTCAGTAAACTCAAAAGGATTGGATTTACTTTCTTCTTCATCAGAAGTCAAGATAGTGATACCATTATCTTCACTAGGATTAAGGAAGATACTACCATCGCCTTCTTCGTTGTAAAATGTAACGGTGTGTTCCAATTCTGTATTGATAGGGATTTTTTTGCCATTCACATTCACCGTCACACCTTGCTCTTGCGTTGTAATCTCATGCACCAATTCCCCTTGGACCTCAAATCGTGGATTGGTTAAAAAGATTGCTGCATCTGCACGAGGACTAAGAAGGGAAAATTCAGCAGTCGCAGTGAATCCCCAATATAGTTTCTTCGATGGAAGATTGGTAAAATAGTCATTGATATTGATGACGCCTTCTGTTATGCCATATCCTCCTGTTTGGCGCAGATCCTCCATTGTAAAGGTAAGCATCCCTGCTGGGGTAATGTTGATATCCAATTTCCACCAGCTGCCAGTCGAAAATTCACTGTTTCTGCCAAAGTCTTTTTTAAAAGATTTAGTAGTCGGATTACCCGAAGGCGCTGCTGCAATATGGGCACCAGAGAATTCTCGATCTCCTAATGCATTGAGATTTAGAAGAGGACCATTAGAAATTTTATTATCGAATTCAAGAATCATTCCATTCGCTATATATTTATCAATAGGAGCTATACCTGTCAAAAGATCTGGGTGATAATACGCTCCTAATGACTTAGGTGAATGCCCTGCTGTAGGATCATACATATTGTAGATACCCCGTCTGCTGAAAAACAAATTAGTAGGATTCCCATCATGAAGAAAGAACGTGATTCCCTCTGTATCTTCATCAAAATAGAGATAACTTGTAAATCCGATATCCGTAGACATGTTCGTAAAATCAATCCTGTTAGAACTTGTTGAAACCATATGCCCTCTGTTATATAGCAATGAACTCAAATTTGAAGGCGTCATATAACTTAATCGGTAGTCTTGATCTAATGTTGCGACATTAGGTGCAAGTGTGAAAATATGACTTGGTCTTGCAAACAAGTGATTTAAAGGAATAGCATCTGCAAAAGCACCATTCAAATTGGAATCTAATGTATTTGCGGCATAGGTTTCAACTTCTTCCGCTTCTGTTTGAGCATTTTCCACTGGTTCTTCTCTTGATGCTTCTGGCTTATCAGAAATCTCAGTAGGCTCCCCATTTATTTCAGATACGGCGGTATTTTCCGGCAAATCAACTGCGACTACGTACTCTGTCTGGTCACCAATGAATATCTCTTCTAATTCATCTCCTGTTTGTTTCATCAGTCTTGGCGTAATTTTTAGATGATATTGATTATATTCTTCTACTATGAGGCTTTTAAAAACGATTTCAATTCTCTCATTCTCCGAAGAAAAATCACCTGCGTAGTACCATTCCTCATCAACTGGTCCTACTTTTCCAAAGGTTCGTTCGATTTCCTGAATGCTTTCTCTCAGTAATAATCCTTCATGTTCAACTATTTCCAGCTTAAATTGCATTTGATATTCAGCTTCATCTTTTGCATGCTTCTCATACGTCATACTCCATTGTATCTGCTTCAGTTCCTCATCCATTTCGTAATCGATCACAATATTCGCATGTTCATCAGCTACTACTTTTTCAGACTCAGTCTTGGCAAAAGTGATCTGCGACAGTCCCGTAAGTTGCGATAAAAATAGTACAGCAACCATAAAAACTACACTGCCATAATGTGAGACAGTTTTCGTTTTTTTCATTTCCTCTCTTCCCCTTCTTGAATATTAGTGAGATTTTTTCAAAAAGCTCCGATATAGTCGTTCTCATCTTTTATCCGATACCTAAAATTTAACTTAATTAAAATAAGATTGCAAATAGATTAGAAAAAAGGTGTTAAAAAATATAATAACAAAAAAATACCGTAAACAGCCATTAAATCCATAATAAAAGGTAGCAATCAACTTAATAAAAAACATTGACCTATAAATAATGAAAGTGATTTCTCAAATAAATTGTATTTATCGATCAAATTTGAGACAATAAAATGGGAATAAAACCAAAAAAATGAGAAAAATATAATTTAAGTGGATATAAAGAAAAATGAAGAGGTATCTAGAAATGATCTGGAGTTGAATAATAGTTTATAAAATATTTGTATTTTTAATTATTTAAAGAAATAAGCAATCAAAAAGGAGGTCCTATGTTTTTCAATATTGTGTTTACCCAGAAAGAACGCCGCAAGTTAGCAATTTTTCATCTATTGGAGGAGCAACATGAATTAACTATCAAAAAGATCAGTAAAAAACTTGATCTATCTTCTACTATCGTAAAAAATATATTGAATGAAATGGAGAATGAATTTGATGCCTTTTGCTTTTCTGGATTCAAATTATTGTCAAAAAACAAGATCAACCAGAATCTGCCAACTGATTTAAACTATGATTATTATTATTCATATCTTATCCAGCATAGCCTCCCTTATCGCGCGATCAAATCTTCTCTTTTCTATCCAGAGAAAAATCTGGTGGAATTCTGCCAAGAAAATTTCATTAGTCGTGCTTCTGCTATGCGGCATCTGCAGTCATTAGCCGATTATGTACAGGAATACGATGTCATTTTTAATCGCAGCCAATTATCTTTCAAAGGAGACGAACGCTTGATTCGCTTGATATTATTCAATATTCTTTGGGCAGCTTCTCGCGGAAATGAAGATTATGCTTTTTACGTCTCAAAATCTGAGTTATTAAAAAAATTGGCTGAACTTACTAAGCATACATCTTTAAATTGGAGTTTCGTAGGAAAAAAAGAAGTTTGTCTTTTTGCTGGGATTACCACTCAGCGGATTGCACAAGGTCACTATGTAGAGGATGACCCTCGCTATAGCGAAGCAGTTTTTAGTAATGATCATCGAATAAAATGCCTTTTTGGTGAACATTTTTCTATTCCCTCCTCTCATCAAGATAGTGAATTTCGTTTTGCACAATTTATGGTGTTTTATGCACCGACCTTTCAATATGAGAATCCTACTCTTAATGAAGCTTTAGACATATTCGACAAAAAAGGACAGCTGCTTTCTTCATTATTGAAAGAACTTGACAATTATTGGCAAACTGAGATTTTTCCTGATGACCGTGTTTTTCAACACAATCAAATTGTTCACCTCCATTTATTTAATATTCTTTTTTGTTATTATCTTTTTCCAAAGCGTGTACCGACACTTTTCTTTCTAATGAATTATTTTCATAAAAAGAAGTCATCAAGTTATTACTATTTAAAAGAGCATTTTACCTTCTTCTTGAACAAGATGGGGCGGCGACATAATTATCAATGGCTTTCTATTTGCTGTAATGATTTAGCTGAAATATTTGCATGGCTGACTTTGCAATGTTGCGAGGACAATGAAAATTCAACTAAGTTACAAGTTTCTTTAGTGATGGAAACAAATTATTTTTTTACCCAAGATATCAAGAATTTTTTAAAAGACTTGTCCTTTATCGAACTGAAGGAATTATCCTATGAAGAAATACAACCCATTGATTTTCTGATCGTCTCTTCTGTACATCTTATGCCCAAAGAAACGGATACAAGTTATTATGTAGTGAATTTTTTGGAAGGAAAGACAGATTATGTCAAGTTGTACCTTGAATTGAAAAAAGCTCATGAAAATAAGAAGTTTCACTTGCTTTTAAAAAGACCTGAAAGAAAAAAGCTGCCGTCAATTAAACCACAACTGTTCGTATAATTGGACACCAAAAAAAGGGCTGCGACAAAAGTCTGTCACAGTCCCTTTTTCCGAATAAACGGTGTTCTCCTGCCAACTCCTCGGTCACAAGTCACAATATCCATAAAACATAAGAAGCTGTCTTTTGAAATTGTTTCTTGTGACTCGGAGCTGAACGGCAGGCTTACTACCTCTTTCTTAAACGGTGTTCAAAAGCTTGCATCTGCGGTAATAAGCCCAACCAAACAAAAAATATGACGAACTATTTTTGTTTGGCTGTTCTTATTACTTGATGCAGAACAGCTTTTTCACAACCTCTTTTTTACTGTATACATCATAAGTATGGAGCGGTTTAGCATAAAGATGATTAGCGATTAGGACATCAATCGATCGGATTCTTTTGTTCGACAACTACAATATCTTTATTTGGACGTTTGAATTGTATTCCGGCACGTTCCAGCTCCTGTTTCACTCCTACATGGACTTTGACATCTTCCCGTGTCATTTTTAAAACGTGATGAATCGCATAGTCGATTTCTTGCCTTGTGATTTTTTTCTTCGTATTGATCATCACAACTTGCTTTTTGTCATATGTGTCCACTAGCAGCAACTGTGTCCGATCTAACGAAAATAATTTGTAATAATTAATGGCCGTATTCCCAAAAAAGAATTCTACTACTTTAGGATAAAATGTCTTAATATTTAAATTACTATTCACAGGTGTTTCGATTAGCTTCATCTCATTCCTCTTTTCTATATAGTCGATTTAGATTCAATCCCATATATATTCCCCGTTGTTCCCAACATTAAGGAATCGGTTACAATTGAACCTTTAAAAACAAAAGGATTTACCTTTTATCACTTAATAGTATAACATAATTTCATGAGAAAAAAATACAATTTTTTCTTGACCTTCTCGTTACGTAAAGGATTATGCTTACATTTGTCAGGAGGAAAAATAATGGAATACACGATAAAGAAAATGTCAGAGATATCGGGAGTCAGTCCGAGAACCTTGCGCTTTTATGATGAGATTGGACTGCTAAAGCCAGCTAGGATCAATTCCTCAGGCTATCGGATTTATGGCAAAAAAGAAGTCGATCGTCTGCAACATATCTTATTTTATCGAACGTTGGCATTCAAGTTGGAGGATATTCAAGAAATCTTAGATAATCCGCATTTTGACCACCAGAAAGCTTTAATCGAACATCAGCAGATGCTTCTAGAAAAACGGGCACAAATCGACATCCTCTTGGCAACTGTCCAACAAACACTTGATAGATACGAAGGAGGAAGAAAAATGAGTGATAAAGAAAAATTTGAAGGGTTCAAACAACAAAAATTGAAAGAAAATGAAGAAACTTATGGACAAGAGATTCGACAAAAATACGGGGAAGAAAAGGTTACAGCGTCCAACGAAAAATGGATGAATATGGATAAAGAAACGTATGAAGAGATGCAAACTGTTGAAAAGCAGATGTTAGCTGACCTCACTCTTTATTTACAAGCTCCTGCAGATGAAAACTTAGCAGATCGCATCTTTCAAACTCATAAGAAGTGGTTATCTTACAGCTGGTCTGAATATCAGCCAGAAGCGCATAAAGGATTAGGGATGATGTACGAAGCCGATGAACGATTCACTGCATATTATGACGAACGAAGTGGTCAAGGTGCAGCAAAAGCATTAAATGAAATCATCCAAAAAAAGTTAATGTAAATAGGTATTTATTTCTTATATCAGAAAACTAGAGATGCGGTTAAGAATTTTTATTATAATCATAAGGCAACTAACAGGAGTTGTTTACATAAAATGCTCCTGCTAGTTGCCATATATTTACTAGCGCTAAACTCACATTATATACTCTTGTTCGATTATTGAACAAATTTGTTTCGATGCCGTGCCATTCCCATAAGGATTTTTCTTATTTCTAAATGTATCATAATAATTACTATCTATAATAAGTTTGGTTACTTTATTATAAATACCTTCTGGATCCGTTCCTACAAGTATCAAAGTACCAGCCTCTATGCCCTCTGGTCGTTCTGTGGTGTCTCTTAACACTAATACTGGTTTTCCTAGTGAAGGTGCTTCTTCTTGTATTCCTCCAGAATCTGTTAGAATCATCTTAGCTTTTTTTAAATAGTGATGAAATTCCAATACATCTAAAGGCTCGATTAAATAGATATTATCAATATTATCTAAATGTTTATACACAACTTCTTTTACCAATGGATTTAAATGGACAGGAAATACAATGGAATATTCATTGTGATTTTTAGCAATTTTTTTTAATGCAATACAAATGTTTTCTAAAGATTCACCTAAATTCTCTCTTCTATGAGCAGTCACAACAATAAGCTTATCATCTTCAATTGTATTAAGAAAAGCATCTGAACTATGGGTTTTCGAAATATTATACACCAATGTATCAATAGAAGTATTTCCCGTTACATAAACATTTTTTACTATTCCTTCTGCTTTTAAATTTTCTTTCGCCATTTCTGTAGGAGCAAAATGGTAGTCAACAAGTCTACTGATTAATTGTCGATTTATTTCTTCTGGAAACGGACTATATTTATCATAGGTCCGTAATCCCGCTTCTACATGACCAACCTTTATTTTATAAAAGAATGCTGAAAAAGCAGCTATCAGAGCTGTTGTAGTATCTCCATGTACTAAAACTAAATCGGGTCTTTCTTTTAAATATAATTCATCAAATTTCTCCATTAATCGTCTGGTCAAATCTGTTAAGGATTGTTTTTGCTCCATAATATCAAAGTTTACGTAAGGAACTATATGATATCTATCTAACACTTGGTCTAACATTTCTTTATGCTGCCCAGAAACAATGATTTTCGTGTCAAAATGTTTACTTTTTTGTAATTCGTGAAAGACTGGTATCATCTTTATAGCTTCAGGTCTGGTTCCGAAAACGACAAATATCTTTTTCATCAATAATTTCTCCTATCTTAAAATAAAATAAAAAACAGTCATTGTAATAACAAATATTAAATATATAAGGTTATACGGTATTTCTTTATTCTTTTTCTGTGATTTTCGCATTTATTCATTACTCCTTTTCAAAAGTCGCATTATGGACTGTCTTTTTCCAATTATTTTGTGGAAAATACCAAGTACAGAATCCATACAGTTGAGCTAATAAATAAGTTAAAGAATTCCAAATAAACCCTATAATCAGACGAATATATAAAATCACTTTAGAAAATATCGTTTTTTTCTGTTTAAAATAAAGCGCTCCTTCTTGTGTAATATAGACTAAGGGAATCAAAATAAAATTGATGAATTCAATATCTAACCAGTAAATAGCCAAAGAAAATAGATTTGGTAAATAGTGAAATAACCTGAAATCAATCAAACTAAAAAATATAATTAAACAATAAATGATTGGTCTGATCATCGAGTAAGAATAAAACAAAGTTTCTAAGCGATTCATAAACTGCACTAAATTTTTTGATGAAAAAATTGCGCGTATTTGTTTGCTAGTAGTGGTAAATCCTACGAACCAATGCCCCTGAGCCCAACGTGTTCTTTGATGATGACTGGCACTGAATGAATTAGGTTTTTCGTCGTATACTTTAGCAAAATGATTCCAAGTACTTCTTTTCCCCTGATTGGAAAGCTCAACTTGTAACTCAAAATCTTCTGTATAACTTCTAGGGTTCCATCCATGTTCAACTATATAATTTGTACTCAAAATAAATCCGGTTCCTCCAATAGCAGCATTCCATCCTAATAATTTTTTCCCATATTGCACAGCTCTATTTGTAATAAAATATACGGCTGCATATCCTGAAGCTGTAACAGATGTAGCAATATTTTTACTTCCTAAATATCCTTGAACTGCTGTTAAATATGGTTTACTGATTACTTGACTATTCATTTCTTTTAAATAATCTGGATGAACGATATTATCCGCATCAATGAAACTAATATAGTCATATTCTTTCCATCCAGTAGTTGTTAAAAAAAATTTAGCAATGGCATGTGGTTTCCCTCTTGGTTCGTCTGGTTCAGAAGTATTTTCAAAACATTCCACTTGCGGAAATTTCTTCCCAATCGCACTCGTATTATCTGTACAGTTATCCGCTAGCAGCACGATGTCGTACAAATTTTTATCGTAGTTTTGATTGGTTAAATTAGCTAGTGTTTCATAGATAACATTTTCTTCATTATGCGCTGGGATCAAAAATAAAAATTTCTTTTCTGGACATACATCATCGTAGTCTTTTTTAGGTTTGAATAAAGCAATTAAGCTTAGACTTGTATAGAATATTAAATTCGCAAATAATAAGACTAAAAGTATGAATATAATGACTTTTAGAATGAAAAATATTTGCACAGGTGTATGAAACATACAATTTTCTCCTCCTATAATTAAAATACGAAACTTCTGAAAAAATATAAACTGGGAGAGAATTGAGATTCTCTCCCAGTAACTCATTGCTATGAGAGGTCTTGCGAGGCAAGAATTTCCCCTGATGAATCTTTTACATTCACTGTATAAATATATTGACCCATAGAGACTCCCGGAGTAGTTGTTGTATATTCCATAGGTACAATTGCTTGGAAGGTCGTTGCTAGGTCAACATCGATCGATTCGTCCCAATTTGTAGAGACTGTTGGAAGATTTTCTTTTCTATAAACTTCCTCTCCTGATTGATTAGTAATTACTAATTCTTTTGTAAGATCTTTGATATTTTGATTATTGTCTAATTGGACATATCCGTCTAACACATATTGCATTGAATCATTGAAGTAAGAATTTACTTGTTTAATAGCGGTCCCCACTGATTGTTTGGATACTCTAATTTTAGGAATATTTCCTTCTAAAATAGGTTTGATAAAGTTTCCCTTCTCTATATCTCCTTCTAAATCTTCATAATCATCATGATACAAAGATGTTCCTAGACCGACTTTATTCGTAAGTTGAACAGCATCATAAGGTATATCTTTGGCAGTTACTTGAATTTGGAAAGAATAGATCCCTTCTGAGAGTCTAGCTAAAGTATTAATATCAATAATAAACTGAAATCCATTATAAACATCAGGTGTGTACCAATTTGTTGGTGTTGCAGGTACGTTGGCTACAATTCTACCCGAAGCATCCACTATATTAATTGTTTCTAACAAATTACTTGATTGGCTCATATCCCAATCTAAGTTATTCAATTGCCCTTCATAAACCATACCGTAATCTTGCCAGTACGTCCGTTTAAACCAGTTTGTCGTTGTCGCTTTTTTATGTTCTTTTACATGAACCTTCACAGTCTTCGTTTGTCCATCTTTTGCTTTCACAATGACATCGTAATCTCCAGCTGTATTCATATCTACACGTGATTTATCGATTGTCACTTCAATCTCATTTCCAGCCTTATCTGTTGCCGAA
>k87-794206_pt1 | contig 20249 bp, 21 predicted proteins | sample MGYA00084031_6733416 | MGnify analysis MGYA00084031
AACTACGAGCGGAATGTGAACCCAAGGAGACATGTCAGGCAGATAGACGGCCACCAAAGCACCGGTCAACGCACCGATATACAACTGGCCTTCCGCCCCCATGCTGAACACGCCGCTTTGAAAGACGACGACGATCGCCAGACCGGTGAAGACGAGAGGAATCATCCGGTTGAGAATCGAACCGAAGCTGAACAGCGTCGTAAATGGTTCGATCAGCAATGCTTGCAGCGCCGCGACAGGCTCATCGCTCACGAGAAAGATGACGAAAATACCGATGACCAGCGCCGCGACAATAGCCAATAAGATACCGAGGAGATCGAGGTATACTGCACTTCGCTGATTCATGTGGCACTCGCCCTCTTTTCTTGCTTTTTAACGCCCAACATGTAGAAGCCGATTTCTTCTTCGGTCAGGCTCTCTGAATTTTCCAAAATAACGGCCAGCTCTCCATTGTAGAGAACCCCGATCCGGTCGCTCAGGCTCATCACTTCTGACAGCTCGGCAGAGACGAGCAGGACCGCTGCTCCTTCGTCGCGCTTTTTGACGATCTCCTTGTGGATGAACTCGATGGAGCCGATGTCGACGCCTCGCGTCGGCTGGGCGGCGATCAGCAGCTTGGGATTTTTGGAAATCTCCCGGGCGACGACGATTTTTTGAATGTTTCCGCCTGACAGTGCCCCCGCCAGCGTATCGCGGCTCTGGGTGCGAATATCAAATTCCTGGATCAGCTTGTCCGCATGCTCATTGATTTTCTTTTGATTGAGAAAGAGACCGCGTCGAAACGATTTGTCACGATACAAATCCAGGATCAAATTTTCCTTGATAGAGGAAGTCAGGCAGGCACCTCTGGTCTGTCGATCTTCCGGAATGTGGCCAATCCCGATGTTGCGAATTTCTTCGATGCTTTTTCCTGCCAAATCTTGGCTGAGAAAGGTAATGCGGCCCTTGAAGTTTTTGCGGAAGCCGGTAATGACTTCGATCAATTCAGTCTGGCCGTTTCCTTCCACACCGGCGATGCCGAAGATTTCACCAGCTCGCACCTGGAAGGAAATATCGTTCAACACCTGCTTGCCCGTTTCTGATACATAGCTGACCTCATCGAGTGAGAGAACGGTCTCTTTGGGCTTGGCGGGCTGCTTTTCGACCCGCAACAGCACATCCCGTCCTACCATCAAGCGCGAAATCTCTTCTTTGGAGGTTTCGGAGGTAATCAGGGTAGAGATGGTTTTTCCTGCACGCAAAACCGTGATTCGGTCGGAAATTTCCATGACTTCATTCAGCTTGTGCGTGATAAAGATGATCGTATAGCCTTGTGACACCAGCTTCTTCAAAGATTGGAACAGTTCATCCGTTTCCTGAGGGGTGAGGACCGCGGTCGGCTCATCGAGAATGATGAGCCGTGCTCCACGGTACAAAACCTTCAAGATTTCTACGCGCTGCTTCAGGCCTACGGAAATGTTCTCTACTTTGGCATTCGGATCGACCTTGAGGCCGAACTCTTGAATCAGACGTTGCGTTTCCGCGATGGCTTTTTGATGGTCGGACAGGACACCCTTTGTCGGCTCGGAGCCGAGCACGATGTTTTGGGCGACAGTGAAGGAGGGGACCAGCATAAAATGCTGGTGCACCATCCCGATTTCGTATTTGATCGCATCTTTTGGACTCTTCAGAACGACTTTGTCGCCCCGGTAAAAAATATCCCCTTCGGTAGGGCTCTCAAGACCGAACAAAATCTTCATCAGTGTCGATTTTCCTGCACCGTTTTCGCCTACAAGTGCATGGATTTCGCCTTGTCGGACGGAGAACGAAACGCCTTGATTGGCTTTTGTGCCATTCGGATACACCTTGTGTATATTGCGCATTTCCAGCAGGTCAGCCATGGCGTACCTCCTAATTCATCTTGATTAATCTTGTTTAATCTTGATTTCTCCGCTGACTACTTTTACTTGAAGCTCGTCCATCTTGTCGCGGATTGCTTGCGGAACATGCTCGTTGTACAGATCGTCCTTCGCCAGGCCTACACCTTCTTCGTAAATACCGAGAGACTCGTTTTGGCCGAATGGCAGGTCGCCTTTTTTGTACAAATCGATGGCGCGGTAGATCGAGTTTCCAACGTTTTTCAGCATAGAGGTAAGAACGTGACCCGGTTGTACCATGTTTTGGTTGCTGTTGACACCGATTGCATATTTGCCGGATTCTTTAGCCGCTTCCAGACCGCCGATACCTGCAGGACCAGCAACGGTGAAGATGATGTCAACGTTTTGGGAGTTGTATTGGGCCAGGGACAGCTCTTTGCCTTTTGGCGCATTGTTGAAGTCGCCGACAAAGGAAGAGATGACTTTTACTTCAGGATCGATAAACTGTGCGCCTTGCTCATAACCAGCTTTAAAGTCGTTGATGATCGGAATGTCCATACCGCCGAGGAAGCCGATGGTTTTATCCGGGTTGGCCGCTTTCAAATCTGTGCTCGTAGTTACCATCGCGGCAAAAGCGCCAGCCAGGAAGGAGCCTTCGCGTTGGTTGTATCTCACAGAGTAGATGTTTGGCACATCGGTAATGGTTTCATCAAAATAGATGAACTTTTGCTCAGGATAACGCTTGGCCAGATCGATCGTCGTTTCTTTCATTTGGCTTGTCCCAACGACAATGACCTCGTATTTTTTGCTTGCGACCATGGATTCCAGACCGGTAGGCCAGTCGGATTGGTTAGCTCCGCCTTGAACGGTTTTTACTTCGATGCCCAGCTCTTTTTCCGCTTTGTCCAGTCCTTCTTTCGCGGAGTCGAAGAAGCCGCTGTCTCCCAGGTTTCCGCTTACATAGTAGCCGACAGACAATTTCTTTTCTGCCGATGCATCTGTTTTTGCATCGCCTTTGCTCGCCTCTTTCGGCTTCGCAGCGTTGTCAGCTCCGGAACCTCCGCCGCAGCCGGTCAAGGCCATGGACAGAATCAAAAGACTTGCTCCAATTTTTCCCAACAGACTTTTCTTCATGTTGTTTCCCCCATTTTTTATATGAAAATTAGTGAAACCGATGGAATTATTCCGGCTGCAGGAGCTGCAATGCGAACGCTTTCACTTCATCCAGCGTTGGCATTCCAGCCTGTGCGCCAAATCGGGTAACGGCAAGTGCCGATACTTTTCCGGCAAAGCGGACGGCCTTGTCCAGTTCGTAGCCGATTGACAGGGCGTAGCCAAGGCCAGCGTTGAAAGCATCGCCGGCGCCGGTCGTATCCATGACCTGCACATGATGGGCCGGGACGGATACGAGATTTTTCCCCGACTCCTTGTACACAGAGCCTGCTGCGCCAAGTGTAGTGACCACACAGCGGGGACCCATTTCCAGGAGGGCATCGATTGCTTTTTCGAGGCCGTCTCCATAAGGGTCAATACCGGTGAGCAGGTAAAGCTCGGAGCGGTTTGGCGTCATGTAGTCGACAGACTGCATCAGGCCCAAAGGAAGCTTTTGAGCAGGTGCTGGATTCAAAATGACGGTTTTCCCGTGCCGCTTCGCCAGCTGTGCCGAAGCGACTACTGTCTCCAACGGTATCTCCAGCTGGAGGAGGACCAGATCGGCAGCGGCAATTGTCTCCTCGAGTCCTTCGATATTCTCGGGCAGGCAAAGTGCGTTTGCCCCAGGAACGACGACAATGTGATTGTCATCGTGAGCAATCATGATAGAAGCAAGACCAGTAGGAGCATCGGAAGTCTTGGTCACGCGCTTGGTGACGACCTGGTTGTCTGCAAGCGACTGTGTCAGCGCTCCTCCGAAAGCGTCGTCACCAACCATTCCGACCATGACGGTATGTGCTCCCAGCCTGGAAGCGGCTACGGCCTGATTCCCGCCTTTGCCGCCGGGGATGAAGTGAGCCCTGGTGCCTGTAATGGTCTCTCCCACTTGTGGAAAACGGGGAGCTTCGACGACGATGTCCATATTCAGACTCCCGATGACCACAATGTTTGGTTGTCTCATGGTGTTTTCATGTCCTTTCTCGTAGAGCCTCTTGCGATCAATTCCACATCGAATTCATAGATTTGATTGTCAACAGCCACTCCCTCGATTTTTTGAATCAATAAGCGGGTCGACAATGCTCCCATGTCATAAATCGGCTGAGAGATGGTCGTCAACTCCGGCTCGGTAATTACGGTCAGCTCGATGCCGTCAAAGCCGCACAGGGCGACTTGATTCGGAACGGACAAGCCCATTTGCTGCAATTTTTTCAAAGCCCCGAGCGCCATCAGGTCATTGCCGGCAAAGATGCCGTCCACGTCGGGATGACGGGCCAGCAGATGTTCGACGGCCTCCATCCCTCCGTTGATCCGGAAGTGGCCGGGGACCATCAGGCTCGGGGTAAACCACTCAAAATGACGGACGGAGTCCTCGTAGCCGAGCAGTCGCTCTTTTCCTGTCGCTGTTTCCTGCGGTCCGTAGATGTGGGCGATTTTTTTGCACCCGATCTCCAGCAGATGGCGGACAGCCAGGGTCGCTCCCTCGTAATTCTTGGAGCGGACGACATAACAGGAGGCTTTTGAAGGAGCACGATCGAGAAGGACGAGTGGAATGCCGGCTTCGTTCATGGCGCTGATATCGGCCGCCTTCAATGAATGCGTGGCAAACAGAATGCCGTCAACATACCGTTTTTTCAGCACGTTGATATACGTTTGCTCTTTGCCGGAATCGTTGTCGGAGTTGCAGATCAGTACGGTATACCCGTACAAACGAGCGACGTCTTCCACTGCACGGGCCAGCTCGGAAAAAAACGGGTTGGAAATATCGGGCATGATGAGTGCGATCGTTTCCGTTTTTTTGCTGGCCAAGCCTCTCGCCACTTTGTTCGGTTCGTAGTTCAACATTTTGATGGCCTGCTGCACGGCCTGTTCCGTTTCTTTGTTGACGTAACCGTTCTTGTTGATGACACGGGAGACAGTTGCTACCGAGACACCGGCGAGCTTAGCCACATCTCTAATCGTTGCCAATCAGCACCATCCTCTTTGTAATCAGGATTGCAATGAAAAACCGATTACATATTGATGAAAAAGGGTGAAAACCTAGATTTTTCAGGCGTTTGCGAGTGTTTTTGATCATTGTGTGTAACCGGTTACACATCGGATAGGTCTAATAGTAAGCGATTAAGGATAATCTTGTCAAACATAAGATTCAGAATTTTTTGTTTCCATTATTTAGAAAATTTATGTAAATCTCTCCTCTGGCAAGGATGGAGTCCGACAGGGAAAACGATCGGACTGATCGGAATCAAAGGAAACGAAGGGATGAGAAGCGAAAATGGAGAGAATGAGAAACAGGCGATGTTAGAAAGCGGGGAAATCAGAGATGAATATTGTTGTTGTCGGCAGTCTCAATATGGATCTCGTATCGCACGTCCCTCGCTTGCCGAAAGCGGGGGAAACGATTACGAGCACATCGTTTCAAACCATTCCGGGAGGGAAGGGCGCCAATCAGGCTGTAGCCGCGGCAAGGCTGGGCGCTAACGTGCATATGATCGGAAAGGTGGGCTGCGATACATATGGGGACATGCTGCTGGAAAGCTTGGCTGATTCACTCGTAAATACAGGAGGCATCGGGAGGGAGGGGACGACGGGAATGGCCTTGATCAACGTCAGCGGCCGCGGCGAGAACAATATTGTGCTTGTTCCGGGCGCCAATGGCATGATGGGAAAGGCGGACATTGATCGGCACATACGGCTGCTGGAGGGCTGTGACGTTCTGTTGGTTCAACTGGAAATCCCGCTTGCAGTCGTGGAATATGCAGTCAAACTGGCGCATGATAGGGGCAAACTGGTTGTTTTGAATCCGGCTCCCGCCCAATCGCTGTCGCCTTCGTTTTTGCGGCATGTCGATACGGTCACTCCCAATGAAACGGAGCTTGAGCTTTTGTCGGGAATGCCCGTAGAGACGCTGTCCGAAATCGAAGCGGCTGCGGAAAAGCTGCTCGGACTAGGTCCGAAGCGTATCGTTGTGACGATGGGAGAGAAGGGGGCGCTCATCGTCAATGCGGATGGAGCGACACACATCCCCGCCCTTAAAGTGCAGGCGGTGGATACGACGGCTGCGGGGGATTCCTTTACGGCAGCCTTTACCGTCGGAATGGCAAAGGGGATGACCGACGAAGAGGCGGGCACATTCGCCAGCAGGGTTGCGGCGATTGCCGTGACCAGGCACGGAGCGCAGCCTTCCCTGCCGACCCTCGCGGAGGTGGATGCCCTGCAGGCAGAATAAACATGAAAGACAGGGAACGGCTGCAGCGGCGCCACCACAATGGAACGCTGCAGCCAGGTCCAAGGACAGGCAGCGTAAATTAAGCCTGCTGATCCAGCAGCTCCATCACCCAGCGGCACCAGTTCAGCTCCTCGCGCATACTGCTAACTCCCCTGCTCAAGAGGATGTATTCGCCGAAATACGGTGAACCGTGGTCTTGAGGCGTACCGTCGCAAGCAAGCTTCAGCTCTTCCAAAAAGGTTTCATACATGTTCAGTTGTTCCAGGCAATGGGCTTCTCTTTCTTCAAACAGCTTTCGAGCGGTGTTGCGGTCAGTCAGCCAGAGGCAATACGTTTTCAGAAACAGCTCGTCGCGCAGGACCGGCTCGGAGGTGGACTGGGTCAGCCACTCGCGAAGTGCAGTCCGCCCTTTTTCTGTAATGGAATACACTTTCTTGTCTGGCCGATCTGTCTGCGGAACCCGCGTAAATTCCAAATAGCCCTCCTGCTCCATCTTGGCCAGCAGAGGATAGATTTGACTGTGTTTGGCCTGCCAGAACGGTTGCAGTTGGAGCATCAGGTCATAGCCGGAGCTGGGTGTACGCGCTACCAGTCCAAGCAATCCATACGCCAGAGTGTTCAAGGGTGTACCCTCCTGATTCCTATTAATAGCGTAATTATATAAAGAGAGGACAGGGGTTTCAACCGAGCCTTGAGCTGTTGAAAGCCTCTTTTTTTGACGTTTCGCTAAATTGCTGGTAGTAGTGTGTGTAAAGAATGGATAGGTTATTTTCAGCAGGTGGGCCGCAAAGGTCACTGAGCATGCTCTCTCGCGTTCTTGCAGGCCGAAATATAACCCTGGCCGGGTATCAGTTCCTTCGGTGTTTGAAACAATAAGGGGGAACATCAGGAGGGATGGCAGCATGGCTTGGGTTTATTTGGTGATTGCGGGATTGTTTGAAGTCGTTTGGGCGATCGGGTTGAAATACAGCGAAGGGTGGAGCAAGCTGGTGCCGAGTGCAATTACTGTAGTTGGCATGGGCATCAGCTTTTACTTTTTGTCTATGGCACTCAAAGCGCTTCCAATCGGGACGGCATATGCGATTTGGACGGGCATTGGCGCGCTTGGAACGGTCGTTGTCGGCATGATCGCATTTGGGGAGCCGAGCAATATCATGCGGATCGTCTTCTTGCTTTGCATCATTGCGGGGATTGTCGGATTGAAGCTGACAGCCGGAGGGTGATTGAACGGTCGGGAAGCATTTTTCTTCAGGAGCAGCAAGGTTTTCTCCTGTCGGCAAAAAAAGTTTGCGCAACCTTTCGAAACTGTTTACAAAACGTGTCATACACGATATATTTACCTAGATTGGTATGAGCAAATAGACATATTGTGAGAAGATGACCGAATGAAAACGATGATAAATCTGGAATCAATTGAAAAACACTTTTCCGGTTCTGTCGTGGTTCCGCCACTCTCCCTTTCCATCCAGGAAGGGGAATTTCTAACGCTTTTGGGGCCAAGCGGCTGCGGGAAGACGACACTGCTCCGCATGATTGCCGGCTTTGAGCAGCCGACAGCGGGGGAAATTTACCTGGACGGCAAGGCGCTGACCAGCATTCCTCCCTATCAGCGGGACATGAACATGGTTTTCCAGCAATACGCCCTGTTCCCCCACATGAATGTCGAACAGAACATTCTGTTTGGACTGAAGATGAAGAAAGTAGAGGCGGCGGAGCAACAGCGGAGGCTGGAGGAAGTGCTGCAGTACACGCAGCTTGTCGAGCTGCGCAAGCGTACGCCGAAGCAGCTCTCCGGAGGGCAACAGCAGCGGGTGGCGATCGCGCGGGCGATCGTGAACAACCCGAAAGTGCTGCTGCTTGACGAACCGCTGGGAGCACTGGATTACCAGTTGCGAAAAAGCTTGCAGCTTGAGTTGAAAAATTTGCAGAAAAATTTGGGCATTACATTTATTTACGTAACGCACGATCAAGAAGAAGCGATGGCTATGTCTGATCGCATCGCCGTCATGAACAAAGGGCGGATCGAGCAAATTGCCACGCCGGCAGAAATCTACAATCATCCCAAGACGCTGTTCGTCGCTACCTTTATCGGGGAGAACAATATTTTCAGAAGCGGCGATGCCAGCATTGCGGTCAGACCGGAGAAGATCAAGATCTATCCGAAAGATTCCGAGCTGGACAAGCATCGCAAAAACGGCACGATCACCGATATGGTTTTCCTCGGCAACATGAGCAAGCTGTTTATCCGCCTCGAGAGCGAGGAGATGACGGTGCTGGCTCATGAGTACGCGACAGAGAGCCGGGGCTGGCAGGCAGGGGATCAGGTGGCGATCGGATGGTCGCAGGCAGACGAGGTGATGCTCACTTGAAAAACGGAAAGCAGTTGAAGATTTTGGCGCTGCCGGCTTTCGTTTGGCTGGGGGCGCTCTTCGTCTTGCCGATGTTGATGATTACTGCGCTGTCTTTTATGAAGCGCGGAACATACGGGCAGGTCGTCTATGAGTTTACGCTGAACAACTACGCCCGGATGATCGATCCGCTCTACATTCAGATTTTTTTTGACACCTTTCTCGTAGCGGTGCTGACAACGGCCATTTCTCTCGTGTGCGCCTACCCGATGGCTTACTACATTTCCCGCATGGATCGGTCTGCCCAGAAGATCTGGCTGCTGCTCGTCATGATCCCGTTTTGGATCAACTTTCTGGTCCGTTCCTACGCCTGGGTCATCATCCTGCGTTCGCAGGGAGTGATCAACACGTTCCTGCTCTCGACCGGATTGATTCAAGAGCCTTTGCCCTTGCTGTACAATTTCGGCTCGGTGATGGTAGGGATGGTGTACACGCTGCTGCCGTTCATGGTCCTGCCGATTTACGTTTCGCTGGAGCAGCTCGACAGGCGGAAGCTGGAAGCCGCCTACGATCTGGGCGCAACGCCGTGGAAGACGTTTTGGCACGTAACCCTTCCCTTGACGAAATCGGGTGTCATTACCGGCTCGATTCTGGTCTTCGTCTCCTCGATCGGGATGTTCGTCGTGCCCGACGTGATGGGCGGAGCGAAGTCCGCGCTGATGGGAAACGTCATCCAAAATCAGTTCTTGTCAGCTCGTGACTGGCCGTTCGGGTCTGCTCTCTCGATCGTCCTGATGCTGCTGTCCATGGTGTTGATCTACCTCTACTACCGCGCGGTCAACGCCGCCGAGGCAAAGGAGGGGACGGCATGAAAGCGCTGAGACATCGTACAATGGCCGGATATTCCTGGGCCATGCTCGTCTTTTTATACTTGCCGATCGCTGTATTGATGCTGTATTCGTTCAACGACTCGCGGATCAATGCTGTCTGGTCGGGCTTTACCTGGAAATGGTACGTATCTTTGTTTGACAACAGGCAGGTCATGGAGGCTTTGTGGAACAGCCTGAGCATCGCCTTGATCAGCAGTGTGCTGGCGACTGTGTTTGGCACCGCTGCCGCGCTTGCGATGAAGCACTACTCGCTCAGATGGAGAAGCGTGTTCAACGGGCTGACCTACTTGCCCATCGTTATCCCGGAAATCATGATGGGTCTGTCTCTGCTGGTCTTGTTCAGCCAGATTCATCTCGAGCTGGGCAAACTGACGCTGATCATGGCTCACGTCACCTTCAGTCTGCCGTACGTGATCGTCATCATCAACACGCGGCTGGCCGACATGGGCAAGGAGCTGGAAGAAGCGGCGCAGGATCTGGGCGCGACTGCGTGGGAGACCTTGCGTCACATCACGCTGCCTTTGATTTCACCCAGTATTATCGCCGGGTTTCTGATGTCCTTTACCTTGTCGCTGGACGATTTTGTTATCTCGTTTTTCGTAGCGGGTCCCAATTCGACGACCTTGCCGCTGTACATCTACGGACTGGTCAAACGCGGTGTATCTCCTGAGGTAAACGCCCTGTCGACGCTGCTGATCGTCTTTACTGTACTGCTCGTTGTTGCGGCTGAGTTGTTCCGCCGCAAAGATTCCAAGTCGCTCACTTTTTAAGTGGACATACACCCAAACAAAAGACTGGAGGTTGAAAAAGAAAGATGAAAAAGTGGAAATCCCTGATGATTGGCGCCGTGGCCGCCGCTCTTGCCGTTACTGCCGCAGGCTGTTCTTCTTCTTCTACCGAAGAGGAGCAGGTGCTGAATATCTACAGCTGGGCAGACAACTTCAATCCTGACGTGATCAAGGACTTTGAACAGAAGTACAACGTCAAGGTAAACTACGATATTTACGGCAGCAACGAAGAAATGCTGGCGAAAATCCAGGCGGGCGCATCCGGCTACGACCTGATCCAGCCGTCGGATTACATGGTAGCCACCATGATCAAGCTGGGGCTTCTGGAAGAACTGAACAAAGAAAATATCCCGAACGAAAAAAATATTGTTTCTACCTTCCAAACGCCGCCGTTCGACCCGGGCAACAAGCATTCGCTCGTCTACACCTGGGGAATTACGGGAATCGCGTACAACAAAAAGTACGTGAAAGGCGAGATCACCAGCTGGCAGGACCTGTGGAATCCGGAGTACAAAGGCCGTGTCATCATGCTCAACGACCCGCGTGAGGTCATGGGCGTCGGGCTGATCAAAAACGGGTTTTCCAACAGCACCAAGGACAAGGGCGAGCTGGAAAAAGCATTTGCAGACCTAAAAACGCTTTTGCCGAGCGTAGTCGCTTTTGACACGGACAACATCAAGCAAAAAATGATCGCAGAGGAAGCGTGGATCGGTACAGTCTGGTCCGGCGACGCAGCGATCATCAACGGCGAGAACCCGGATGTCGAATACGTCGTGCCGAAAGAGGGCGCAACGATCTGGGCAGACACCCTGGCAATTCCGAAAGGCGCCAAGCACAAGGAGCTGGCGGAGAAGTTCATCAACTACCTGATGGACCCGGAAGTAAGCGTGAAAAACTACGAGTGGATCGGCTACAGCAATCCGAACGAAAAGGCCTATCCGCTGCACAGCGAAGAATACCGCGCAAACAAGATGATCTTCCTGGATAAAGAGGACATGGCTCGCGCAGAGTGGCTCGTTGACGTAGGGGATACCCTCCAGGAGTACGACCGCTACTGGACAGAGATGAAGAGCGGCCGCTAAGAGACGAGTGGCTTCGTTGTACAGGATGGGACATAAGGTTTGACAACAGCAGCAGCCGAGCAGAAAATTTGTTTTCTGCTCAGGCTGCTTTTTTCGTTGCGCGATAAAATTGTGAAAAATATATGTTCCTTCGATATTTTCTGGATATTTAACGGCATCTGTGAGATAGTGAAAGGGAGGTGACAAAAAATGGGAAAAACTTCAGGGAGAGCAGCGGGGTTTATAGAAGCAAACGGCACGTCTTTTTACTATGAAGCGTGTGGCGAAGGAGAGCCTCTTCTATTGATTCACGGTCTCAATTTGGACACGCGGATGTGGGCCGAGCAGCTTTCCGCCTTTTCCGAGCGGTATCGGGTCATCAGCTTTGACCTGCGAGGGATGGGACAGACACCGAATGCAGAAGAGCCGTTTACCCTCTACGATGATGCCAGAGCAGTGCTGCAAGGACTCGGGATAGCCGCGGCTCACATTGTCGGCCACTCCTTTGGCAGTGTAGTCGCACAGGAGCTTGTCCTGGCCTACCCGGAGATGGTGAAAAGCCTTGTGCTCGTATCTCCGACCTTGACAGGGTATCCGCGGTCTGAGCGAAGGATGCAGGATTTTGCCCGCTTTGTCGAAATCTATGAAACAGGTACAAAGGAAGAGACCGTAGAAATGTCGGCCCGGATGTGGTTTGACGGGCCAGGACAAGCAGCACGGGATGAAAGCCAGCAGGCGAGAGCAAAGTACCTCCAAATGACAGCGCACGCTTACGATCTGCCGCAGCTGAAAAACCCGCCGCTCTGGCTTGCGCCTCCTCCGATTGAGCGACTTGAAGAGATCGCTGTGCCTACGCTGGTGATCGCTGGGCAGAAAGATTACGAAGACTTCCAAAAGATGGCGGAGGAGCTTGAAGCGCGGATTCCAAACGCTGAAAAAATCCTTCTTCCAGACTCGGCCCATCTCCCGCCAATGGATCAAGCCCCTGTATTTAACCGGATTGTCCTGTCGTTTTTGGAACAGGCACGACAGTAATGAGCTGTTTCAATCGGCCCATCTGCAGCGTTTTGCAGGCGGACAAGCATGCAGTCAGGCAGTCAAGCTTGCCGTTATCCTTTGGTCCGGTTGGCAATCAAAAAGTCAATAAATGTCTTTGTAATTCCGTTTATCGTCGCGTCTTTGTGGTAAATCAGCTCAAAATTCCGATTGATATGCGGCAGGCTCAGCACTTCCACTTCCTTTAAGTCAGCCGCTGCTACTTCCTCCTGAATCGAGAAACGCGGCAAGAAGGCGATTCCCAGTCTCTGCTTCACCATGCGTTTGACCACTTCGATATTGTCCGCTTCCATCACAACATTGTTCTCTAGCTGATAATGGCTGAACGCTCCATTGACCAGCGTCCAGTCCAGAGATCCCCTGTTAAACAAAATCAGCTTTTCTCGCGACACGTCCTCAAGCGTAACTTGTGTTTTGTTTTGAAACGGGTGATCCGGATAGACAGCCAGCACCATTTCGTCAGGCATGAGCTGGACCCGCTTGATTTGGGGATGATTCACTGCTCGCGCGATCCCGAACGACACCTCATGGCGCAGCACCATCTCCAGGACTTGATGGGAGTGACCCGTGAAAATTGTCAGCTTGATCTTGGGGTAGAGCTGCGTAAATTTTTCCACCAGCTCTGGCAAAATGTAAAAAGCGGCCACGAATACAGCGGAGATGACCAGCTCGCCTTCCAGACGGCCGAATGAACGCTGGATCGCCATCTGCCCGTCCTGCAGCGATTGCAGTACGCTCTTGGCGTATGGGAGAAAAACATCCCCCTCCCGCGTGAGAAAAACGGTATTGCCGGAACGCTGGAACAACTTGCAGCCCAGTGTGTTCTCCAGCGCTTTGATCCGCATGCTGACGGTCGGCTGTGACAAGTACAAAAGATCGGCTGTTTTGCTGAAGCTGCCGGTTAGTGCGACAAAAATAAAAGCTTCGATTTGCTCCGCATTCATGTTGAACCCCTCATTGAAAATGTTAATAACGCATATGGCATTATTCTATTGGATTCGTGCGAAAAAATACATTACTTTGAAAGGGAGGATGGCTGCTTGCCGCAAGCGGCCAGGGAAACACCGTTACTTATCTAACTGAAGGAGGATAATTGAGATGAGCGTAGCTTATTTTAACGGTACATTTGTTGATTCAAACGATCCGGTGGTTCCAATAGATGAGAGAGGACATCAATTTGGCGATGGCGTCTACGAGCTTATAAGGATCTATAATAGCAAGCCGTTTATGCTGGAAGAGCATCTCGACCGGCTGTATATGAGTGCAAAAGCGATCGCATTGCCGTTTGACCAGGAGCGCGAGAGCTTCAAGGAGATCATCTTTCAGTTGATCGAGCGAAGCGGTCTGGACAATTTGGATGTCTATATGCAAATTACAAGAGGCATGGCTCCGCGCAATCACCTCTTCCCGGATGCGCCTGTTTCAATTTCGATGACAGCCAAGCCTTTTCGCAGCATCCCGCCAGAGCTGAGGGAGAAGGGAGCAAAGGCAATCCTGCATCCAGACGAACGCTGGATGAATTGCTATATCAAATCGCTCAACCTTTTGCCGAATATTTTGGCGAAGCAGGAGGCGCACAAGGCAGGCTGCCTGGAGGCGATCCTCCATCGGGATGGAAAGCTGACCGAAGGAACCAGCACCAATGTATATGTCATCAAGGATTCCCGTATCCAGACCACGCCGCTGTCCCGCCATATTCTCGCAGGGATTACGCGAATGGCTGTTCAGAAAATCGCTATGGAGGCCGCAATACCCTTTGAGGAGAAGCACGTGGACATCGAGGAGCTGTACGAGGCAGATGAAGTGTTCATCACCAGTACAACCAACGAGGTGATGCCAATCGTCCAGGTTGGCGACAAGCTTATTGGAGATGGACAGCCAGGGCCGATGACCCGGTTGCTCCAGCGGCACTTCCAGGAATTGACGACGACAACGGTGTCTGCTGACGCATAACGATCTAAACGAAGCACTCCGGATGGTCGATTTGTTGAAAGAGCCTGATATACCTGCTCGGAAAGGAACGATAAGCGATGAACATCATAGATTTTCACTGTGATGCCCTTTATAAAATGTGGAAAAGCAAGGAACCTCTTTCATTCAGGGATTCTGCTGAGCTGCACACCAATCTGGAGCGTTTGAAGCAAGGGAGGGTAAAGCTTCAATGCTTTGCCCTCTACGTGCCGCCGCAATTGAAATCCGAGCAGCAATTTCAAGCAGTGCTGGACCAGATCGACTACTTTTACGAGGAGGTCCTGAAGCAGCCCGAGATGAAGCACGTCAAGGAATGGGCCGACCTCGACACTCTGGGGGACGGCGAGATCGGGGCGATGCTGACGCTGGAGGGCGTGGATGCGATCGGCAATGATTTGAAAAAGCTTCGCATCCTGTTCCAACTCGGCGTGCGTTCTGTCGGGCTGACCTGGAATTTTGCCAACCTGGCCGCCGATGGCGCATTGGAAAAGCGAAATGCCGGCTTGACAGCGTTCGGTAAGGAAATCGTCCGCTTAAACAACGAGCACAAGGTGCTGACCGACGTTTCCCATCTGTGCGAGCAGAGCTTTTGGGATGTCATGGAGCTGGCGGACTATCCGATCGCCAGCCACTCCAACGCCAGGGCGATTTGCGACCATCCGCGCAACCTGTACGATGAGCAGGCCAAAGCGATGTTTGACAAGGGCGGGATGATCCATATCGTCTACTACCCGCATTTTGTCAAGAAGGGCGGGCAGGCGACGATCGACGACCTGATCCGCCATATCGACCACTTTTGTTCGCTGGGCGGTGTCCGCCAGATCGGCCTTGGCTCCGACTTTGACGGGATTGAAAGCTTTGTGGAGGGGCTGGAGCATGCAGGGATGATTGACAACCTGCTCAACGAACTATTGAAGCGGTATTCAGAAAGCGAAGTGCGGGGCTTTGCCAGCGAAAACTTCCTGCAGCGGCGCCCGCGTTAACGAAGAGCAGACAGAGGGGCTTTTGGATATGAATCGGAAAAAAATTCGCGATCGCGGCATCGTCATCGGGAAGCTGCCGACCGGCAGGAAAAATTGCTTGACGGATGTGGAGGGCGTCCTGGTAGGACATGTGACGCTTGATTATCCGCTGGAATCGGGCGAAGGGGAGTACATCTGTACAGGAGTGACAGCGATCCTTCCGCACAGCGGCAGCCTCTTTCGCGAAAAGGTGACAGCAGCAAGCTATGTGTTCAACGGCTTCGGGAAGACGACCGGACTGGTTCAGGTAAACGAGCTGGGGGTACTGGAGTCGCCGATCATGCTGACCAATACGTTTTCCGTACCGGCTGTCACCCAGGGGACGCTCAGCTACATGCTGGAGCAAAACAGCGAAATCGGCGATACCACGGGGACGGTCAACATCGTCGTGGGAGAATGCAACGACGGCCATCTCAATTCGATCAGGGCGTGTGCAGTAAAGCCGGAGCATGCGATCGAAGCGATCAGACGGGCGTCGGCGGAGCCAGCGGAGGAAGGGGCCGTCGGCGCTGGAAAAGGAATGGTCTGCTTTGGACACAAAGGCGGGATCGGAACCTCCTCGCGGCTTATCCGGACGCAAGAGGGGGAGTACACGGTAGGCGTACTCGTGCTGAGCAACTTCGGCAAGCCCGAAGACTTCCAGTCTGAGCGGTACGAGTGGCTCCGTTCGTCAGGGGTCCGCCCGCTGGACAACCCGCCGGACGGATCGATCATCATCGTGCTGGGCACGGACGCGCCGCTCAGCGACCGCCAACTGCTCCGCGTGGCTAAGCGGACGGGCATCGGACTGGGCCGGACGGGCAGCCATTACAGTCACGGCAGCGGCGACATTTGCATCGCCTTTTCAACAGCGCATAAAATCCCCCATGCAGCGGAGCAGATAACGGAAGCGAGGACCCAGCTTCGCGAGGACCACCCGGTAATGAATCAACTGTTCGCCGCAGCCAGTGAAGCGACGGAGGAAGCGATCCTCAATTCTCTTTCTCAGGCCGTCACGACGACAGGGAGAGGCGGCCGGACGATTTATGCACATCCATTCGCCGAACAGGGGGAATAGCCGTGAGTGCAGGCCAGTGGCCGCTTTTTGAGGAGTATATGTCCCGCAAAATGGAAGAGGAGAGAATCGCAGGGGCGGCGGTTGCCGTCTCCCGGCATGGAGAGCTGCTGTTTCAAAAAGGCTTCGGCGTGCGCGATCTGGAAACGAAGGAACCGGTCACGCCGGATACGGTATTTGGCATCGCATCCGTGACGAAGTCCTTTACGGCGATGGCGGTCATGCAGCTGGCAGAGGAAGGGAAGCTGTCCATCGAAGATCCGGTCAACGCTTATTTGCCGGAATTTTCTCTGGCATCGCTAGAGGACACCTCCAGCGTCTGCATTCATCATTTGCTGAGCCACACGACCGGCCTTGCGCCGATTCGCCGCAGAGAGGAATTGTGCAGGCTGTCGGACCATCTGGAGTACCTGGCCGGGGAGCCGCACGAGCTGCTGGGCAGACCGGGCGAGTATTTCAGCTACTGCAACGACACTTTTTTGCTGCTGGGGCTGATTGTCGAGAGAGTGACAGGGCGCCTGTTCCGCAGGCATGTGACCAGCAGGCTGCTTGACCCTTTGGAGATGAACCGCTCCACCTTTAGCCTGGAAGAGGTGAAACGGCTGTCCGACGTATCGGTTCCTTATGTCAAGGATTCGGACGGCAATGGCCTGAAGAGGGCGGACTGGCCCCTGCTGGGCAATTATGAGGTAGGGGGAGGCATCCGCTCCAATGTCCGGGATTTGCTCAAATACGGTCAGCTTTACATAAACGGCGGATATTGCCAGGGGGAAAACATCGTCAGCGAGGCTTCGCTCAGACGGATGTGGCACCCGGTCCACAAGATCGGCAGAAACACGTACTACGGGTACGCGCTGAAGTCGACTCTAGGCCGGGAAGGAATGACGCTTGTCGAGCACGGGGGCTCGCAGCCGGGCGTTTCGTCCCACTTCGGCTTTGTGCCCGAAGAGGGAATTGTCGCGGTCGTCTTGACCAATGTCGCGGATGTGCCCGTCCGGGATTTGTGGCTCGCTGCTGTCCGCAACGCCCTGGGCCTTCCGTTGGAGCAGCAGGAGAAAGAGCCGGAATACGAGGCATCTGTCGAGGAGCTGGAGCGCTTTGTGGGCACCTATGCCTGCGCGGAAGGCAGCAGCGTACGTATAACCTTTGCAGGCGGAATGCTGCAAGCGGAAATGGCCGGCGAACAGTTCGCGCTTCGGGCGAGTGACAGCCGTACGCTGGTCATCCGGAAGCACGAGATGCCGCTTCCGTTTTTCTGGAAAGAGGGAGAAAAAGCATGGGCTGTTCTCCTTGGTTCTCGGATGTTGACGAGAAAGAAATAGCGGTTCGCATGGGCTTGTTCGCATGCGGAAACAAGACCTCTTTGGAGGGCGAATGCAGGCACGAATGCTCTGTAGTCCGCTCTTTGAAGGGGTTTCTTGCTTTTATCAGGCGTGTTCGTTATAATGGGAACAAATGTTCTTGTGTGGTGGTGACATCATGAGAAGCGAATTGGAGCGATATTGCCAGCGGCAGCAGACGGTCGAGCTGATCTACTTGAGCCGCTCCGGCGAGACGACCAAGCGAGCTGTAAAAATTATTGCGGTAAACGGAGACCGGATAAAGGCGTACTGCTATACCCGCCGCGCATACCGGGTGTTTTGTCTGGCCAACATCCTGGCAGTTGCACCTCGCGACGATCAGGCAGCGGGCATGTGAGGAGGCCTGTCTGTTTATTCTGGGGAACCTATGCGTAGGCACGGTCATCCGTGTGCAGAATGTATGGTATATGGTATGGTAAATACGGCTACATTCATCTTTGCGACTACATTCATTTACTACAGGAGGCACATCGTTATGATTAAAAAAATTGCTACAGTGGCTGTTTACGTGGAGGATCAGGCGAAGGCTCGCGAGTTTTGGACCGAGAAGGTGGGGTTTGTCGTACATCGAGACGAGCCGATGACCCCCAATGCCTCGTGGCTGGAAGTCGGTCCAGAGGGAGCCGAGTCGCATCTCGTCATCTATCCCAAAGCGATGATGCCCGGATCTGAGCAGATGAAGGCCTCGATCGTATTCGAATGCGAAGACATCGACAAAGCCTATCAGGAAATGAGCCAAAGGGGCGTAATCTTTTTGGAGGAGCCAAAGAAAATGGCCTGGGGCAGCTTCGCCCGGTTCAAGGATGCGGATGGAAACGAATTTCTCTTGAAAGGCTGATACCACTGTTGCTCTATCGTTCTGTGACTTGCGGCAGCATGGCGGGTGCGGGCATTGCGTAAACCAGCATTGCGTGAACCAGAACTGCAACTCGTGCTATACTGTTAGGACAGGTAGAAAATAACAGAACGGAAGGAGAGCGATGGAGTGGAGATCTTTATTGGCGTACTTGTCGCATTTGTGCTGCTCATCGGATTTATGTCGCTAGCCTTTAAGAAAGAAGGACCTGGAAGACGTCATGCCTCCGGAGGAGACTCAGGCGGAGCCACGTCGTTTTACAATGACAACGACAGAACCCGCGATTCCGACAGCTCCTGGGGAGACGGAGGGTCCAGCGACAGCGGCGGGGGAGATGGCGGCGGCGGTGGTGGCGACTAGGCCGTTTTAAAAAATTTCATGCCGCCGATGGAAGCTGTCAGGCATCCGTGTTACAATGATTGGGAAATCATGACGTACGGATCGGGGAACCGGTCTGAAAGGAGAGATGTTTTATGGTGTGCATGATGATTGTCGAGAAGAGCATTGCAGCAAGGGTCACAGGAAAGATCCTCCTTTCAGTCGGGCAGTAACCGTTCTTTAAGTGAGGATTTCCTGTGGCCGGTTTTGGAAAGACATCCAAATCAAAACCGAATGCAGGAGGAATCCGCACGTGAACCAATATCTAAAGTCTTTGGGTTGGAACGATTTTTTTGCCGGCCATGTTTCCCCTTTTATCGAGCAGGGATTTGAAGTAGGGCGTATCGCTCTTGAACATAAAAGGCTGTATCGGATTTTAACCGAACACGGCGAGCTGTTGGGCGAGGTTTCCGGAAAGCTTCGCTATGAAGCCGCTGGCCGAGAAGACTACCCCGCTGTGGGCGACTGGGTAGTGATCAGCGCCCGGCCTCATGAACAAAAGGCCACGATTCACGCGATTCTGCCGCGCAAAAGCAAGTTTTCCCGAAAGGCTGCCGGCGAAGGCGTCGAAGAACAGATCGTCGCTACCAACGTGGATACCGTTTTTCTCGTGAACGCTCTAAACAACGACTACAATTTGCGCCGCTTGGAACGCTATCTGATTTTGGCTTGGGAAAGCGGAGCCAGTCCCGTGATTGTACTGAGCAAATCCGATCTGTGCGACGACCTGGAAAACAAGATCGCCGAGGTAGAGTCAGTGGCAGTCGGAGTGCCGGTCCATGCGATCAGCTCGGAGCAGGGAGAGGGGCTCGATGCCTTGGCACCGTATTTGGGAGAGGGGAAGACAGTCGCTCTTCTCGGCTCTTCAGGTGTGGGGAAATCCACCTTGATCAACCGCCTGTCCGGAAGGAATGTCCAGCTCGTCAAAGAAGTACGCGAGGGAGATGACCGCGGGCGGCATACGACGACCCATCGCGAGCTGTTTCAGCTGCCTGGCGGCGGCCTGATGATCGATACGCCGGGGATGCGCGAGCTGCAGCTCTGGGAGGGAGACGAAGGCTTTCGCGATGCCTTCGACGACATCGAGACGCTGGCCGCCCAGTGCCGCTTCAGCGATTGCCTCCACGCCAAGGAGCCCGGCTGTGCGATTCGGCTGGCGATCGAAGAAGGCACACTGGATCGTTCCCGTTTTGACAGCTACCGAAAATTGCAGCGAGAGCTGGCCCATCA
>k87-732913_pt1 | contig 20219 bp, 8 predicted proteins | sample MGYA00084031_6733416 | MGnify analysis MGYA00084031
AGAATAGTGTACTGATTGACTAACTTATTTAAAGACAGAAATTGGAGAGATTTTGACTTCATATACCGAAAAAGTATTAAAAATTTCTTCTAAAGATTTTTCGTCAAGACTTGCTGGTTTTACATTTATTACTGATTTTTGTCTTAAAAAAGCATCAAAAAAACTTTCTTCCTCATTCACATATATAGATTTATATGGAATAATCAATGAAAAAGAAGATGTGGTCCTTTTAAAAATCTCATTTATATAGGCAGATTGTGCAAATAAAATGTTAAGATCTGTAGAACCAATGACAGACTGCGCCGATTCTGCAACATCAACACAAACATTTAAAACAGAAGGACCTTTATGTGAAAGAGTTAAATCATAAGGCGTGCTTCTTGAAACAAACGCAAATTCTCCCGCAGAAATATTACCAACATACCTTTGTAACACACCAAATGACAATGAAACAAAATTAACATTCATACTAGGAACCAAAGTTCTTTTTATACTATTTTCTAAATTTAAAAACATCTTAGAAAAAATAAGCTTCAACGAATGAAATCATGACATAGATATATACTCAACATTTGTTAAAAATAAAAATTTATAAAAAAACAATTTTTTTAAGAAAACACGTGTATAAGAAATACGACCTTCTAAAAATGCTAAAAATTTAGACAAAGTAATGCCAACATTATTCACTTTCTTATCAAAAAAAACTGTATTCAATGCAGAAAATAGTACAATTCGGCCTAAACCATAAAGTCTTTTTAAATGTAAAAATAACAAAGGCGCCTCCATTCTCAAATTAACTCCAACACAAACTAAAACCCAAAGTCAATCTTCCAAACAATCTAAAGATACATCTATTGTATAAAAATTTCTAAAATCAACAAAAACAGGCACCAATGCGTCCGAAACAAAAGAACAAACACCCAATGACAAAGAGATCTTTTTCAAAGCCCATGCTTGATTTAAACTCAACATAGACGGCAAAATAAAGTTTATTTTACGCTTAAAATAAGACAACATTAAATTAAAAAAAATAAAAAAAGCATCCCTCCATGTAATTTTCAAAAACAATGAAAATCGAATTAAACTCCTATCCAAATGTAATGCTTTGCATATCTTTGTAAAAACCGCATCATATGATCATAAACACTGATCAAGCCTTTTTAAATTTAATGCATCAAAAAAAAATCGTGTTTTATTTGACACCCAACCATACCCATATTCTTCCATATATGGTAAAATACGTAAAACTTGAGAACCCGATAAATCCATTTTCACACGTGGCATCATAACATCGACAACATCAAAATTATATTGCGATGTTAATTCCCAAGTACGTGCCTTAAAAGCAAATGGTTTAGATGTCAAAGCACCTACCGGACATAGATCGATGACATTACCTGACAATTCATGTAATAAATCATCAAGGACATACGTTCCGATTTCTGTGCTTGATCCACGACCCAACAGACCTAAAAGGCTAAAATCACTTTCTAGTGAAACCTCTTTAAAAAATCTAACACACCTTGTACAATGTATACAACGATTCATTATCGTTTTAATCAACGGTCCTAAATTTTTATCTACAACAGCTCTTTTAGACATTTCATAAAATCTACCACGATCACTACCAAAGACCAACGTGATATCCTGTAAATCACACTCACCACCCTGATCACAAATTGGACAATCCAATGGATGATTTATTAATAAAAATTCTAAAACAGCTTGACGTGCTTTTTTTACACGAAAAGTTTTCGTATAGACAGATAATTTTGTTACAACAGGTGTAGCACATGATGCTACAAGTTTGCGACTATTTTCAACTTCAACCAAACACATACGACAATTGCCCGCTATTTGCAATCCTTCATGATAACAAAACCTTGGTATATCTATATAAGCTTTAAAGCAGGCCTGCAATAAACTTTCTCCGAATGAAGCTTGCAAGCTTTTACCATCAACTTTACACAAAATTTTCGATGTATTTTTATTAACAAAAGCCAACATACTTTACATTAAAAACCTTGAACTCAGCTTTCCTTATTAGATTTTGATCTCAAATAATATAATTTAGCACTTCTATAATAAATGCGTTTACGCGCATAATCCAAAACTTTATAACTCATTCTACACAAACCATATAAAGCCACATTAACTTCTACAGGCACCTTACCTAACACATTTCTCAAAGCAAAAGAAGAATTAGATGTTAACATACTTTGCTTACGTACTCTGATACATAATCCAGTAAAATTAAAACCTAAACCCCTTAATCTATAATTTAACGCCACAATATCACCCCGTGTAAATTTAACAAAATTACCCAATAATAAAGGACGAGCTTGACGCTTCTTTATAAATCTTTTATTTATACTTTGTTTTTGTTTTACAGCTAACATATATTATGCTTTAATCAATTAAATTATTGCGCTTTTTTTTAGATAATATTCTAAAATCTCTACTTTTAGCCCAAAATCTTTTCGCATATTTCTGATGTACTTCAAATACACCCATATTGACATTCTTCATAAAAACAGAAGAATCTTCTTTTATTAATCGACCTTTAATATACTTCTTCTCTTTTAACTTATCAGTTAAATATTTATTCTTAAAATGAGAAGAAAAAAACAAGCCTATTAACCTAACAACTCGATCAGACACCTCCGCTCCTTTATGAGCCCAATACGCTAAACGTTCCACATTAATAAAACACATTTTATAAGGAGACATTGGATTATATATACCTAAAATATCCAAAGGAGCTCCTCTAGTTTTAGTATTTTTGAACATAACAACGATTCTATATTGTGGTCGTTTATAAACTCTATTTCGCTGCAACCGTATTGTAACTTTACGCACCATAGACTCTAATTAATTATTTAAATTTAATACAAAATCCAAATAATATGGTGTAACAACATAAAAACCATCCAAAATGAAATAAGGCATAAAACCAAAGAATAAAGTAAAAAAAGCCAAGAAGACCAACAAAAAGAATTCTCTTTTTGTCAAATCACCAAATTTTTTAAAAAAAAACACATTAGGCGCACCTAACATTACGAAAGAGTATAAATATAAAGAATAAACTGCTGAAAAAACCATTGTCAAACCACTTATTAAACATAATAAAAAATTTTTTAAACCAATACCCAATAATATTGTAATTTCACCTATAAAACTAAAAGTACCTGGAAAACTCATATTCGACAAAACAAAAAAGAAAAAGAAAAAATTGAATAAAGGCATTAACAAACCCAACCCCCCTAAATAAAATAACAATCGTGTCTTATATCTTTCATATAAAATACCAACACATAAAAACAAACCGCTAGATACCAATCCATGACTCAACATTAAAGCAAAACCACCCAAAAACCCTTGAAAATTAAAAACAAAAATACCCAAAACAACAAAATTCATGTGCGCAACTGACGAATAAGCCACCAATTTTTTCATATCAATTTGCACCACTGTCGCTATAGATGCATAAACAACACCTATTAATGCTAAAACTATAACAAAAGGACTAAAAATATAAGTAGCAAAAGAAAAAACAGGGAATAAAAACTTCACCAATCCAAACAACCCCAATTTTAAAAGAACTCCTGCCAAAATTACCGAACCTATCGTAGGTGCCTCGACATGAGCCTCTGGTAATCAAATATGAACTGGAAACATCGGCACTTTTATTGCTACAGATACAAAAAAAGCTCCTCAAAAAGCTACCTGTCTTGGTAAAGAAATATTATACAGAGGCAACAAACGTGTCTCTAACAACCCAAAATGAGAATATAAAAAAAATAAAGCTATTAACATAAACAACGAACCTAATAATGTATAAAAAAAAAATAAAAACGCAGCATAAATTCTACGCTCTCTTGAACCTCAAATACCAATTAATAAAAACATTGGTATCAATAATGCTTCAAAAAAGACATAAAAAAAAAACAAATCAGAAACACAAAAAACATTAAACAATATAAAATTTAATATTGCTAATAGAAATAGAACTAAATTCAATTTATATTTTAAATTTCAAATACATAAGATACAAATAATCCATAACAATGCTGTTAACCAAACAAACCATAAAGAAATAAAATCAACAGCTCAATATACGAAAAAATTTATTCATGAAAATTTAAAAAAATACGCCTGATATTCAAAAATGAAACCCATCTGCACAGAGTTCAATAAAAAAATAGTACAAATAAAAAAAGAAAAACAAGCTAGCCACAAAGCTGCTATTCTAAACTGACGTAGAAAAAAAAAATACAAAAAAGAAAAAAAATAAATACTATACATTAGAACCAACATACTTAAAAATACAAAAATTTAATAACACTTGCTAAACTACTTATTAGATAAAAATTCAGACTTCTGACGCACTATTTGCACCCAACCTTTTTCTTTGTATAAAGGATATTGAACTCTTGAAAATTGAGATAAATAAACAGGTCCTAAAACCGCAATAAACAAAAGTAAAATAGCAATACATAAAAAATCTCAATTATATAAAAACAAGAACTCACCTAATAACTCAATGTTAGAAGGTTCTTGAGCTATTACTATTCAGCCCTTATCCATTAATGTAGTATTATACAAAAACAAAGATGACGTAAAAGTTGCAATATCCCAATTTAAGAAAGCACTTAATAACAACTCAAAAAAAAAAAAACCACTCACCAAAATGCCCAATCATCAAAACTTTATCATACTTTGTGTTAATTCTGTCTGTCTAACATTCAACATCATAACTACAAATAAAAATAAAACAGAAATTGCTCCAACATAAACTAATAATAATAATATACCCAAATAATCTAATCCTATTGCTACAATAAAAGCGGAACCCATTACAAAGACCAAAACTAAAAACAACACAGACAAAACTGGATTAGACACTATAATAGAAGCTAGAGCCATTAATAAAAAAAATATAAAAAAAATACCAACTAACATAATAAAAAAAAAGCCAATAATAAAATAAAAAACAAAATATATTCCAACCCAAATCCAAAAAAAAGAAGCATAAAACTAAAGAAAACAAAACCCAAACCAAAAACCATGTAAAATGCATAATGATATAAGAATCCTGTTTGTATACGTGTAAACATTACAAAAATATTTGAAAAAGTATTAATTAATCCAGTAGGTCCTAAAACTTCTAAAATACCTCTATCAATTATAACAAAAAATATAGTATAAAAATAATTATATATATAATTTATATAAAAAAAATTAGACAATTCATCCCACATTCAATTTAACACAAAGAAATCTTCAACCATCTGTAAATTTACTGAATTTTTAACCAATGGTTTATTAAAAACTGGAAACAACACACCTACTCCTAGAGCCAAAGGCGCTAATTTCCAATAAAATGGCAAATACTCTACCTCAAAAAACATAAAATGTTCTGGCAATACAAAGATAGAACCTTCTCAAACCGAACCACCAATACCTAAAAAGAAATCATAAAAAACAAAACCACACACTACACTCAAAAAAGCCAAAACAGCTAGAACTACCATAATAAAACCCTTTGTTTCTGCAACTTGACTATAAACAGACAAAGAAACACCTTCTTTCAAAAAAAAATCACTTCTCTTAAAAACAAAAGGATCCACTGATAATTCTTCTTCTTCCTCTTCTTCCCTATATCCTACAAAAGACAATCCAGTATAATAACCTGTATAGACTGCCGCTAAAAATGCCAAAAAAGTAACTAAAATACCATCAATATAAAAAAAAGAGTTTGACACCTCTAACAATCAATCTTTAGAATAAAAACCTGTAAGAAAACAAACACTTGACAAAGCACCAGAACCTATAAAAAACATTTGCTCTGTAAAATTAAAACTAACATCAAAATTAGTAAATAAATCATTACTTTGCTCACCAAACAAAGCATGAATAACAGCTCCTGCACTCAAAAACAACAAAGCTTTAAAAAAAGCATGATTAAAAAAATGAAACAACCCTGTTGAATATAAAGATAACCCACAAGCTAAAACCATATAACCCAATTGACTACATGTTGAATAAGCAATTATTTTTTTTAAATCTTCTTGAAAACAAGCAGCTGTTGCTCCAAACAATGCTGTTAATCCTCCGATAATTGATACAAAACATAAACAAAAAGTCGCATATTCAAATAGAGGTGAACATCTCACCAATAAAAAAATACCTGCTGTAACCATAGTTGCAGCATGAATTAATGCAGACACTGGGGTAGGACCTTCCATAGCATCTGGTAATCACGCATGTAGACCAAATTGAGCTGATTTACCGATCACACCCAAAAATAAAAAAAAACAAATAACTTCATGTATTGGTAAAGATAAACCAAATAAAAATACATTTTCACCAATAAAAAATGGTGATAAACAAAAAATTGCCGAAAAATCTAATGTTTTAAAAAAAAAATATATAACACAAAATCCAAACGCCAATCCTCAATCACCTACTCTATTTAATACCATTGCTTTAAAAGCAGACTTATTCGCTTGAATTCGTTGACTTCAAAAATTAATTAATAAATAAGAAGATAAACCAACACCTTCTCAACCTAAAAACAATTGCATAAAATTACCTGAAGACAACAAAATTAACATAAAAAAAGTAAACAAAGATAAATATGATAAAAACCTTATTAAATGAGGATCTTCTGACATATATTCAATAGAATATAAGTGGACCAAAAATGAAATCAAAACTACTACCAGCATCATTGTTACAGATACACTATCGAACCAAAAAGTTCAATGTATACGCAACAATTCAATACGAAATCAATCCAAAAATAAATCTACAATACAAAAGGAATGATATAAAGAAACTTCCATAAACATAATCAATATAAAAAAAACTGCAATTGAAAAAAACGAATATACTAACAAACAAGATCCACGTTGCCCCAAAGCACGTCCAAATAAAAGCATAAAAATAGATAACATCAAAGGCAAAAAAATTAAACTCAAATACATAAATATATAGAAAAAAAAAAAAAACTATGAAACCATAAAGCTAATAGACATCAGCACCACGATATATATCCATAACTTTTTGTGTATAAGCAAGGTCTCGTTTCTTTGGCTCTTGGACTAATGTACCAAACATAAATTTATAATTAACGTATAGAAAGCGTGGTACATTAAACAACAACATACGCCTTGAAAAACGACGTATTATATCAAATCTGACACGAGAAACCATTAAAGGATCACGTAATCTTACAATATCACCAAAATTTATTGCAAAATTACACAAAGTCACCACACGATTATTAACCAAAACATTTTTATTAAAAATAAAATGCCTTATTTGAAAGACACTATATAATCAATGCATCCTATAAAGAAGTGTTAATAACCTACACTCAACCAACCTTATATAATTGCTCTCAAAAGAGCCCTCCATACGACCTGCTAATTTTGCTAATTTTCTAAACTGTGCAAAACTTAAAGTCAAATAAAACAATTTAGTAAATTTACGCGACAAAAATTTAGTCGGAAATCTCTTTCTACGCTTTGGTGGCTTTATATACCTTAGATCATAAACAAATCTCATCTTCTTACTTAAATAATAGGCTCGCCTATCTTTCTTCAACTGAATAAACATTCTAGAAACCTGATTACTATGTCGCGGAGCTAAATAATGAAAACCTCAAACGTCTAATTCAAATTTTTTATATAAACGCATTTTTCGTCAAATTATTTTAGTAGACATAAAAAAATATAATACGTAAAATATACATATAAATGTATATTAAATATAAACTCATTATCCAATCCTATTCTATGGATGAATAAGAACAGCAAACCTAAAAAAACTTATTTTTTTCTTCCATTTGAACGAGTACTACCATCAATGTCTTCAAATCCAGTAATAGCATTCTGTTGCTGTGCCATACGTTTGCGTTTTCTCTCTTGAATCGCTTTCATTAAATCCTCTGACAACACTGGAGTAGTACCTTTCACTTTCGAAGAAGAACCTTTTGGCCTTATATTTTGATCCGACCCTGAAAAAACCACTACATCTTTTACGAAAGACATAACATCTGCATTTTGATCTGATTTCGAAACATCAGCATCCAAATCAACTTCAACAAGAACTACACCATTCTGTTTCCGGATTACATGCGTCACCGACTCATCTTCTTTATTTATCTGGTTTTGTGCTCTTAAAAGAGCTTCCCGTTCTTCTTGTTCTGCCTTTTCACGTGCTTCCCTCAATTCACGCATTAACTGCTCAAAAGCATCTGGTGGTAAAGAATCTTCTAAACCAACCCCTATACGTATAAGTTTAATTAAAGGGGATACAAAAAATGGATCAACCGTACCATAATAAAAATTATCTACAGTTTCAATTACCGGGCCTATATAATGCAACAACAAAACTTGCAAAAAAGTTGGATCTGGATCCACCATCCAATCTGGGCCTTCTAAATAATAAATAAAATTACCATAAATATCAGTAGCAATGCGTACCACAGGTACTTCTTTCAATTCCTCATCAGACAATTCAGGCATTTGTTTAGTATTTACAAAACGCATATGTATCATACCTGGAATTTCTCTACGACACATTTCAATAAATATATCTGATCAAACACGAATATCAGAAGTATATGGAAATATATCAGAAACAAGCCATTGATATCGATTAAAAAAATATCTCAACTTCCTTATACCCAACTCTGTTTCATATGTTTTCAAATTTGCATAAAAATTCGAACCAACATCAAATGTAAAATATGAAGCTGGATATAAATCAACAGGATCTTGAAATAAACCAAATTGACCAAAACCCGCAAAACTATGAGTCATCCTTGTTAAATATTTCCTATTTGACTTATAACCCTCATTATATTCCGAAAGAAAATCATATGCCAAATACCTCTGATTTGAAAATTCATTGTTTATCGCCAATGATGACAAGAAACGCTCTTCTGCACGAGATAATACGATTAAACCATCAGCTATTGCAAAAGAATATGGTGCATGTATTGCTTCCCTTAACATAAAAAATTCGCTTTTTGCATCCTGCAAATGCAAGTATGGTTTACTTGCATTTGATTTTCTAAAATCATCAAACCGATACATACCATACAAGCTTGCCCGAGTTTTTAAAAGGCCTTTAACATCTGCTATACTAACCATAAAACCAGAAGAATCTAAAATAGATTCTCAGTTTACGCCCCTAGTAAACAAATCAACATGATTTACAGAATTGGATAAATACATATCCTTACCATATAATTCAACAACATGCCTATACAAAATATCATATATTCTATATTTCGCATCAACTAAATCCATAACAAAAATCAATGCCGGCATCAATGACTCTAACATAAAAAGAGTTCTATATCACGAATCCTTCGGTGAAAATTGTCATACGACTTGAAACAAAGAAAACTCTGATAAAATAAAATTTCCTATAAAAGACAACACCACTGGTACTGTCGGTAAAACTGTAGAAGAAAAAACCAGAAACGATTTTATCGTTGGTACAAATTTTAAGTATCATTGCGTATAATAAGTTCAAGATTCAAACCATGCATCTATAAACGCAAAAAACTCTCTTACCGTAAACGGTAATGCATATAAATCTTTTAAAGAAATAAATAAATAAACAACATCTTTATAATTCATTACAGAAACCAACCCTTCTGAAATTAAAACAGAAAAATGTATCGTACTTAAAAACAAATAGCGCATCAAACTTTTCTTTCATCAAGTATTAAATCCATACTCTTCTCAAAATTGAACATTAGTTGCATTCAAAATATTCAAAATATTTCAATGAATAATATTATAAGTAAATACAAAAAAATTTATTACAGGACGTGCTACAAATGTATATCCAAAATAATATATATTTTCAAACAACCTCAAATTAACCGACAAATAAATATAAATACGGTATAAACGCACTCTTGCTTCATCAACAATACCATAAATAAACATAGATGCATTATATAATGCAACAAAAGGAGATACGACCAAATCATATAATGTTCTAAATAAAGCATAAGTTGAGAAATATTCCGTAACAGCATCCAAAAACTCCGAAGCATAAAATCACACATACAAACCTCAACGAACAAACATCTTCATATCTTCTCAAATAAAACGAGATAACAAATCTTTTAATTGTACCCGACCTTCATTCATATGAAAAATAGAACGAGTTTCATATGAAGCATATCATACATGTTTAATCATAGTGTCACCAACAATAAAAAAATTATGGGGTATTGTACGTAAAAACCAAGTATCTGAAAAAAGCTCAGGATGTTTAAAATAATCTAAAGCCCCCCGTTTGATCTGCATTACAGAATTATATGTATAAAAACTAAAAGAAGTATATGCACTATAAAAATCTCTGCGAAATGGTGCTAAATCTCCATGCATAAATTTATCGGCTAGATACATACGAGTATGAGGATCTCATGCAACAACTAAACGTGGTAGAATACCTGCACCAAATAACAATGAATTAGAAAAATAATTATGTAAAAATTCATACATAATATCTCCAATTAAAGTTCCTTCATAAACCTTATAAATAGTTCAAATAACTCTTTTTCAAACAGCATATTTAAAAAATGACAAAAATCCTGTTGTATAAAATTCATAAAAAGTATGACCCAACAACAAATCCTCTGTAAATGTCTCAAGATCAATTGGAAATTGTTCTGCATATGGTTTAAATTCACGTGACTTATATACAAGTAATTCTTGATCACGCTGTAAATCTAAATATCTTTGTATAAGATCAAAATGTTGAGGCATTGTCTCTCGCAAAGGAAAATCAACGATATCCCAAAGAGCTGTACCTTCTGGTAATGGTTGTGGTCGCATAATTGGTATAACATACTTATTAAGAGATTTAGTATAATTTGGTAAAAATTGTACAGTCGACTTAAAATATTCATCTAATAAATAATAGTCCTTTAAACCTTTATCATGTTTTAACAACAAAGAAACTCCAGATTCACCTAAACTTAATGAAAAAGGAGACCCTCTATCTAAAATATCAAAAGATTCACGAACAAAAGAAGAAAAATCAGCATAACCTGGAATCCTTGACCACATAAAAAAACCGGGATCCCATTGAAAAGTATGATACACTTGCTTCAACGAAGATTTTGCATCAGGATACAATAACGGATGTTTGATTGACTCAAAACGTTCCAATTGTTTTTGAAACCATTCTCATTTCTCTCGACGTTTTTTCTCCGATTCTGATTCACCTTCATCTTTTTTACCATCAAATTCTTGAAAAATGTCATTAAAAACCTTCTCAAATCTCTCTTTACCTTTCCTTTCTAATAACTCCAATTCCTCTTCTGTTAACTCTCTATATTTTTGTACATCTAAAAGTTTAGATAAATCAACATCCATTTCATCCTCAAAATCAAAATTTATTATATTATGTTCTAAAGCATACTTCAAAATCATACGACGACCTTCATCTGTATCAGTCTCAAAGCCCTCATCTTCTGCCAATTTTTTAATAGCTGCAACTCGTTGTTGTCTTGCCTGTTCAGCTTCCCATGCCGCCACTTGATCATACAACCGACGATGTTTTGTATATTCATCCTCCTCCTCAACTTTAGCTTTATCTGATCATTTCAACAAATCCGGATAAACATTAAAAGTATTAGCACCTATAAATACATATTCTCTTGGCTCAAAGGTTGTTGACAAATAATGTGCAAATCCTAGAAAATCACTATTATAAATCATATTTAAAAATTTAAACTTTGCCTTATCTAATTCAGAAGTTCCATTACTATCCAACTCTTCTAAAAATGCTGTTCACCTCTGTTTAAAATTAATTTCCTTTTCTACAGGAATTAATTCAAAATCTTTCTGTAAAAAAGATTGATCCTTATTTCTTTCAAGATCATCTTTAAACTTAATTAAAGCTTCTAATCCAAAATCATCTAATTCCGTAACCTCATCATTCAAAAATAATAATGTATTCCAAGAACGCTTATAATATCGAATTAAATCCTCTACCCAAGTTACACCTTTATTTGATTCTACAACATACGAAGAAAATGTTTTAAAAAAATAATAAGGATCCTGTTCCACAAACAAATCAAAATTAGTATCCAATTCAGGATATTCTTTAGCAAATTGCTCTCAATATTTATCAACAATATTTTGAGTTGGAAACAATCGCTCAACTGCTTCTTGAGCTTGAAATAATTCAATACCAGCTATACTATCATAATTACTATAAACAAACTCTTCACTGCTACGCAAAACTTTTAAATCTAATTCAGTTGGACGCTCAAAAATTTCCACCAAATCCCTTGCATAATCTTCTATAGAAGCTAAACGAAAAACAGCATCTGAAAAACCATTACCTGGATACCACCAACCTGTATTTACTGTAGCAAAAACTAAAATAGGATATAAAAATACATCTAATGTCCGTACTGTTAAAAATAAAGGATCCGCTAACGAATCACCTTCTAACTCAATTAAAATATTGATACGTTTATATTTTTTGATTCTAAAATACTCTAACGACTCTTTCATAAAATCACCATACTCAAATCATTCTCCTGTAAAAGGATCTTGAGAGGCAGAACCAGAGATAAATAAAGACGACATTGCGCTCTTACGTTTTCCTCGAAAACGTTCTTCATGTTGATAACGATCTTTGCGCGAAAAATCTTGAATAGAAATATTACCTCGATTATACTTAAAAAAAACATGTGCTAAAAATTTTTTTTTTATTTCTTTTTGCGAAAATGACAATGGTTGAGGATCTTTACGTCAACCTGCCTGTACAACTTCAAATCTATATTGATCTCTGTCTTCTCTTGGATCTCTTAGACTGAAAATACGACCTAAAATAGGAAATGTAAAAATAACCTCATCTGCTTCGCCACCACCATAATATTCTATATATTCCTGCTCTAATAATTGCAAATCTCTTTCTATTCTCTCTTGCTCTTCTTTATTGTGAATCAATAAAAGACTATCTCAAATACGTTTTATATGCAATCTTTGACTTAAAGATTTTTTCCTATCATGTTGAAATAAAGGTTTATCCATCTTGATTTGTTCTTCAAATCGCAAATAAACAGAAATTGTATCTAAAAGATCCGTTGGAAATTCTTTAAAATTATGTATAAATTCTTTAATACCCAAACGATTATATGTACTCTCCCATACCTTTAGGGGCATAGCTAAAACATCAGATCGTTTCTTATAAAAACGACTGATCACCCTCTTAGCAACACCATTCATCAACCTATAATAATAACCTTGCGCATTTAATGGCGTATTTTTCACAACAATCAAACGAGCATATTTCATTTGTTGTTTTGCCGGAGTTCAAGTTTTCAACGAATCCCTAAATTTTGCAGGCAATTTTCTCTTAGAAACCCTCTCTATATAAAACAACTGATACAAATCAAAAGGCAAACGTTGAACCAATGGATGATCTTCTTGTTGCTCTGATACTTCTTTCCAAACTTCTGATGGCATTGGTGGCAACTTTGATGTATCATTAAAAGCTCTATAAGAAAGACTTCATATATAACAACAAAATACAAATATATAATAATACACTGTTGCATAAAAAATAGAAATACCCCCGAAAGGATCAAACATATGTTTCAAAGATGGAAACAATGCGTCCAAAAGATCAATAACAAGTCAAACAAAAGAAACGGCACTAACAATAAAATGACGTAAAAATTCAAAATTTAACTTAAAAACTAAAAGAACAACATAAAAAAATTCTTTACATAATACTCAAAATAAATCCCAATTATCATATACGAAAGAAAAATCCAATCCAAATCAAAAATTTATCAAAAACATAGGTGACAACACATATAACATTTTAGTAAAAAACCAATATAATAATTTAAATGGTAAGACTAACAAATGATAGAAAAATGAAAACAAACCTAATATAATTGTACTTAACCAATTATCTCCTACAAAATATATAAAAATTTGTTTAACAGCAATTACAAAATCCACTGCTCCTGAAAAAATACCAACAAATACATCAAACAAAAAACCAACGGCAATTGATACACACAAATACACAAAATATATAACAGCAAAAATTTGATTTGGTAAACCTAAAAAGAACTTAAAAATTAAAATAAAACAACCTATCAAATAAGCAAAAGGCTGTAGTATCATGTAATAAATAAAATTCAAATAAAATCAAACCAAACATTGTCCTATAAACAAAATTAACTCTGAAAAAACGATATCTTTAAACAAGAAACATCAAACGAAATTAAAAACAGACTCACAATACAAATAACAATCCAAAAGAAAAATTAACGAATCAATCAATAACAATAACATAGTATTTACCACAAATAAGAAACATCACAAAATTATAGAAAAATGATATAACAAAACAGGAAAATAGGAATCTAAAAACCAAAAAATTCCAATATCTATATAATCTCCACAAAATCTTGCAAAATCTATAAATCTTAAAGGTTGTATTAATACAAGAAAAATATCCACAGCAATTCAATGTAACAATACAAACTTATACTTATAAACTAATTTATAATTTATTAATTCAGGTCATAATGTAAACAAATTATCAAAATTAACAATACCAAAAAACACATCACAAGAATTAGTTCAAGCAATTAAAACCAGAAACAAATAATTACAACCATATTCAAGGATAAAATAAACTTGTCATAATACTGTTAACCAAAAGTCTATAAAAACAAAACTCAAAATTTTATGAAAAAAAAAAAATGTATACACTACAAAAGAAGAAAAGCTTGACCCTACATACAAAAACATACTTTCTATTCATGGTTTTAAAAATTCAAAATCTAAATGTAAAAAACTAGAAAAAGATTCGAAATATGATAATGCATTATCAACACCAAAAAGAAGTAAATCAAGAAAATCAAAAGAAAAGACAAAATTCAAAGCTAATATACAAATGGTATAAAAATCAAAGAAAAATGTGGTAACAAAAATCCATATTGTAGACATCAACAACCATACAATACGTTCTTTCACAAAAATATCAGCTTCATACTGAACTAAATTATGCATCAAAAACAAGAAAACGTCATACAAATTTAGACTAACTAACACTGATTGCAAATCTGGTGTCAAGACATAAAAATAAAAAAAAGTTTCTAAATTAGCCCTGATAAAAGACCAATTGATACCTAGAAAATCACAAACAAATGTTGAAAAAAACATATATAAAATGCTAGAGATTAAAGACAATCACGAAACCACTCATGAAAATAACAACGCCAATCCTTTAAAAGTACCTAAACTAAACAAACCAAGACCGAATACACCAAAAAACATAAAAAAGAAATAAATATAGAAAGGATAATTTGATGAATTTATGACTTTTCATCAAATCCAAAATTTAAAAAAGAAATGCTCTTTCCAAAGAGTCATTTTTAAAAATTTCCTAGATACAAACCATAAATCAGGCAATATATTTAAAAAAGTTTGGTCCACATTCTTCGAAGTTTTTAAAAATTTAATCCTTTCACGTTTCTTCCTCCTAATTGTACTTGCACGCAAATATTTTGGTAATTCTTCACCCAATAATGGTTTAAATTCCGGATAATTTTCTAAAAAAACATCCACTCTTTGCTTTTCATCAAAGCCTACGGTAACCTGTTGATAAAAAAACCGAATTTGTGCAGCAACTCACAACAATTCATGCACCATAGAAACTCTAACCCGCTTGACATGATTGCCACGCGGTATAAAATATAAAAAAACTTTATCAGGATTTTTCTTTAAAGAAAGATGTTCTTCTTCTATACCTAAATAATTACGCAAAAACATTTCGTCATCTGTTACAAGTTCACCTTTCTTTTTCAACCGAACAGCAGACACTAAACGACGAACTTCCATGTCAACACATTTTTTTATATATGCTTTAAAAGCGTTTAAAGAAAATGAAATATTAGCTACTCCTTTATACGAACTATTTGGATAAGAACGCCAAAACTGTTCTTCACCCACATCATCTCTAAAAAATTCAACTAAAGTAACCCCAAAAACATCTGCCATTCAAATTAATCATTCTCGTGTAAAACTAAAAGACCCGCAAAACTCATAAACAGGGTAATCCGAGAAGACTGATACTTCAAAATTAACAAAATAATTTCAAATAATTCCTTTACACTTCAAAAAAGTTGTTTTAAAAACAAAATGTTGTCAAAGGACAAAAAATAATTGATCCACATCTAAAAATTTCACACCTCCATTTTCACTTAAACGAAACAAATATTTCAAAAAGCGTGTACTAAGTACATCAAAAAACTTATTTAATTTATAAGGTTTAAAAGAATTTGATGGTCAAAGACTTTGCATTAAAATTTTCGCACAAACTATTCAATCAACCTCTTCATTTATAACAGACACTCCTGATAAATGATAACGAAATACTCCAAATCTTGATGATTCTTCAGATAAAATTTTGAAAACAGGAAACTCTCTGTCAAAAATAAAGGTAACAAAAGCATTATATCGATAATACATCCGATTATAAAACTCTAACCTACTAAGTGCAAAATAGTCTATAAAATAAGAAATCAATCTCCATTCATATGTAAGCACTCAAAACAATTTAAAAAACACTTTTTCAAAAACACCTCTGCATGCTTTCCGCATATAAAAATAGGATATATCTTTAACAGAACCTCTCCTTGACAAGACAAAAGACGAATCATTTAAAAACGAAACTAACTTAAATTTCAAATCATAAAAATCCCTATACGATGCAAAAGACCTACAAAAAGACACAAAATCTGAAACACCATAAGTTCCAGAAGCTTCATTACCAGAAATATAAATACCTTTGTCAAACTTATTTTTCAAAAAACTTAAAAAACTTAATGCAGTACCCGAAGATTGTTGTGCATTAAAAAATTTGAATACTGAATCAAAAAAAACATTTTGATGACAATTTAAAAAAGATACTATTTGCCTAAAATGATTATGTAAAAAAGACAACTCTCCATCATATTGGCCAAATAATTTCAAATAATCTGTTAATGAAAAATTTGACTTTATCTTTTGTTTCAAAGACAACAAAGATAATTTACGCTCCCATACACTACAAAAAAAAAAAAATAAAAATTTATCTAAATCTCAAAATCTTGCATTAGATTTTCTCTCAGCCAACTTAAAAGATGTTGATCTCAAAACATTATAGCGCATAATCGAAAACATTTTATAAGTATTAACATTAGATACATGTAAAGAAGTTACTCTTGTATGAACCACCGACTTGACACGATAAGGGAAAATACAAATATTTCTGATACTACCTTTTCTTCACCAGTTTAAAACTAACTCTAAATTACCAGAAACTTTATTAAAAATTTTATGCAATCCATTTACCCATAAGTATGTTTTCAAAATAGAATAATCAGAACAACCTTCAAGATCAGTAACACTTTCCCGTATTTGATCCGAAACATCAGATGAAACTAAACCTGTTCTTTTATACGCTGTATCAGAAAAATGTTCACCATAAATAACATATAACGAGCGTACTGCCGAAAACTGTCCTCCATTCTGCTCAAAATTCAAACCCCTCTTTGAGGAGTTAATATTTTTTTTATCAAAACTAAACGACTTAAAAAATCCCGAATTTAATCGCAGTTCGCGATAAAAGTTCAACAATCGTGAAAACAAATTTATATCTCCTCTGCGAAAAACAAATTTAAAACCTCGAAATTTATTAGTACCTTTATCCACTTGAAGCAAAAAATTATAACATAATACACTATAATAATAACTAAAATCAAAAGCAATCTGCCTTGTACTTGTTAACTTCTTGCCAAATGCAACTAAACCCACGATACGCTTAAAGAACAGTAAAAAACGATAAAAAAACAAACCAAAATTATAAAAAAATGGTACTCAAGCTTTATAAAAAACTATAAGTACTTGTAATGGTAAAGCAAATCTTACATTTACTACAAAAAATGATCAAATATTCTTTAAAGATCGCTTTACCACCAACCGAAAAAAATACGAAGCCAATACTTTTATATCATTACATAACAAAACAAAAGTATCAAATCAAGCGAAACGACGCGAAAATTTATAAAAGAAAGGTCAACGTTTCAAACCAACTTCATGTTCGATAACAACATCCCATCAATATTTTTTTACCAATGTTTTCCAAAAGATAAAACCAACCAAAACACGTTCTACTGGTTCCAATACTAAAGGACCCTTTGACAGAAAATTCAAATGCTGTTGCTTTTTAAATCTTCTAGACTCCAAATCAAAATCCTCACAATATTGAATAAACGCAAAAACAGGATTAAAGACATAAGTAAAAAACACTCGAAATAAAAATAAAAAGAAAATATTTATTCAAAAAATAACATAAGAAATAAAAGAAATCCTTAAAAAAATTTGAATAAATATACGCAACAAATCTGTAACTAAAAGAAAAAAAAAAATTACCACAAAAACACAACTTTCAAACAAATGACCAAAAAAACCTCAATTTTTCAAAACCAAATGTGAAGAGGAAGCACTACTAAACTTAAATTTAAAAAAATCTTTATAAACATACAAATAAAAAATGGATAAAACACTCCGATCATTTATATTCAAATATTGCAAAAAAAACACTAACAAATTCAATCAATAAGAAAATAAGAACCATAACACATTTGCATTCAACACTCGAAATCTAAAAAAATAAATAAATGAAAAACCAAACCTAAATAAAAGAAATCACAAATCTACCAACAAGAATCAAAAAATTTTAGTAACAAAATATGATTTAAAATCAAAAAGAACTTGCTGTTCCATTTGAATGCGTACTCGATATAAATTTGCTGCAAAAGTTACATTCTTTTGAAAAAAATCACCAAACAACTCTGCAAACAAAAGCAAAACAAGATAATTAAGTTGCGTAAACGTACTAAAAATAATAGGCAAATCAATTGTTATTAATTTTAACAACCAACCCATTTGGGTTGTCTGATGAAATTCCATTGAAGACTCTCGAACTAAACCGCGTTTTGCTAAAAGATTCCTTTTCATTTCTAAAGACCTCGAAATCTTTACCGGTATATCAACATTTTTCACACGCATTGGATACAGTAAATCAACTTCTTTAATAGTTGGGAGTTCTTCTCGCATCTGTACTACTTTATCTGTAGCCAAGGAAAGATCTCGAATTCGACGCATAGCACTATAAAAAACAGGCCACATAGAATGATGTAAAATACCATGTTTAAAAAAATTAAAAAATAACATTGGAGATCTACCATGCCGTTCTTTATAACGATACTGTGCCTCCAGAAAAAAACGGCTATCTAATAATTCAGGTTCTGCCATATCAGCTCACCGCGAACTAATAATAACATCCAAAGGTCTATTAGATCTACCGAAAATTTTATCATATGCTCAAGTCTTGCGAAAATTCAATAAAAGTCCAGAAAATTTGGTTTTAAATAACCTATTACGCAAACCGATTATAAGATCGAACCTTTCTTCTTCCAAAAAAGATTCCAATAAGTTCTCAAGCAAATATTGTTTAATACTATTTGGATATGTTCAAGTATCTTTTATCGGTTTATTCAATAAATCATGATCACGACCCATTAAATCTAAATCATAAATTTCTTTCAATTTTTCTATATTATAAGTCAAAGCCTCTCAATATGTTTTCGAGAAACCTACAACGGGTTCTTGCCCATACGGCTCCAAATCCAAGAAACCTTTTCTTTTAAAAAAAGATACAAATTTAACATTATTCAAATTTATCAAAACCAACATTAAAGCAAATAAAGACTTTAACTTCATAAAACCACCTTTTTTAGGACCTAAATCAACTAACGATCTGGTTGAATCCTTATAATATTTCACACCATTTTTCTCCGGTTGCAAATAATCCTGCAATAAATGCATCCATTTTGTATTTAAATAAGCTGAAAATATATTCAACCCATAAAACAAATCACAAAAGATTAAATGGATATAATTTTTGATAAAAGACTTAAAAAAATGTCGCAACCCTACTGAAAAAAAATAATAAATAACATAAAAAAAAAACGCTAATGAAGCTACAAAACATAAGGTAAAGTAAGCACTAATAGATAACAACACTATTGAAAAAAAAAAAAAAAAAAAAAAAAAAAAAAAAAAAAAAAAAAAAAAAAAAAAAATAAATTTAAACAA
>k87-926893_pt1 | contig 20181 bp, 23 predicted proteins | sample MGYA00084031_6733416 | MGnify analysis MGYA00084031
AAAAAAATTAAACCAACCTTTGTCACAAAAATTGAGGATGCAAGCGGCAAGCTTATTTATAAAAGCAGTAAGGAAAAAGAGCAAATATTAGATAAGCAAGCTGCCTTTGTTACAACACATATGATGACAGGGATGTTTGATCCAAAGTTAAATGATTACACATCAATAACAGGGCAGACAATTGCATCAACATTAACAAGAGAATATGCCGGTAAATCTGGTACAACATCGACTGATAGCTGGATGGTCGGCTTTTCTCCACAAATTGTTGCAGGAGTATGGACAGGCTATGATAAAGGGAAATCGATCAATTTAGTTCAGGAAAGAAGCTACGCTAAAAAAATCTGGGCAAATTTCATGGAGGAATCTTTAGAAGACGAATCCGTCAAAGCATTCCGTCCTCCTGATGGCGTTGTCGGCGTATACATTAACCCAGCAAGCGGCAAGCTAGCAACAAAAGATTGCCCCGTTCGCAGATTGACCTATTTTGTGGAAGGCACTGAACCAACTGAATACTGTAAAGAACACAAATCAAACAAAAAATCCGAAGACAAAGCAAAAAAAGAGACAAACGATAAAGAAGAAGGACTTTTCGAAAAACTGTTTAAATGGTGGTAACCAGAAAAGCGAAAGCGCCTCGTTTAGCCCCGACAAGCACAAGACGCATAGGAAATGAAGGTGTTCTTTCCCTTCAATTCCTATGTGGCTTGTGACCTCGAGGGGCTAGGCGCTGCAGCTAGACAAATAGAAAAGCGGAAGAGCCTTTGGTCAGCCCCGACATGCACAAGACGCAAATGAATGGAAGGTGCTTGCTCTTACTATCAATTCCTAGGCTTGTAGCTTCGAGGGCTTAGCGCAGGAGTTAGATGTCGTGCGCTTCACCAAAATTTCAAAATTTTATAATTTCCAAACAATAAAAAACCCCGAACAAATATGCTCGGGGCTTTTTATGTCCTAGTTTTATAAACTTAACCTTAGTCTACTAACTTTAAGGGAAATTCACAAGATATTACCAATTTGTTCACGAAAGTGTCACAGTTTCGACATATTTTCAGTTTGCGTTTAAATCATCCTTCAGCTTCTGCTCAGAGCGCTCCCACATGCCTTGATCATGATTTTTTAAATAATTTGCAAGAATTTCCTTAGAGCGGTCATCCATATGGTCAACGATAATATGTCTTTTCATTGATTTATCCATTCTGTTTACATGCTCAGGAAGAGATTTATACCCTCTTCTAATCGAGCGATCCACAGTCATTTCACATGCTGCAACACCGGCATAATATGGACCCTCCGCTTTTCGATCAATTGTTACCCAAACGAGCCAATATGGTTTCCCATTTGGTACTTCCTCTTTATTTTTTAAAAACTTAATGCCCTTCTCAACAGCACTTCTAGCATGCATTGCACCAATATCAACAAAGGCCTCGCCCTCTTCAATATCAACAAATACCGGGGATACATTATCAAGGCTTAATGCACCTACACCGAACCCTCCGTGACCATCCGTTGGGTCATTTTTGATGATGTTAAAGCCAATACTTTTCTTCTTTTTCTTTTCCTCCATAAGTAATCCTCCTTCTTTATAACCATTTATTTCTTTAAACTATTTTATGTAGTTAAATAATCGGGCTTAATAAGAAATGGAACATCTCCATCACTAATGGTCGACCGACAGCAAAAATCGGTTGAATAATGTACTGATCAAGCGGTGTAATGACAAGAATGAGAAAGATAATAATCCCATAGCTTTCATATTGTGTCATTTTAGCACGAATATGTGCTGGTGCTAAATCTTCAATAATTCGATACCCATCTAATGGTGGAAATGGTAGTAGATTGAAAATAAATAGCATGACATTAAGTGATACAAATATATTAAAAAAGTCCTCTAGACCGTACATCATCGATTCTGGCAGAGCCATTAATATATTCGTTGATATAAGAATATACCATATAGCTGTTCCAAGAAAAGCGATCACTAAATTGCTTAATGGACCTGCTACAGATACTAAAACACCTGCAAGTCGAGGTCTTTTAAAAAAGTAGCGATTAACCGGTACCGGCCTTGCCCAACCGAAGCCTGCAATAAAAATAAGAATCGTACCAAACGGATCCAAATGGGCTAACGGTGATAGCGTTAGTCTCCCCTGCCTTTTAGCAGTAGGATCTCCAAATTTATAGGCAACATATGCATGGGCAAACTCATGAAATGTGAAGGCTACAACTAATGTAATGACAACATACGGAATCATTTGTAATGGAAACGCCAAAAACTGTCCTATCGTTTCTTCTAATCTTTCCATCTCATTCTCCTTTATGTGAGGTTATGCAAACGTACTCGCTTAAAGTATACTATATTTACAGGCTGAATACATTTTCCAAGCAAAATGTTCACCAGCGATACATATTTTTGAAAGGATGAGACATATGCCATATGTAACTGTTAAAATGCTAGAAGGCCGTACAGAGGAGCAAAAGAAGGCATTAGTGGAAAAAGTAACTGCTGCCGTCTCTGAAACAACAGGAGCACCTGATGAAAAAATTGTCGTCTTCATTGAAGAAATGTCAAAAAATCATTATGCTGTTGGCGGAAAAAGACTAAGTGATGAATAGAAATACTGCAAAGTAACAAAAGGCTGACTCAATAAGGTAAATCTTTTGAGCAGCCCTTTTAAGCACCTTATATACTCCTAATCTAAGCAAAAAAAATAGGAAAGAAAAATTCTTTCCACCCGTGCACTCTTTAATGTTTTGTAAGCTCCTTCGTTACTAAATCTCTTATTTTTTCAATATACTGATAAGCCTCGTCGATTTCCTCTTCTGTATAACGCTGTTTGCTTTTTAACGTAAACACCTTATCCTTCACTTCATCTTTTTCAAGTCCTTCAAAGTATAAAACCGTTGATACTAACTCTAAAAATCTTGAATTTTGTTCATTTAAATCTAGCATAAAATCCTTTAATGGCGGCAAATCAAGCTCATAATGGCCTAAAAATTCTTGTCCAGCTTCTGTTAATGAATAACGATATTGAAAGTAGCCACCCTTTTTTTCATGAACCTCATTTATAAATCCTAAATTGCAAAGCTCTTCAATTCGAAGTGTTAATTCCTCTGAATAAGGTCCATAAAAATGAAAGTTATATTTTTCATAAAAAGGAAGATTAACCTTCTTTGCAATATAAATCATCTTTTGCAGCTTTTTACGACCAATAATTTCACCAGCTGATGAAATAACCTTCATCAGCTTAGCATGTTCTTTCATCAAAGCCCCGTCATCTCCTAACTCTTTCTATGTTCAACGTTATGTCTCTCTCGATTTAGTTCGCTAATCCTAATAATTCTAGTATTTTTTTCTTCGCCGTACGCTTCGTTGATAAATCCTCTAATAAATCCAAAGGAAAATATAGCTTATGATCTGTCCTTCTTTTTCCCGATATGGCATCAACAATTTCTGATTCTCGTGATAGCTCTCGAATGTCTCCATTCGACATTTGCAGATGAATTGGTAAACGTTCCTCCTCCTCACCAGGCCGATAAAAATCATATGGCAAATCTGATGACGAATCGACAACTAAATAATATTCGGGATCAATTCCAGCCTTTTTAAATAACGCCGTGAGCTCCATCAGTGTCATCATTTGCACATTTGGGTTAAACTCAACATATTTAAACAGCTTGCGGTCCATAAATCGCGTACATAAATCACTTAAAATCGCATCATCTTCATCCTGCCAAGCCTGAAAATAATACAAAATAACAGACTCATCCAATTTTAAATAGTCCGCTAATGTCATTTCATCTTCAAATAAAGAGTAAAAATGTAGCGGTTCATGCTTAAACGAATAAAATTCCTGATGAAGCTGTTTAGCACGATGAAGAATCTTTGTTAAAATCACTTCCGCACTACGTGTAACAGGATGAAAATATACCTGCCAATACATTTGGTAACGGCTCATAATATAATCCTCAACCGCATGCATCCCGCTGCTCTTAATTACGACCTGATCTTCTCGAGGACGCATCACACGTAAAATCCGTTCCATATCAAAATGCCCATAGCTCACACCCGTATAATAGGCGTCCCGCTGAAGATAATCCATCCTATCTGCATCAATCTGGCTTGATATTAAACTTACAACCTGTTTATTTTCGTATGTTTTTGCAATCACTTCGGCAACCTTTTTTGGAAAATCCTTCCCATTCTCACAGAGAACTGCATGAACCTCTGTATCTCCCAAAATGATCGCCTGTGTATAATCCTCATGATCGAGATGGAATACCTTTTCGAATGAATGTGAAAAAGGACCATGTCCTAAATCATGTAATAACGCCGCACAAAGACATAGCATTCTTTCTTCATCATTCCATTGCGGTCTCCCTTTAAAAACATCATCAACAATTCGTCTAACAATTTCATAAACACCCAATGAATGATTAAACCGGCTATGCTCTGCTCCATGAAAGGTGAAAAATGTCGTCCCAAGCTGACGAATCCTTCGTAACCGTTGAAATTCCTTTGTCCCGATCAGATCCCAAATCAATTTATCTCGAACATGTATATAGCGGTGAACGGGATCCTTAAAAACCTTCTCCTCAGACAATTTTGTATTTGCCATTGTCTTCCCACTTCCGTTCCGACTTAATAAAAAAGCGAATACGCCTTGTTAGTGACCCTGTGAGGATAAAGACAACACATCAAGAAAGTCTCTATCTCTTTTAGGGTTCTTAGCTGACTCATACCCTCATGAGACTAGGCGTTGTAGCTCAACATTAAAAAAATACAAAAGTGCCTAATAGACACTAACACTAATCAATAACACTTGTTTTTATTATAGCTACTTCAACTAGACATTAACACCTACAATTTTACAATTTTCCTCTTTTAAAACTCGAAAACATTCATAAAAAAATCACCGTTGTAGAGACTTTACAAAGGTGATGTTATTTTTTTAGCTTGTTTTCAATTTTTTCAATTAATTCGTCTTCCGTTGGTGCTGCCACAGGACGATTATTGACAAAAGCAAAAGCTTTTTTTCTACCTGGTCCACAATATGATTGGCAAGCAATATCAATTGTTGCATCTGCATCAATTTCTTTTAAACGTGGTATTAAAGTTTTTATGTTCGTTGCTTGGCAATCATCACAAATTCGAAATTCGTTTGCCATAATTTTGTACAACCCTTTCTAACTAACCGAATATGATGGAAAACCCACCATCTATTTATTGAGGAGTTTATCCTACATCAATCTCATTTTTTCGCTAAAAAATATTTTACCGCTATTCAATTAGCAATGCAAGTATGATAAAGCACTTCTATTTTTAGGAGGAAATTCCATTTGTAGTAGATTCTAAAGCTAAAAGATATATTGTCAAAACGTCCCAAATGAATAAAATCCTTAAGGTTTTATAAAAAAATCTACTATCCTCGTAACAAAAATGAATAAAATGGCGATAACTTGTCCATGCTTATTAACAGTTATTTGGAAAAACATTTATTTATTTTTAGGGAGTTGGAAAAATTATGAAACAAAGACAAGACGCATGGTCTCAAGAGAATGATTTATTACTAGCAGAAACTGTCCTTAGACATGTTCGCGAAGGGAGTACCCAGCTAAACGCTTTTGAAGAGGTAGGCGATAAGCTTAACCGCACATCAGCTGCATGTGGTTTTCGCTGGAATGCTGTCGTTCGTCACGATTATGAAAAAGCATTACAACTAGCAAAAAAACAACGCAAGCAACGAATGCGAGCTCTCGGAAAAGGACAGCCTGTTAAAAAGCAGCTTCTTTATTCACCAGAAGTTCCTTCTATTGATTTAGATGAACAAGAAGAGCTTACGATGATGTCAGCTTTAGAGAATCATATGGCAGAGGTAATGCCTGCAGATGAGGATGTAAAAGCAAATCTACCAGGAACTGGAACTACTCAAGCTACAAAAACAATTGCTAGACCTATGCAGCCTACAGCAACGAATAAGTTAACGATGGATCAGGTCATCACATTCTTACAGTCTTATAAATCAACAAGTGACCATTCTGAAGCTTTAATGAGTGAAAACACTCGTCTTAAGCGTGAAAACCAAGAACTGTCTACAGAAAATGAAGAATTGAAGAAAAAGGTAGCAAAGCTTGAACAAGATACTGTTACGGTCCAAGAAGACTATGAAACATTAATGAAAATTATGAATCGAGCAAGAAAGCTTGTATTATTTGATGAAGAGGATCGTACGTCTCCTACTACATTTAAAATGGACCGAAATGGAAATTTAGAAAAGCTTGCTGAATAATAATAGAATGCTTGAAACAACGCCTTGATGCCTTAATTACATGGGATCAAGGCGTTTTTTAGTCCGTATCACCCTTCTACTTTTAGCTAATAATATGTATAAAATGGAAGATTTATCTTATAATTGCTTTTGCAACGTTATATTTGTTAGAGACGATATGTGAGCTTCTTTGGGAATTGTATTAAAAATCCCTTATAGAAAAGTGGATACTAGTAAGAATTTCACTATAACAGAGGCAAAAATTATTTTTGAAACTAATTAAACGAAAAAAACGTAGTATGTTCTATAACGCTAATAGTAAAGGTTGGATCATATTGGAAACAAAGGAATGGTTACAGGCTGAATTAAAAACGATTGAGGAATGGGAGCAGGATCAAAAGGGATTATGGTTCTGGGAAAAGATTGGGAGGCTTCCATTTAAATTACTAGATAAATTAACTCCTGCCTTCATTCAAAAGAAAATTGGAGTTTTACTAGATGAAATTGGGCAATATGTCCAAACTGGTGGACAATATTTAACGAAGGAACATACGATATTAAAAAAACTACAACACTATTCAAAAAATGATTCCTTAACAGTAGATGAAATACCTTCACTTCCATTATCAACGATGGATGCTGTTAGCAAGGATCTCAAAACAAATCGCAGCCAGTTTGCAACGATTCAAGGTGCAACAACAGGCATCGGAGGAATCTTCACACTTGCTGTTGATATTCCAGTTATTCTTGGACTTTCACTAAAAACGCTTCAGGATATTGCGATTGCCTATGGCTATGACCCTAACGAACGAGAAGAGCGCATATTCATCATTAAGTGCTTGCAATTCTCATCAGCTGATGTCGTCGGGAAGGAAGCCATTTTAAATGAGTTAGCAAACTTTTATAAAAATGAACAGTCCAAAAGTGAAGTAATTTCACAGCTTCAAGGCTGGCGCGAGGTTGTTTACACATACCGCGACCAATTTGGCTGGAAAAAGCTTTTGCAAATGGTTCCAATTGCTGGAATGGTATTTGGCGCCCTTACAAACCGCTCGATGATCAATGATTTAGCTGAAACAGGCATGATGCTATATCGAAAAAGAAGAATACTCGAGAGACTAGAAGGTAACAAAGAAGTCATAGAAGCTGAATAGAGACTGCCGTAAAACGAAAGGGTCTGACCCCAGGTCAGGCCCTTTCTAAACAGCCTCCTATTTTTATTCGATTTTTGAGAATACCTTTTCGTTCCGTTCTATCATTCTCACTAGGTTTTGCTCATATAATAGCTGCTCATCTGCTGTCAATGATGATGAAAGTAATTGCCCACTATGTTCCTTTAATGTTGTGAATAAATCAAATAATATCGTTTCATTTGTTACGTTCTCTTGTAACAAATCGCTTAGTGAGGACATTGTTTCTGGTTTGATAGTTGGAAAAGTGAGTTTCGTTTGCTCGCCTTTAAGAGAGATGTCATAAAATTGACGTATTAAATCTGCTCGCTCCTCACCACTCCCAGATACACATAAATAAATTTGAACAGCGATACCGTTGCGCAATCTCCGCTGTGAAATCCCTGCAAATTTCTTCCCATTTATGCTAAGATCATAGCTTCCAGGACAATAGGAGCCGATAATTTCCCGCGCCTCTACCTTGTTGCCATGCTCCTTTAACATAGATTTAATCAATTCGAACATCGCTTCATAGCCCCGATCGATATCAATTCCTTTATCAAGGTCCGGGAAAATTAGTGAAATGTTCATAACATCCTTATCTAATACAACCGCAAGACCGCCTGAATTCCTTACGATTACGTGGTAGCCTCTTTCTTGTAAAAAATTAATCCCATCTTTTAAGTATGGTAGCTTTGTATCTTGAATCCCGAGGACTATTGTATTGTGATGCACCCATGTACGAGCTGTTGGCGGTGATTCAAGTTTTCCGACAGTTGTACATAATGTATCATCTATTGCAAATGATTGTTTAGCCTCGAATTGCGGACCTAAGCTAGATTGATCGACTATTCTCCATTGCGGCTGTTCAATTAATGAGTTCATACAAATTCTTCACCCTTATGCTAGTTATACCGTTATTATATCAAATATACTTATTAGCTTGGTTATTATCCAGAATATACAAAAAAGAGCCCACCCATTAACCTAGGTGAGCTCGAACAATTGTTAAATTACGCTTGAGCAGCTGTAATTAACGCTAACTTATAAACATCCTCTGCATTACAGCCACGTGATAAATCATTTACAGGTTTATTTAACCCTTGTAAAATTGGTCCAACTGCTTCAAAGTTTCCTAAGCGTTGCGCAATTTTATAGCCAATATTTCCTGCTTCAAGGCTTGGGAATACAAAAACATTTGCATTACCTTTTAGAACAGAGCCAGGAGCCTTCTTTTCAGCAACAGATGGTACAAATGCTGCATCAAATTGGAACTCTCCATCTAAAACTAAATCTGGAGCTAATTCCTTCGCTATGTTAACTGCTTCTGCTACCTTTTCAGTTTCTGGTGATTTTGCAGATCCTTTTGTCGAGAAGCTCAAAAGTGCAACACGGGGATCGATATCAAACATTTTTGCTGTTTCAGCACTTGCAACAGCAATTTCCGCTAGATCCTGGCTGTCAGGAGCAATATTGATTGCACAGTCTGCAAATACGTACTTCTCTTCTTCACGTACCATAATGAATACACCTGAAGTCTTTTTAATGCCTGGCTTTGTTTTAATAATTTGTAGAGCAGGACGTACTGTATCAGCTGTTGAATGAGCCGCTCCACTTACAAGCCCTTGTGCTTTTCCAAGATGAACAAGCATTGTTCCAAAATAGTTTTCGTCTAATAGAATTTTACGTGCATCCTCTTCCGTTGCTTTCCCTTTACGTCTTTCAACAAAAGCTGCCACTAGCTCTTCCATTGCATCGTATTGCTTCGGATCGTACACTTCGATACCATCCAAAGAAACGTTAAGTTCACTTGCCTTTTTCGAAATTTCATCTTGATTTCCAATTAGGATTGGCTGTAAAATATTTTCACTAGCTAGACGATGAACAGCTGTTAAAATACGCTCATCCGTTCCTTCTGGGAAAACAATTTTAATTTGTTGTCCGCTCACTTTTTCCTTTAATGTCGCAAATAAATCTGACACGTTAAAAACCTCCTTGATATGTAAAGAAAAACCTCTTCCTTAAGAATACTCCACTTATTATTAAATTCAAACATATCCTTATGATAATAACGCTTACACCTAAAAGTCTTTACTTTCTAAATTTTCACTTATTTTATTTTCACTTTCTCATAAGAAATGATGCCCCACAATTGTCAAACTTACTCATTTGTTCAAGTTTTATTCATACTGTCGGATGGACAAACTATGATATAGTTAACATATAAACATTTTCTATCAATCTTTAGGAGTGAATATATATGAGTGAAGCAGCACAAACGTTAGACGGCTGGTATTGTTTACATGATTTCCGTTCAATTGATTGGCCATCATGGAAGCTGTTAACAAACGATGAGCGCCAAGCTGCCATCGATGAATTTTTAGGTTTACTTGAGAAATGGGGAACTGCCCAGAATGCAGACAAAGGCAGTCATGCTCTTTATTCAATAGTTGGTCAAAAAGCTGACTTTATGATCATGATTCTCCGCCCTACAATGGATGAGCTAAATGCAATCGAGCTTGAATTTAATAAAACAAAGCTTGCGGAATTTACGATTCCTACATATTCTTATGTGTCTGTTGTGGAACTAAGTAATTACTTAGCAGGTCAAAGCAATGAAGACCCATATGAAAACCCACATGTTCGCGCAAGATTGTATCCAAAGCTTCCACAATCTAAATACGCATGCTTCTATCCAATGGATAAGCGCCGTCAAGGAAATGATAACTGGTATTCTTTATCTATGGAAGAACGCCGTGAATTAATGAAAAGCCATGGCTTAATCGGTCGTTCCTATGCTGGAAAGGTGAAGCAAATCATTACTGGCTCTGTCGGTTTTGATGATTATGAATGGGGTGTGACATTATTCTCAGATGATGTTCTCCAATTCAAAAAGCTCGTTTATGAAATGCGTTTTGACGAAGTAAGCGCACGTTACGGTGAATTCGGTTCCTTCTTTGTCGGAAACCTTTTAAACGCAGAAAAAATCCAACCGTTTTTTGCTATTCAATAAAAAGTAATGCGAGGCTGTCTCAGGAAGGGTCTGACCCTTATGTTTTGAGATAGCCTCTTTTTTGCTGTTTTGGAAATACGATTGTTGGTAATCGATTTCAACAGGTTTTTTTAACAACAAAACAACTATCCCCTATTTTTATACGTCTCCTTTCTATCCACTAAATTGATAAATGAAAAGTCATAAGAGCATCTCCTTTAACATACATATGAATGAGCAAAGATTGAATCATGCTCCCTTTTCGCATGACTGCTATCAAAAGTAGATTAAGAAAATGGGGTTATTCCTTATACGTAAAGCGGATGTTTAATTGCTTGCACGTTCAAGTTAAAAAGCTGTTCAAGCAACATTCTCACTATGGTTAACCATCTAATAGAATAACTTGCACATTTGTTTAATCAATGGCATATAAGTCATTACAAACCACACTGCTTTTATCTTCCATCACAATCCGCTTGTTCAAGTTTTTATTTAATAAGGAGGGTTACAAATGGCAAATGAAAAAAGACAATCAACACAAGCACCACCTTATAGCTTTAATCAGCAAGGTGCAGGAGGAGGACAAATGCAACCATCGACTATGCAAGGTATAGGGGGAGGAGCCGGAATGCAAATGCAACCAATGAGCATGCAAGGTGCAGGAGGTCAACCATATGCTACATACCCTTATCCTGGTGCTCAGTTTGGAGGTCAACAAGGATTCCCGCTAATACAATCATTTCCATTGCCTGCGCAGCAACAAGGTGTCGCTCAAAACATCCCTGGTATGCTTCCATTAGAACAATCCTATGTAGAAAATATTTTACGATTAAATCGCGGGAAGGTCGCAACTGTCTATATGACCTTTGAAAACAATCGTGAATGGAATGCGAAAATCTTTAAAGGGGTTATTGAAGCAGCTGGTCGCGATCATCTAATTCTTAGTGACCCGCAAACAGGCATGCGTTATTTATTACTCATGGTATACTTAGATTATGTAACATTTGATGAAGAGCTAGTATACGATCCTCAATATGCACTAGCTACCTTTCAGCCTAGAAAATAAGGTAAACTAAAATGGCCTATTCCACAATAATTGAGAATAGGCCTCTTTATTTTAAATTAATAAAAAGCATTCATGTTTACGAAAAAAGCTTTATTTTATAAAAAGCGAATTGCAACATATCCAATTAGAAGCCAGCCAGCTAAAAAGGCAAGCCCACCTAACGGAGTGATAGCTCCCAACACACTAATTTGTGTCACACTTAACACATAAAGACTACCGGAAAATAAGATAATACCAATGAAAAACAACCAACCTGCAGCAGTTAGCAGCCCAACATTCGCTAGCTTATCCACTAAAAACGCAATGACAAACAGCCCGCCAGCGTGAAACATTTGATACGTAACACCTGTTTGCCACGTTTTTATGTATTTTTCGGGAATCTTCCCTTCTAGCCCATGTGCCCCAAATGCTCCTAACGCAACAGCTAAAAATCCATTAATTGCACCTAAAATAAGAAACAGCTTCATTCAACCAACCTCCTCTTTTATCATCTTACCCTAGAATTCGCTCATTTCAACTTATGAAATTGTGAAAGATTTTTGAGAACTTCTGTTTTTTTTAAACTACTCCTCCTACATATAAAAAAATAAGAGCCTACTTAAAGGCTCTAGCGATTTTGCAAATAAACTTTTAACACATTTGATATGCTTTGTTCATTTGTTTGAGTTCTAATATAGTAATGATCACCATCTAAATAAGAATGGAAATCCTTTTGTCCTTCGTTCATGAGAAATTCATCAATATCATGAACCGATTCCTGTGCAGTAAGCAAGTATTTTTGACCGACGAAATCGTCGTTTACATATACATCATAACGGTCATGTGAAACTTTTGCTTGGGAAGCAGGACTAAACATATCTAAACCAAATCTCCCTCTCCCCATTTCAAACAAATCATCGTAAGCCATATTATAAACCTCCAATTGGATTTACTATCAGTGTGTCCTGATAAGGTTATAATATGATGAATTTGTTTGGGGAGTTTCTTCTTCCAATGGAATTAAAAATCGAATAGGGAATCCCCGTTCGCATCATCTTCTTTGTAAAGATTTGACGATGTCTGCTGTGGCTTAGGTGCAGATGAAAGATTTCCCATCATTTTTTGAAGCTCAGCAGGATTAATTTGATTTGGTTGTGGTGAAGGTATGTGTAACGAATTCTTTTGTTCATCGAGAATGACGTCACATAGCGATTGAATAACGATCAATCTTTCCCTTATTTCTTTATCTGAAGCACTTTGTTTTGCTTTTGTCAGCTCTTCCTCCATCTTTTGCAGGAGCTTTGAAACATGAATATTCATCATTTTTGTTACCCCTTTGGTTTAAATTTAAGACATGCCGTTCCTGATGATTGCTTCACCATTACAGCAGGTCTGGTGGCTGACTTAAAGCCATACGCACGACAGCCATTTGGGAAACTCTTATCCCATGTTATATAGAAATATTTGCATTTCAAACAATTTATTTGCGCGTCCTTCATTATTGTTTACTCCTTTTCAGGAAACTAAAAACAATTATAAGCTCCAGTCAATTTCACGAATGTGATGCTGTTTTAAATAAGCGTTTGTTTTGGAAAAAGGTTTGCTTCCAAAAAAGCCTTTTCTTGCTGAAAATGGACTAGGGTGGGGGCTTTCAATGATATGATGCTGTGGCGAAGTAATAAGTTGCTTTTTTTCGCCAGCATGCTTCCCCCACAAAATAAAGACAATCGGTTCCTCGCGCCTATTTAAATGAGAGATTACCTCATCTGTTAATCGTTCCCAGCCTTTACCTTTATGTGAATTTGGACTACCTTTTCTTACTGTTAAGACTGTGTTTAATAACAGCACACCCTCTTTTGCCCATTTCATAAGCGAGCCATTTGCAGGTTGTTCACAGCCAATATCGTCTTGTAATTCAATAAAAATATTTCGTAATGATGGGGGAAGCTTCACTTCAGGCTGTACCGAAAAGCTGAGACCTTCCGCTTGTCCTTCACCATGGTACGGGTCCTGTCCAAGAATAACTGCTTTTACAGAATCATATGATGTTTCATTTAAAGCAGTAAAAACCTTATCTTTTGCTGGAAAAACAACGTTGTTTTTATATTCTTCCTCTAAAAATTCAAGAAGCTCTTGATAATATGGCTGTTCAAACTGGGAGCTTAATCGCGTTGCCCAATCATTATTTATTGAATGGTGCATAGTCTGCCCTCCCGAATCTTGTATAAATTGGTTGACCATCCCAAACAATTTTCGTTTCTGCCTCACGCTTTTTCATCGCTGGTTCTTCTAATAAAACGAAAAAGTTTTTTTGTGGTAGATTGCCGAGTTGATGCTTCTCACACAGCTTGTCTAAATAATGTTTTCTTCTATCGGTAAATTCTGATGATTGATTGTCTCCTGCTTCTGAAAAAGCATAGATAACACTAGCAATAGGTATTCTTTTTATTTCACATACTTTAGCTGCTCGGAGGAAAAAGTCCCAATCCCAATAATTATGAACATCAGGATCAAATAATCCAATTTTGTCATGTAATGCTTTTTTATACGCACTTCCTGAAGGAATATAGGTTGAAAACTTTCTCATTTCCTCTAGACTATAGTGATAGGCAAATGTCCTTCTTGATAAAGGAATGCGTGTGTTTCCTTTTTTTTCAAAGCTGACAATTTCTGCATCTGAGTATATGAAATCTGCATCCTTAAGTTCATTTCGTACAAATTCAATATGCTGCTTTGTAAGGAAATCATCATCATCACAAAGCATGATTACATCTCCTGTTACATAGCTTACACCAATATTTCTTGCATGAACATGCTTAACATTTTCCTTTAAGTTTATTGCCTTTATCGGCAATTCTGGATATAACTCCACTAACGGTGTGACACTTTCCCCTGCATCATTCACGATGATAATTTCATATGGAGCTACCGTTTGTCTTAAGATTGATTCGAGAAGCTCAGCAAGTTCAGGGAGCCTATTATATGTAACAATCACGATAGAAAGTTTCATCATTTATCACCTTTTCTTACAATCTATTATTTATCTTATCATAGGTAAAACAAAAAATAGAATGTCGTTGACTGAATAAGATAGCATAAGCACCTTGAACAGTTCCGACAAGTTTATGACCTCGAGGGTAGGCACTGAGATGTCTTGCACTTATCCTCAGTTTCAAAATTTTATCATTTTCCTAGACAATAAAAAAAGCTCTAGTCTATACACTAGAGCAAACTCGGAAATACAAATTCCGAAAACAATATATTAAAAATAAAGGGGGGGATTAAGATCAGTATGTCCGATATATAATTATCTTATACTAGCATCTCTGATTTATTTTATATTGTTTTGCATTTCCTTTATAAAACGTTGAAACGCTTGCTTACCTGCTTCATCACGCTTAAACACACCTGCATGACCTAGGATAGTAGCAAATATATTGCCAACATCCTCTAGCAATAATTGATAGCTTGACTGTTTCCGTTCAGGTGTAAGCCTATCTTTTAGCTTAACAACCCAATCATAATGCTTTGTAAGCTCACTGTTTTCTAAAATCACTGATAGATCTTCATTGCTGTCTAAAATCTCAGCTATTGCTTTTAATTCCTCAAGTAATCTACCTGGTAGAACCGCTAATCCCATGACCTCGATAAGCCCGATATTTTCCTTTTTTATATGATGAACCTCTTCGTGAGGGTGAAAAATACCGAATGGATGCTTATCACTTGTTCGATTATTGCGGAGGACTAAATCTAATTCGAAAAGCTCTCCTCTTCTTCGAGCAATCGGTGTAATCGTATTATGTGGAGTTTCACCTGTGAAAGCAATAATTTCAACAGATTCATCACTATACTTCTTCCATTCACGTAAAATATCATCCGCAGCATCGATTAAATCCTGTTGATTTAGCCCTTGAAGACGTAGGACAGACATTGGCCATTTGACTGTTCCAAGTTGAACGGTTGGATATTTATCGAGCGTAAAGCTATACTCCATTTCAGCTACTTCCATTGGAAAGGTATGATATCCACCCTGGAAATGATCATGGCTTAATATCGAGCCACCAACGATTGGTAAGTCTGCATTTGAGCCTAAGAAATAATGTGGATATTGCTCAACAAATTGCAGCAGCTTTGTGAAAGTCTGCTTTGATATTTTCATTGGTTTATGCTCACCCGATAGAACAATTGCATGCTCGTTATAATAAACATATGGAGAAAATTGGAGAAACCATTGTTCATCTTCGAGCGTAACAGGAATAATTCGATGGTTTTGTCTTGCCGGGTGATTAAGTCTACCTGCATAGCCTACATTTTCTTTGCAAAGCAAGCATGTTGGATAATCGCTTTTTTGCAAATTTCTCGCAGCAGCAATTGCTACCGGGTCTTTTTCAGGCTTAGAGAGATTAATCGTCATTTGCAGGTCGCCATATTCTGTTGGAGCTAACCATTTTTCATTTTTAGCAATTCGATCCGTCCGAATATAATGAACATCCTGGGAGAACTGATAAAACGAAGCTGTTGCCTCCTTCGGACCATACTTTCGGACATTCTCTTCGAAGTGACGGATGACTTCGCTTTGTGAAGGAACGAGACATCCCATTATTTTTGTATCAAGTAAGTCACGGTAAGTTACAGTATTTTCTGGTAATTGTCCGTTTTCAAAGGCCCAATCCAACATCCGCTCTAAAATTGGAACTGGTGAGGCAAGATCCTCATTTGGTACAGTAACCTGCTTAATATCTGTCAGCTGGAAAACATCTAATATTTTATTACGCGCTAAATCAAGGTCCCATTTGGAAATAAGTTGTTTTTTTAATGCAAATTGTAAAAGTCGTTCAATTTCATAATCGATTAGAATAGACATGACATCATCCCCCAACAAGGCATATATAACTGGAAGTAAATTTTAGAATAATAATAGAGATGTGAGGGGATAAACCCCTCGTTCATTCATTAACTTTTATTTTGTATATCCGTTTGGATTCGCTTGGAACCATTTCCATGCGCTTTCAATAATTGTATGAAGGTCGGCATATTTTGGCTTCCAGCCCAGCTCTTTCATTGCCTTTTCTGATGAGGCAATTAAGATAGCTGGATCTCCTGCACGTCTCGGTGCAACCTCTGCTGGAATAGGGTGACCTGTTACTTTTCTTGCTGTTTCAATTACTTCTTTTACAGAGAAGCCATTGCCATTTCCAAGATTATAGGTAGCACTTTCGTTTTCTTTTCGAAGCTTCTCAATCGCTAAAATATGTGCATCCGCTAGGTCTGTCACATGAATATAATCGCGAATACATGTGCCATCTGCTGTATTGTAGTCGTCTCCAAAAATCATAATTTTTTCGCGTTGACCAAGGGCAACCTGTAAAATGATTGGGATTAAATGAGACTCTGGCTGATGATCCTCACCTAATTTTCCCTCCATATGGGCTCCAGCAACATTAAAGTAACGTAAAACGACATAGTTTAAACCATATGCTTGCTTGCTCCATTTCAGCATTTTTTCTACCGCGAGCTTCGTTTCACCATATGGATTAGTTGGCACAGTCGGATCGGTTTCTAAAATTGGAATATTTTCCGCTTCACCATAAGTTGCTGCTGTTGATGAAAAGACAATTTTATCAACACCAAACTCTGTCATAACCTTTAATAAACACATCGTTCCGTATACATTGTTTTCATAGTATTGAAGTGGCTTTTCAACACTTTCACCAACAAGAGAGTCTGCTGCAAAATGAATAACTGCTTCAATTTTGTTCTCCGCAAATACTTGTTTTAAAAATGCTTCATCACGTAAGTCACCTGTATAAAGCTTTGCTCCTTCTAATACTGCTGGTTTATGACCCTTTTGCAAATTATCAACGACGATAACCTCTTCATTTCGGTCTAAAAGCTCTGAAACAGCATGACTACCGATATAACCTGCTCCACCACATACTAATACTGCCATGTAAATCCCTCCAAAATTAAATTATTTCTCTCGCGCCATCCCCAACATTTGCAACGTAGAAATCAGCTGTTAATCCTGTTTTTTCCTTGTATGCCTTGCCTACCTCTTCAATAAATTGATCAATTTTTTCATTCTCTACAATGGATACTGTACAGCCGCCAAATCCTGCTCCAGTCATTCTCGAGCCTATGACCCCTTGTTGATTTAACGCTGCCTCAACTAAAGTATCTAATTCAAATCCTGTCACTTCATAGTCATCTCGTAATGATGTATGTGAATCACACATTAATTGACCAAAGCTTTCGATATCACCTTGTTGTAATTTCTCAACTGCTAGAATTGTCCGAGCATTTTCATAGACTGCATGTTTCGCTCGTTTTTGATCAATTTCATTTACGATAAGATGACGGTGATTTTCAAATTGTTCTGGCGTTAGCTCTCCTAGTGATTGAATATCAAGTTCATTTTGCAAATCCTTTAGCGCTCTTTCACATTCTGAGCGTCTTTCGTTATATTTCGAATCCGCTAATGCTCTGCGTTTATTTGTATTTGCAATAACAAGTGATGCATCCTTAAGGATAATTGGACTGTATTTAAATTGCAGGCTTTGACAATCTAAGAGAATTGCGTGATTTTCCTTGCCCATTCCAATCGCAAATTGATCCATAATTCCACAGCTTACTCCGATAAATTCATTTTCAGCATGCTGACTCATCTTAACTAATTCAACTTTTGAAAAGCTTGTTTCAAACAAACCTTGAAGCATAACTGATGTTGCAAGTTCAATTGAAGCAGAAGAAGATAAGCCTGCTCCATTTGGAATATCTCCATAATACAAGACATCAAATCCATTCCCGAACTCGATTCCTCTATCAAGAAATTCCTTTAAAACACCCTTTGGATAATTTGCCCAATCATGCTCTTCCATAAAGTACACCGGTTCATCAAGTGAAATGGAGATTACACCTACGTCAGGAAAGTTCATTGAATACATTTGAATCGTTTTGTCTGTTCGTAAAGCGGCTAATGCATATGTTCCAAATGTTAGCGCACACGGAAAGACATGCCCTCCATTGTAATCGGTGTGTTCTCCGATTAAATTCACTCGACCTGGTGCAAAAAAGCTACGAATACCTTCAGTCTTACCAAACAGCTTCTTAAATTGCTCTCTCATTTGTTCCTTCATCTAAATCACCCTTCATTATATCGAATTTCACTAAAAATTTCCTTTAGATTATTTCTCTTTTGTTAGCTTCATTTTAATTTTCATTTCTACCTGTTACAATGGTAAAATCATTTTATAAATGAGTACTTTTTTGCTCATGATTAAATTAGTAAAACCGTTTTTACTTGTGTATTAAATACATTTCCGGAAATGATTTTTCATATAAAACAACCCATATTTTGCTTCAATCATAAAAAAAGGGTAGAAAAGGGGGAATATTTTGCTATGGATAAAAGAACCGGGGCGATCGTCTTTCGTTTTACCGATCATGTGGTCAATCATGTTGCACAAATTTGGTCTGTCGGGTGGGATGAACAGCATTCAACGATATACAATTGGAGCGGAATTGAACGTAAAGATCAGGGAAAATACATTTTTCAATATACATTATCAGGACATGGTGAAATATCGATTGATGGGCGTACCTTTAAAGTGGGTGCTGGACAAGCATTTATTGTTAGTAGTCCTGGTAACTATCATTATTATTTTCCAAAGGATGCTGAGAAATGGGAATTCCTATATTTGACCTTATATGGAAATGAAGCAAAACGCTGCTGGGAATATGTGAAGGAGACGGATAATCAAATCGTCCGTTTTCATCCTGAGTCAACACCAATCAAGCTTCTTAAAAAAATATATGATGATGCAAAGGAGCGCAAAATTACGAATGCGTACGAAGGATCAAGCATCGCCTATCATTTTATTATGGAGTTATATGTATACCTATCAAATCTCGATAAATTAATGGAAGATTGGTCAGAAGGGATTATTCGCGCAGCATTATTTGCTAGAAATTATTATCAAGAGGACATTAGCTCTGATGAAATGGCAGAAGCATCACAATTATCAAAATACCATTTTAGCCGCCTATTTAAAAAGGAAACCGGCGTAACTCCTGTTCAATATTTAACAAATATCCGTTTACAAAAGGCAACAGAACTATTGCAACATACAAAGTATACGGTTGATGAAATTGCCCAGCTAGTAGGGTATAAAAATGCCAATTACCTAAGCAAAGTAACACGAAAACAGCTTGGAAAATCCCCAGGTCAAATTAGACAAGATGGAGAAAACTAATAAGCAACAGCTAAACCCCGATAAAAATTATCTAAAACATGATTGTATTTAGGCTTGTAACTCGAGAGTCTCAGAAGCCTATACTGAACATAAATTAAAAAAAGCAATTGGCTTTTACCCTCCAATTGCTTTTATTTATTTATATGAATTTGAATCGATCCCTTTTCATGCATAATAGTCATCGTTGTACCTGGTGTCATCATATTTTCTAATATATCCTTTGCAGCTTGAAGAGAGAATTCTATTCTTTCTAATTTTTCTGTTTCCTCTTCTCGTTGTTCAAAAGGGATTTGCTTTAGTTGTTTCGCATATTCATGTGTTGTTGAATGATAGCTGGCAATCTTTTCATACACTTCATCATACAATGCTTCGATTTCCTTCTTCATTGCTTCCGTCTCCCTTACTTGTCTTCTCTCTATGATACAAAACTTATAGGTCTAGGTAAAATACGAAA
>k87-2710_pt1 | contig 20133 bp, 17 predicted proteins | sample MGYA00084031_6733416 | MGnify analysis MGYA00084031
ATTCCCGGGAAACTGCTGCTTTATCTTTTGAAAATGGGCAAGGGCCGCCTTGTATTTCTCGTCATCAAACAACACCTGGCCGTACGTGATCTGCATTTCCAAATCATCCGGCTTTATAGACAAGTACCTCTTCAGCTCTTTCTTCGGCTTTCGTTCAAATTGAAGCTTGATTCTGATCAATTGCTCAAGATACCACAGGCTGTCCCGATACAAATGGGACCATGCTTCAAATGTTTGGGAAATAAACCGGTAGTAATCCTGGGGATCTTTATATTGTTCAAACTGGCTCGATACGTATTGGACTTCCCGGGCATGAGGAGCGATACTCAATGCTTGGTCGAGATAGCGCTGTCCCTCTTCTCTCTTGCCAAGAGTGAATAAAAGATAAGCATAGTTGGCGTGCTTCTCCCCGTCATCGGGCCTTAACTCCAGAGCGGCAGCATACTCCTTTTCTGCTTCCTCGTATTTCCCCAAGGCGTAATACAAGTGCCCTCTGATGGAATGAATCCGCGAATTTTGAGGATCGATGCCAACGGCTTGCTCCGAAATCCTTAACGCTTCTTCCATCTTCTTCTTGCTTTCCCCGACAAAGAAATACTCGAAGCGCAGCTTTCGCAGATTGAAGCCATAAGCATACATGCGATAGGAGGAGGAATCGGTCTGGGAGTAATAGATCGTCTCCACCAGCTCACAGTAATGGACGATATTGAGCGGTCTCAGCTCGATAGCCTGCTTGAAGCTTTCCACAGCCCGGCTGTAATCCCCGCTATATCTGCACACACATCCGTAAAGGTGAAACACCCTCGGGTGGGAAGGCCACAATCCCAGCATGTATTGGGCGGTTTCTTTGGCCTCATCCATTCTGTCGAGATTCAAATAAGAGTAGCCCATTTGCAGCAGTGCATAAAAATGGTCAGGTTCCACCGCGAGCAGCTCCTTGGCCTCCGCGATCACCGTCTCATAATTGTCATTGTCAAAATGGTACTCGATGCTGTCTACCAGTCTTTCCACTAGCTCTTCGGAATCGTTTTGTATCCTTTCTTCCATCTCTCTCAACTCCTGGGTGAAAATTAAATCTGTCTGCCAAACTTGCGCAAATACGCCTCTATATCGTTGTAAAGCCCGCTGTGGTTGGAATATTTGACATAGTTCTTCGCCGTGCGCAGCCAGTCCAGGGTGGTCGGCTTCACCTCGCTCAAAACCGTCTCCAAATCCTTCATCATGATCGGGCGCTCCACGCCGGTCTCCAAGATTTCCTCCAGAACAAGCTCCGCTGCCCGCTCACACACATTTTCAATGTCAGCCCCGGAAAAGAACTCCGTGTGCTTGGCCAGCCAATGGGGATCGATTCCTTTGGCAAATCGTCCGTGCAGCTTCAGCGTGAACATTTGCTCACGCGCTTCCAAATCTGGCGGCGCAACAAAAATCAACCGGTCAAACCGCCCCGGCCGCTTCAGTGCATTGTCTACATCCCAAGGGAGATTGGTAGCTCCAATGATCAAAACCTGATCGGTGCTGGTATCAATGCCTTCCATTTCCGACAAAAAGGTATCGATCACGCCCCGCATGTAATTGGATGAAGATTTTGAACGATTGTAGCCGATCGTATCGATCTCATCAAAAAACATAATGCTCGGTTTATGGTGACGCGCCTTGTCAAACATGGCTTTCAGATTCTGCTCGCTCACTCCGATATACGGGTCCAGAATATCGGTGATGTGCACCGGGACGAAGGTGGCTTTGCATTCTCCTGCAGTCGCTCTCGCCACGAACGTTTTCCCGCAACCGGGAGGGCCGTACAGCAATACGCCGCCGCCCACTTTTTTGCGGAACTTGGAAAACAGGCCTTGATTGAAAAACGGGCTTATTATCCGCAAGCGAATCGTTTTTTTCAATTCATGCAGGCCTGCCACATCCTCAAACGTGACCTTGTTTAACGTTGGCAGCTCCTCTTTTTTCTCCCGTTGGCCGCCATCGATAATTTTTAGGCCCGGATGGTTCTTTACTTTGTAGGAGTGGTTTTGTCTGCCCGCTCCAGTTCCCTGGCTGCCAGCATAACGGTCATCCTCGTAATCGCTGTTGTCGTCATCGGCTTCATCGTATTTCTGTTCGGCTTCATCGTATTTCTCATCGTCTTCCCCGAAATCATTTTGCAGCGAATGGTTGCGGCCATCTCTTTTATGATCTGTTTCTTGGGGGGGAGCCTCGTTTTTCTCTCCGATGTTTTCTGTTTCCATCCCTTTGGCCAGAGGCGCGACATTGCTCATCCCTGTAGCCGAGGCGGCGGAGGAGTTCTTCTGGACAGCCGGGGCAGCAGCACTGCCCGTTGCCTGTTGCTGCAGCTGTTGTGTGGCCAGTGACAGCTCCCGAATAAAGTCATTGCGCAATTCCTCATTCTCGCAATATGTGAGTCCTGCAGAATATGAACTGATCGCTTCCAGCCACAAACCGTTTTCGGCCAGTTCCTTTCCTAACCAGAAGTGCGTTTGGGCGTCCTCGGGATGCTTTGCCGCCATTTGACGCAGCCATTGTATTTTTTCCAAAGCGTGTTCACCGCCATTCATCCATGGTCTTCTATCTTGACGCGTGCATCCAGTTTCGGATATTCGTTTGCAACCTCTCATCATTCTACATCAAATGTAAAAAACTTCAAGAAACATGGTGGATTGTGACGATTTCTGCGGGTTGTCCTTTTCTTTATTTTATGTGGGTATTCGGGCAAAAGAAGCAGCGAAAACGGGACTTTCTTACCATTCCCTGTTCTGTTTTGATGTCTTGGCTATTACAAACACCCGATACAAATACTTCCATTATTGATAAACAATATAAAAAGGCCGTCACGCTCTCGTGCGAAACGGCCTTTCCATCCTTAATAGGGATCAGCCTGATGCCCTTTTCTTTCGGCTTCCTTCACTGCTGCTCCAGCGTTTTCTGTGCCGATCGGACCGCCCGTCCCCAATTTTCCCGAATCCTTGCTGCCGGCCTGCTCCAGACCCTCCCGGACGCGACGGCCGTAATCGGGATCGCATTTTGTTAGCATCTCGATCATCTTGTCCTGAATTTCCTTCCTGCAGACGCGCAAGGCGTTTACCAGATTTTCGATCAGATCGTCCCGCTCCCAGTCCTCGAACATCCGGTAACGCTCCCCGGCCTGTTTGAAGTCATTGGTCCGGTCAATTTTTTGCCGCACCACATTTCCCGCTACGTACGGCTCGTGGTCCTTTTCTTCCTGCACGACCTCACGCAGTCCCCCAATCGTGGACGGCTCGTAGTTGATATGCGGATTGGTCCTGTCCACATGGTAGAGCATTTGACCGCCTTCCTGATTGGTGGCTACGCGTTTTTTCGGAGCGTTGATCGGAAGCTGCAAATAATTGGCGCCTACCCGATAACGCTGTGTGTCAGAGTAGGAAAACGTCCGCCCCTGCAGCAGCTTGTCATCGGAAAAATCCAGTCCGTCGACCAGTACGCCCGTCCCGAAGGATGCTTGCTCTACCTCCGCAAAGTAGTTTTCCGGATTTTTGTTCAACACCATTTTGCCTACAGGGAGAAACGGAAATTGTTCCTCCGGCCAAAGCTTGGTCGGGTCCAATGGATCAAAATCAAGCTCCGGATGCTCGTCATCGCTCATGATCTGGACACAGAGCTCCCACTCCGGGTACTCGCCTCGCTCGATTGCTTCGTACAAGTCCTGAGTAGCGTGGTTGAAATTTTGTGCCTGAATTTTTTGGGCTTCCTTTTGCGTGAGGTTCTTGATGCCTTGGGAAAGCGGCTGCCAATGGTACTTCACCAGAACGGCTTCGCCCTCTTTGTTGACCCACTTGTACGTATTGACGCCCGAGCCCTGCATCTGGCGATAATTGGCCGGGATGCCCCACGGAGAGAAAAGAAACGTAATCATATGCATGGCTTCCGGGGTGTTGGAGATGAAGTCAAAGATGCGCTCCTGGTCCTGAATATTGGTCACCGGGTCCGGTTTGAACGCGTGAATCAGGTCCGGAAACTTCATCGCATCCCGAATGAAAAACACTTTCAGGTTGTTGCCTACCAGATCCCAGTTGCCGTCTTCCGTATAGAATTTGACGGCAAAGCCGCGCGGATCGCGCAATGTCTCCGGCGAGTGGATGCCGTGGGTGACCGTGGAAAACCGGACAAACACGGGTGTGCGCTTGCCCGCTTCCTGAAACAGCTTGGCCCTGGTGTACTTGGCTATAGGCTCGTCTCCCACTTTGCCGTACGCTTCAAAATAGCCATGGGCACCTGTCCCGCGCGCATGAACGACCCTCTCCGGAATGCGTTCCCTGTCAAAATGGGTGATTTTTTCCAGAAAATCGTAGTTCTCCAGTGTCGTGGGGCCTCTTCTGCCCACCGTCCTCATGTTCTGATTGTCCGTAATGGGGTGTCCTTGCCGGTTGGTGAGAGAATCTTCGCCCTCCCCCGCAGTCATTCTTTTGTCGTATACGCCGCCGGCACCCATTACCGAGGTCCCGTTCTCTCCTTCCGCTGACGCTCCTCGTTCCTGATGAACATCACTCATTGCATTCCCCCGCTTTCAGTCAAATAGCTTGCTTGCACGTTTTTTGGTTGCACATATGTAATATCTTCCTGCGGGGGTAGCTTTATGCAAAAATTGCCTGCGAAACCATTAGAGAGGGAATTTCATGCCACATACGAATGTGTAACACTCTGGAGATGTTGGTCGGCAAAACCGCTACAGGGCACAGCCTAAAGTGAGCCTGAAAACTGGCTTCTTCTGCTGCGCCCTGTATGTAGCGACTTTCATTTGGCTTCCAAGTCAGCAAAGGATTGACTCCAATCCTTCCTACGCCCGCTTTCTGCGCAATTGATAGTACGTGACTGCCAATGCCAGCGCCAGGACAATTCCTTTAATGATGTCATACGCATAATAAGGAAGATTCAGCATCGTCATGCCGTTCAGCAGGACACCGATCAGGATGGCCCCGACGAAGGTGCCGAATACATTGGGCTTGCCTGCGCCAAATACAGAGAAACCGACAAACGCCGCGGCCACCGCATCCATCAGCATGGAGCCTCCGCTGCTCACCTGACCGGTTCCGATTCGCGCAGCCAAGAGCATCCCTCCGAGTCCGGCAAACAGGGCAGAGAGCACGTAAGCAAGCGTCCGGTACCGGTTCACGGGTATTCCGGAGAGCCGTGCCGCTTCCACATTCCCTCCGGTCATATAAAGCATGCGCCCTTGTCTCGTATAGGTCAAATAAATATGCGTGACCGCCACCAGCAAAAAGGTAAGCAGCACAGGCACCGGTACGGAGAGAATCTCGCCTTGCCCCAGCCAGAGAAACCATTCCTGAAATTTGCCCGGAGCAGTCGTCCCGTCCTCCATCGGCATATTGGCGTAGATCGAGTAGCCCTTTGAATAGGTCATATGGACGCCGTTTACGATGTACAGCATCGCCAAGGTCGCCAACAGGTCGGGAATCCGAATCTTCACGACCAACAGCGCGTTGATCAAGCCCACCAGAACGGCCAGAACGATCGGAACCGCCAATGTCGCGACCGCTCCTTGTTCGTACCAGACCATCATCGATGCGGAGACAACGGTAGTCAAGGAGACGGTCGAACCGACAGACAGGTCGAATCCGCCGACAATCAAGGAAAACGTAACACCGACGGCCACAAATGTGACGATGGAGATGGAGCGCAAAATATCCGTGATGTTGGCATAGGTAAAGAAATAAGGATTGGTCAGGCTAAAAAGCAGGATGACGATGGCGATCACGGCAACCGTTCCGTATTTGTAGACAAAATCAAACAAGCTGTATTTTTTTGCTTCCATCTTATTCACCCCCGCTTGCGTAATACATGATTGACTCCTGGGTCGCTTCTTCCCGGCTCAGCTCTTTTACGATTTGTCCCTCGAACATGACGAGGATCCGGTCCGCAATCCCCAGCACCTCGGGAAACTCGCAGGAAAAATACAGGATGCCTTTTTTCTCCGCGGCGAGCGAGCCGATCAGGCGGTAAATGTCGCTTTTCGCCCCGATGTCCACACCCTTCGTCGGCTCGTCGAACATAAAGATGCGCGCATCCGTATCCAGCCATTTTCCGATAGCGACCTTCTGCTGGTTTCCCCCGCTCAAGTGGCCGACAGGCTGACGAATGCCCGCTGTCTTTACCCCCAGTTTTCGGACGATCTTCTCGGCTTGCTCCGACTCCAGTCTTTGCTTCACAAAGCCCCTTGGCGACCATTTGGCCAGGGTAGCCACCGACAGATTGCGGGCGACCGACTCCTCTACGAATATCCCTTCCTTGCGGCGCTCCTCCGGCACGAGGACGATCCCCGCCTGGACTGCCTCTTTCGGCGTGCGAAGCCGCAAAGCCCTGCCGTTTACAATCAGCTTGCCATCCTCCCACTCATCCGCGCCGAACAGCAGACGTGCCAGCTCCGTCTTCCCTGCTCCAACCAGGCCGACGACACCGACGATTTCTCCCTCGCGCACATGCAGGTCCGCTCGGCGAACCTTGCCTCCTCTGGCGTTTTTCACTTCCAGGATGGTCTCGCCGATCGGCACCTGGGTCTTCGGGAACTCCTCGGAGAATGTCTTGCCCAGCATCGCGGCGATGACCTCGTCCATCGTTGTGTCCGCCGTCTCTTTGGTAGAGATCCGTTGTCCATCGCGCATGACGGTGATCCGGTCGCAGATTTGAAAAATTTCCGGCAGCCGGTGGGAGATGTAGATAATGCCCAACCCCGCTTGCTTGCACTGCTCGATGATCTGAAACAGCCGCTCTGTTTCCGTGTTGCTGAGCGGAGCTGTCGGTTCGTCAAAAATAATGAATCGGGCCTGCTGTACCGTCGCCCGGGCGATCAGGATCAGCTGCTTTTCGGACAGCGTACAGGCTTCCACCTGCTTTTTCACAGGAATGGAAAAGCCAAACCTTGCGAGAATCGCTTCCGCCTCTTCAAACAAGCGGCGCCAGCTGATCAAGCCCTTTGCTTGGATTTGGCGATCGAGCAATATGTTTTCCGCTACACTGAGGTACGGGATCAGCGCCGTATCCACTTCCTGATAGACGCATTGAATCCCGAGCGCTTTGGCATCCTGCGGCGACTGGATCGCGGCCTCCCTGCCATCAATCACAATGGAGCCTCCGTCCGCCACATAGGCTCCCGTCAAAATCTTCATCAGCGTGCTCTTCCCCGCTCCGTTGGCTCCGAGCAGAGCGTGAACTTCTCCCGCTTTCACTTCGAAATCGACGGAACGGAGCGCGGGTACGCCAGAGAACTGCTTCATGATGCCGTTCATCTGCAAAGTCGTCATTTTCTGTCCCCCCTTATTAAGGAAGAATCCCGTTGATGGATGATCAACGGGATTACGCTACACCATCTATGCAGGATTACTTGCCCCATTCTTTCACGTACTGGGAGAGATCTCCCATCGTGATTTTCTTGTCCGTCGGCAAATCGTCTCGCTTGACCAGCACAGGATTCAGTTTGACGCTGTCCGGCACCTGCTCGCCGTTGATTTTTTTGAAGACGGTTTGGGCTTGAATCCGTCCGATGTTGCCCGGGTCTACCGCTGCAGTCGCTACCCACGAGGTAGAGGGATCCTGCATGAGCTGCAGGTCTTCGTCGCTCAAATCGATCGAGTATACTTTGATCTCGGTACGGCCGGCTTGCTGAATGGCGCGGGTCGCTCCTTTGGCGAACTCATCCCAGGAAGCCCAGACCGCTGTAATATCTCCTTTGTTTGGATACTTCTTCAGAATGGCTTCCATCTGCGATTGCGTATCCAGCGCGGTGTTGTTGGTGGCGCTGCCGAAAGCGGCAACCTCCTTGATATCCGGATATTTCTTCAAAAAGGCTTCGTACGTGATCTGGCGTTTTTCCATCGGTGCAAAGCCAGCCACCCAAATTTTCACGATGTTTCCTTTGCCGCCGGTATCTTCAGCCAGCTTCTCCAGGCTAAGCTCAGCCAGCTTCTGGTCATCCTGCTCTACTACAGGAACCCCGGGAAGCTTGATGTCTGTATCAAACAGCACGAGCGGGATGTTTTGCTTCACAGCCTTTTCTGCTCCTTGCTGCAGTGCTTCTGCAGTGCCGTGGTCAATCAGAATGCCGTCGAAACGCTGGTTGACCGCCGCATCCAGGTTGGAAGCCATTTTGGACAGATCGGTATCTGCGTTGAAAACAGTCAGCTCTCCGCCGTTCTTTTCTACTTCGGCTTTGACGCCGGCAATGTACTGAGCCGAGAATGTGCCTACGTTTTGCCGCATCACGAGCGCGATCCGTTTTGCTTTCTCGCCGGAGCCGCCACCCGCTCCGCCGTTTCCGGAAGACGCGCTGTTGCCCCCGCCGCAAGCTGTCAGCAAAAGAGACACAGAAAGGATAAGCGATCCAATCAAACTAAACTTCTTTTTCATATCGGAAAACCCCCTTTTTAAAGTAACACGGTACGCTGTTCTGCGGTTTTGAACCGGAATCGACATCCATTTGCTCCATCAAAAAAGCCTCTTTCCAGATGAAAGAGGCTTAAATCAGCGGATTTTCGCCTCTCATCTGTCAGGTATCGCTACCTGTAGGAGTTAGCACCTTGGCTCAAAAGAAACGTGTTCCTTTGCGCTAGGTTGCCGGGCTTCATTGGGCCAGTCCCTCAGCCTTCTCTGGATAAGAGTTCATATTCTCATATCAAAACCTTTTGTATATACAGAATATAATGGCTGCTTTCAAACCTGTCAACTAGGATTTTTTCCCCTTCCCTGTCCCTATCTTTTCAAATGCCTGGGCGACAAACCAACTGTGCTCCTCCCGCATCTTTTGTTCCGTAGACGCATCGAGTCCCCAGTCGGATATTTTGGAAGCCGGGCGCAAAGCTGCGAACAGATCCCAGTAAGACAGGTCTGTAAAATCGAACTTCGTCAAGGATTGATAGCGACCGGTAAAACGAAGCATCGCCTCGATGCCGAATGCCCACAGAATCTCCAGTCTGGCGTTGGCAACATCCGCGAGCGGATCTCCGAGCTGCGCGTCCTCCCAGTCGATCACTGCAGCAAGCTGTCCGTCCCTCCACATTACATTTCCTGGCCAAAAATCTCCATGCAGCAGTACGCATGGATTCCGCGAAGGAAATGGCCAAACTGCCTCCAGAACATCCCGAATGCGTCCCTCACCCAGCGATTCATCTGTGATTGCCGGCCGTTTTTCGATTTTCTCGGTACATGCCTTCTCCAGTTTGGGCAAAAAGGACAAATCCAGCTTCGAGACGTCCACACTATGAATCCTGGAAAGCTGCGCAGCTAGCTGGAAAACGTGGTCGGTCACATCGGCAGGAGTGAACTCAGTCTTTCCCTCGATGTATTCAATCACGACGTACGGCGTGGAAAAAATCTCGCCTGATTGATCCAGGAAAAATGGCACTGGCGCGGCCACCCCCACAGACTTCAGGAGTTCCATCAGCTTGAATTCATCTGCCGCCACATGGGGATTCTGTGAAATGTCTGCCGCACCGTGCCGGCGCACAACCACTTTTCTCCTTTTGCCGTCAAGCTGCTCGATTTCAAGCGCCGTCACCTGCGCTGAGACACCGCCTTTCAACTCCCAGGAGCGAACCAGCTTGCTTTGGGGTTCAAGCCTTTGAACCAATCTTTGAAAGCAGTCCCTTTCCGTTGATTCTGTCATTTGCACCTCTCCTTTGCCTTTTCCGGAATATTCGCTATCCCCGTGATCAAATCATCCCGGTTTCCCGCAGAAGATGAAAAATGAAAAGCGGACAGCTCTCGAATGGGCCGTCCGCTTCTTTTGCTCGCTTTACGGGTCAATCGCTGTTTATCGCTTTAGTTGGATGTGCAGCCATTGCATTTTTCACCTGGACTGCAACTGCTAAAGCCAGCGCCTGACCCAATCCCCCCACAAATTCCCAACTACTTCTGCTGGTAATTTACTCTTACGATCTTCCAGCCATACGGGCTTGATTCTTCCTGTTCCAAAGAGTATTCCACCTGATAATTTCCTGTCAGCGTATGCTGATAGCTTCCTGTCACCCACAATCGCTTCGGATTGCTGTCATCTTTCCTGACCACCAGGCTGCCGCTGTAATCATGCAGAGGGAGCGGAGCGATCTCTTCCAGTGACTCTTGGGCGTCCTTGCTGAAAAACTGCCCGATCCGCGACGGGTCCTTCTGGACATACGCCTGATTGGCGGCGGTGAGGAAGAGGTTGACGATGTTTTTCTGGCGAAGCTGCGTTTCCTTGAACTGCTGAGGCGTATCGCGTTTCCAAAGATCATGCAAGCGTTTCAGGACGATGGCAAACTGCGCTCGTGTCATTTGTTTTTTCGGGTCAAAATTTTTGTCTGCGTTAAAGAGATAGAATTCGGAAATCGCTGCCGCATAGGGCGATGCCGTATCCTCGTATTTGGGATCGTGCTTCCACAGATAGTAGCCCGTATAGTAAGGCTTCACTTCATCCAGCTTGAGGGTTGTCGCCCGCATTTTGTAAGGAGCCAGGACATGGAACAGGATCATGCTCGCTTCTTCTCTGGTCAACGGCTTTTGCAAATAATCGGAGGACAGCCACCAGTCGATGTTGTTCTTCTGTGGCTGCTTCATACCTCCACGTTCGGATAAGTGCAGGTAGTACAGCATGCTTTCTCCCGGATCGAAGGAATTGACAAATCCGGTTTGTATGTCTAGCATGGCGCGCATATTGGCAAGGAGTTGTTCCGTTTCCTGTTTATAAGAGAACCGTTGATCCACATGCGTATTTGGCTTGGCTGTTTCCAAGGGACCATAGATGCCTTCCAGCACCCGGTTCAGCAAAGCCAGCGCTTCGCCCCTGGTAACCGGATTGTCCGGATGAAAATACCCGTACTTGAGGCGGTAAACATTCAGTGCGCTCAGTTCCTCGATTTCCTTTTGGGCCCAATGCCCCTGAATATCCTCATAGTATGCGGGAGCCGCAGAAGCGCCGGGGACAAAAAAGCTTTGGACGAACAGACCGAACATAACGATCCAGGCAAGATAACGTTTGTACATTTCTCAGTACTCCTTTCCAAATAATGCTTCGGGCAACATTTTCCCTAGGTAAGTGATCGTGCTGATGCTGACGGACGGGAATACCATGCGATTATCGGATTTCCGTTTACTTGTGGACTGCTCCTGTTTTATCGATCTGGATCAGCTTCCCGTTCTGTTTGACTGTGGCGACGCCATTTTTAAAAGGCGTGGCGTACTCGTACTGATAATCGATGACGAGGCTTCCCTCGGCGTTGATGTACCCGAACTTCCCGCCCTTTTTCACGACAGCGAGCCCTTCGGAAAAGCTTGTCGCATGGTCGAATTGATACGCAATCGCCAGCTCCTTGTCAAACGGATTGATCTGTTTGACATAGCCCCATTTCCCGTTCTGCTGGACCGGTACAAGCACAGGGGCTGGTGCGGCTTTTGGCTGCGGCTTTGGCTGGGCGGGCTTTGCTGCAACCTGACTGGGCTTTGCTGGTTGTGGTTGCGGCTGTACGCTAGGAGTCGGCTTGCTTTGCTTTTTTGGGCTTTCTTTCTTCGGTCTGGGGGCGGCTTCTTTTTTTGCGACTGTCGGAGGAGCGGCTTTTGCGGCAGTCTCCGCTGTCGCCGCCGGGCTGGGCGTCGCTGCCGCTTCTGCTGGCGGTTGTACCGCCTGTTCCGCTGGCAGCTCTGGCTGCGGCATTGGGGGAACAGATGGAACCAGCTCTTTCCCCTGCCCGCTGAGACTCGACGCTGTCTCTATGGCTGCAACTGCCTTTTCCTTGGCAAATCCAAACAGGGACGAGCGCATATCTTTTCTATCTCCGTCACTTGCGGGGCTGGACCCATTGGGCTCCTCCGTCTCCTCTGCTGGCAGTTCTTTGCTCTCGGAGGTCTGGCTGGCCGGAGCGGGTTCTGGCTGGGCACTTGCCGAATCGCCTTTTCCGCCGCTCATCTGGGACAGTGCGACGCCGTTAATAATCAGCGTGACTGCCACGATCGCTCCTCCGATGATCAGGCTTTTGCGATTGCCCCAGCTCTTCTTTTTTTTGACTGGTCCGGCGGCGGCCGTCACCTGGATGTGCGTTTCCGTCCGCTGCCCCTCATACTGGGCCAGGACGACCATGTTTCCGACCACACCTACAGTTACAGCACCTGCCTTGGTTACTGTGCCAATCTGTGGCTGATCTGTGCTCCAGCGTACTTGCTCAGTAATGTCCTCCTCCCGTCCATCCATCCAGACGAGGTACGCCTTCAACTGTGCGGTTTGACCGGGATGCAGCTCCAATTCAGCCGGTACGACTTTGATGTAATGGGTAGTAGGCTCCCCGGTATTCGATTGTATGGACATGGTGGCACCCCCTAATTCTTCAGGTTTATCGTATAGGTATTTACACCTTGAACAGAAACGGCGTTAAAGTAAGCAAGACCGGACTGAGGAAGCTTCACAGCGTACGAAATGCCTCCTCCGGCATCTTTTAGGCCTTTTACCGTCACTACGCTCGGGACGGGAACGCTGATCGCTGCCGGCTGATTCGTCAAAGTAAGTACGGGGTATACCGACTTTCCATTGACAAGGATCTCGATCTGATCTCCGTCTTCGGCGTTGAAATCCCAAATCAGCATGGTTGCCTCCCCCGCTTCGTCGGCAGGGCTCTCTACGACAAAATCCTTCGCTTCCAAACCGGCCGTATTCTCTTCGGCAAACAACTGTTCACCGGCTGCGACGGACGTGCTGACCCGGCTATTGACGATCTGAGCGGCATCCCCCTCCGGCAGTTGTCCCCCCGTAAAGAAGACGGCCGCGGCAATCAAAATGGTTGCCAGCAAAAATGATTTTCCGATTCCTTTTTCGCCGGGGACCGCATCATGGGGCTCGGGTTTGCTTCTGCTGTCCGGAGCGTATGACCGAGGCGCATCTCCCCTCGTCTCCGACTTGCTTGACATGCGGCGCGACTCTTCCACTTGCATCACCCCTGCTTTCTCACGGTGAGACTAATCGGATATTTGCAGTACCAGTAAGACAAGAAGACCCGGGTCACCAGAACAATCACGACCGCTCCTCCTATCGCCAGCCACTTCGGAAACAACAAGCTGTCTGCCCACTGGTTCATCACTTCCAGACCTGCAGATGTTCCAATCGCCATAAAGTAAGCGATATGCAGGAAAGGCAGCAAAACCGGGTATTTTCGGTACAAGGTTCGCAAGGCTCCCACCCGGACGGATGCGAACAACAGTCCGCCGATCACTCCCAGCACAATCAGGGGATACCCCAGACGGGGAGCCTTGTACTTGGCTACCTCGATCATGTCGAGGATAGAGAACAGCGGCATGGTGACCAGGATCAGTACACAGGGGAGCAGGAGCAGATAGAAACAGACCGCGAACATCGCCTTAGCTGCTTTCATAGATAGCCTCCTCCACCACATCGCATTCTTCCAACATGGTCAGCTCTTGTATGGTTGCGTGTTTGTTTCGGCTCAGGCGCATGGCGTGCGAGCGTATTGCCCGTTCACACAGATTCCTGACAAAGCGTCCGTTCCCCGCCATCTTGTCCCCTTGCGTCTGAACAAACTGCTGCCGCATGGCTCGCTCTGCCGCAGCAGAAGCCTCATAGCCTCGCTGCGCCAACAATTGCCGGGTGATTTGCAGCAATTCATCAGGTGTATAATCCGGAAACTCAATGATCGTCGGAAACCGTGAACGCAAGCCGGGATTGCTTGCCAAAAACCCGGTCATATCCTCGCCGTAGCCTGCCAGAATGACGACGAGACTGTCGCGAAAATCATCCATCGCCTTGACCAGCGTGTCGATCGCTTCCCGGCCAAAGTCACCTTCGGCCCCCGCCAGTGCGTATGCTTCATCGATAAAGAGCACACCCCCCAGCGCACGCTCGATGACTTCCCGCGTTTTGAGTGCCGTTTGCCCCACATAACCGGCGACGAGCCCGGAGCGATCCGTTTCAATCAGCTCATCCCGCTTGATTACGCCCAATCGATACAACTGCCGCGCAATGATCCGGGCCACCGTCGTCTTGCCTGTTCCGGGATTCCCTTGGAAAATCATGTGCAGCGTCTGTCCCGCCGCATCGGGTATTCCGGCCGCTTTCCGCCGCTGTGCGATCTGGATTTGTGCCGCCAAAGACCTGACCATGTATTTGACCGGCTCCAATCCCACGACGGCAGCCAGTTCCTCCTCCAGCTCGGCCATTATGTTCTCTGCAGTACCGCGCTCCTTATCACCGATGCCCCAGTCTTCAGCTCGCAGCCACCTCCACTCTTCCGCCCCCGCTTCCAACTGGGCCAGACGAGCTGATTGCCTCCTCACAGCTTCCTCAAACAGGTTGCGAACCAGACGCCCGTTTCCGGTATCGCTTCGGCCCCTTACCTGCTTGCCTTCAATCATTCCGAGCAAATGCTGACGGGCATCGGGATGGATTTCGTACCCGCGGCCGATTACCATTCTCTCCAGAAGCTCCGCCATCTCTTCCGGCGTGTAGTCGGGGAATTCGATCTGCAGCGGAAAGCGGGAGCGAAGACCGGGATTCACTTTCAGAAAGGCGTCCATCTCCCGTGTATAGCCGGCCAGGATAACGATCATCTGGTCCCGGTGGTCCTCCATCGCTTTGACCAGTGTATCGATGGCTTCCCGGCCGTACAGATCGGCAGGGTCCCGGGACAGTGTGTACGCCTCATCAATAAACAGCACGCCGCCAATCGCCTCCTTTATCCTTTCTGCGGTTTTGACGGCTGTGGAGCCGATATATTCGCCTACGAGATCCTGTCTGGTCACCTCGACCAACTGACCGCCCGACAGCAGCCCCATGCTTTTCCAGATGCGGGCCACGAGCCTGGCTACGGTTGTTTTTCCGGTACCCGGATTGCCTGAGAACACCATGTGCATCGACATGGGAAGCTTCGTTTGGCCTGCCAGGCTTCGCTTTTTTTCAGCCGTCACGACATCCAGGCATTCTCGAACGAATTTCTTAACGGCGTCCAATCCGGTCAACTGCTCCAGCTCCAGCAAAGCTTCTGAAAGCTCCTGCTCCTGCCCTCTCGCCAAACCCGGCAGCGGCAAGCTGACCGCTCCGCTGACGAGAACGAGCTCTCCCTCCCGGAAAGCCACCAGCGCCTCCTGATCGGAACGAAGCACTCCTCTCGCTCTCCAGTCCAGCAATTGCGGGGTAAATACATGTGTGACCCATTCCTCAATCGCCTTCTCGTACCGTTTTGTCTGTTCTACCTGTTTGGCGAGCTCTTGAAAAACGGACTCTTCAAAAGAAAGGGTCAGCCGGATATCCGCTTCGAGCCTTTCTGCTTGCGCCAGACACCTTTCTCCCAGCAGCTTCGCCAGAGTATCAAGGCCGGGGGCAGCAGTGAACGCGCACGTATCCAGACTTTTTACCAGGGCTTGCGGAACGGCTGGCGAAATCATTTTCTCCAGCGTCCTTCGCTCCATTTGTTCAGCGGCTCCTGCTGTTTCGCTTTTGGGAGACGGCTGGTCCACATGGAGGACCAGGAAGTAGTCGGAGGCCTCTATCTGTCCCCCCTCCGGAGTCCGGATCAAGCCATCTGCAAACAGCTTCGTAACGTACTGGACGATTTCCGGGCCAGCCCGCTCAATGCCTCTGAAGCAAACCGTCCCGATTCCGTCCCGAAAGGCATTTGCACAGTCGAGGAGAAACAGCGTATGTGCCTCCCGCTCACCATATCTGTCCAAATCGACCGTCGTGACGTGGCCGTACGGCAACAGCCGCTTTCGGCAAAACTGATCGAGCAGCAAAGATAATGTTCGCAGCTTGCCCGTCCCTTCGGGTCCGGCCAGCAGGAGCCTGTGCTGGACTTTTCCGCTTTCCCGAAGCAAAAAGCTTTTTTTGTAGGCGATCGCCACTTCGTAGACGAACGGCTCCTGCCGGTTGATTTGCCCGTTAACCTCTTCGATGATGGCCGGGAAAAGATCATCCAGCTCGGCCCGGGACCGGACCCAGGCATGCTTGTTCCACCCCCGGACGGTATCTGCCACTGCCTCTCTTCCGCTGGCCAAAGGGCCAAAGGTCTCTTTTCCCGCAGACGAGGCTAGCGATTGGCTTTGCCCGGCCATCCCGCTCTGCCGAAATGGCGATGTTTCGGGCTGTTGCTGACGCTCTGCCTTTTTCCCCGAAAACCCTCGCTCCCGTATATGGTCAAGCAGTTGAAGCTCCGGAAAGAGAATGCGCATCCACTTTTTCCATGCCATGTCTGAATCGTTTCCTTTCGTCATCCCGCCTCGTCTCAATGGGCTTGATAGAAAAATCCAGAATTGTTATGATGTAGAACAAATGCCAGATTGGGCAAAATATCCAGCCCGGAGGGGCGTTTATGAAGATTTGGAATGCAACGAAAAACAGAATGATCGCACAGCAGGCCAAATGTGCCGACACGTCGGTCACAAGGATGCTCGGCTTGCTCGGGAGAAGCACGCTCCCGGAGGGACAGGCATTGATCATAAACCCGTGCAAGGCTGTCCATACCTGGTTTATGCGTTTTTCCATTGACTGTCTGTTTGTCGATCAACACGGCGAGATCGTCCATCTCATGGAGGAGCTGCAACCATGGCGGTATACTCCGTTTATAAAAAGGGCGGCCTATGTTATCGAACTGCCTGCCCATACGATCCGCAACACGCAGACTGAAATAGGCGATCGACTGGAAATTACAAGCTAACGAAAGGAATCGTGACCATGATCATTCAGCCATCGAATATCCAACCTCAGCCCATTTCAGTTCTTCTGGGCCATAGTCTGAAAACGGGGAAACGGATCTGGCTCAGCCAGTTTCCCTTCCTGTTCCTGATCGTTTCCCTTCTCTTTTGGTCAGAGCAAGCGCTGACAGGATGGGCACAGTCCCAGCAGTTGAAGGAAGCGTTCAGCCCGCTGATCATGACGCCGGTCAACGGCATTCTGCTGTCCCTCTATTTCGTCTACATGGGAATCGTTTTGAAACGATCTCATTTGGGAACACAATGGGATCAGCAGCTTCAGGCGCTGACGGCCTTTGGCAGCCTGGTGCCCGTCGTTATCCTTGCCAGCCTGCTTGAATTTGCAGGGGTGGCATTGGGTACGCTACTGCTGATTATTCCGGGCATTTTGCTCATGATCTGGTTTACCGTCTTTCCTCAGGTGATCGCCTTTGAAGGGATGGGGGCGATCGCGGCACTGAAGCGAAGTCTCTTTTTGGTAAAGGGCTCCACGCTTCGCGTCCTGGGCATCATCCTGATCTTTGCCGTCGTGAGAGCAGTCCTGCAATACTTGCCCGGCTTTTTGTTTCCGGCAATTGCCAGTCAGCCGGCGATAGCCTTCCTGCTCTTCCTCATACGCGAAATGCTGATATTGCCGTTTGAGGGCGCCGCCTACTACCTGCTGTACCTGGAGCTTCGCACAAGAAAAGAAGCATTCGATTTCGACGTATACCAAGAGGAGAGCAGCAGAATGTAATACCGTATCTTGTACGGACGGTCGCGGGTGGCCGTCCTTTACTCTTCCATCCTCGCCTCCGCAGATGCGGACAAGGTGGTCCCCTGGATGCCAAACATTTTCATGAAGAAAAACTGGCACTCCGCTTCCGCTTTCACGACAATGGTGCCACCGCTCACCTCTACACCGGTAAGCTGAGCCTGGGGATAATTGATCGCCAGGTAGCTGGCTGCTAGCGACCGTGCTTCGCCCGGTACAAGCACGACCCGCGGTTCTTCGGGCGGCTCTACATTCCAGAGATCGCGGTCATACGAATCCAGTCCCGCCCAGGCAGCAGCGTCAGTGGCCTCGGACAGCTTCGCCTGATGATAGGCGATCACCCCGGTGTCAATGACCAGCCCGGCCACAGCCACAAGGACAGGAAGAAAAGCGGCGAACAGCACCAGGGCGCCGCCCTTTTCGTCCCGTTTCCACCGGCCCCACTTTCGTTTCCATTCCTTTTTCCACTTCGCTGGTATTTTCATCTGACCTCATTCTTTCCTGCTCAGGATTTTTGTCCCACCGCTATAGCACTTTATAGACAGCCGTATGCTCAAGCTTTACAACAGGATTGGAGAAAAACGCGCTGATGATCGGGATCGTCACCGGGTAGTCATAAGTGACTGTCACGCTGATGTCATTTCCCGTTTCCCGGATCTGGACATCGTGAGACCCGCTCAGGCCGTTCGTTAGAATGGACAGGGCGGTGTTGCGGATTTTGGCCCGCGCGGCTCCTGCCCCCTCATCATCCCAGACAGCGCCGCCCACCCGCGCTCCCTGGCTGGCAGACAAGACCACGAGGGTTTTGGCGTACATCATATGTCCAAAAACGAGGATGCCCGTGATCAGCAGGATCATGACAGGCAGGACAATCGCAAATTCCGTGATGGCCTGCCCTTCTTCTCTTTTGACAAGTTGTCTCAGACGATTGCGGATCCCCAATACATGGTCACCACCGTTCCGATAAATATTGCGATGCCGTACGGAAATACCGGCTGGGAGCGATCTTTCAGCACATGTAAAAAGTCCTTCAGCTTTCCGCTACACAAATAGACAATAAAGAGATAGAGCAACTCGCATGTCCCTTTAAAGCCTCGCGCAGCGACAACGATCCCGGCTGCGATAACTCCGCCGACTGCGATCACGACAAAACTGTTGGTGACGATAAAGGGAAGACCCATGACCGCACCGATGCTGCCCATCATTTTTACATCACCTGCGCCAAAGGCTCCCATCAGGTAAGGGACAAGAAATATTCCAAGTCCGGCCAGCAAGCCCAAAAGATGCTCCACGAAGCCGGACCAGCCGTACAGAATGGTACCGTTTGCCAGTCCGGCCAGCGCGAGCGATACCGTCAACAGGTTGGGGATTCGATATTTCCACACGTCAAAGATAAGCGCGATCGTCAGACCGAACAGGCAAAGGCCGTATGTGAACATTTCCAAACTCAGCTGCCCTTGCCAAGACCGTCAGCAATATCTTTAAATACTTTGACAATCTTATCCTTCATGGCGACCAGGCCAGCGATGGCGGCAATCGCGATGATGCCGAGAATCAAGCCGTACTCGCTGAGCGCCTGTCCTTCTTCTTCTTTCCAAAATTTCACCAGTGCTTGTTTCATTGCGAATCCCTCCATTGAATGGTTGATTGATTTAGAAGCCTTGCAGTGTAAAAACATACCCTTCCTGCTGAAATGAATAATTGCTGTTCAGAACGTCCTTCTTGTCAACGACGATGCTGAGCGGACGTGCTTCCCCTGTCGAAAGACTGCCAATGTCCTGAGCATTCGGAGCAAACGGAACCTCGACTACCTTTTGTCCATCTGCTTGGTAAATCGTCAGCACAGCTTTCGAAAGGTCGGCAGACGTCAGTGTTTTCCCTGGTACGCCATTTCTCAGCAGCATCACCGCGAGAAGCGAGCCGTCCTCCTGGTAGGCTGCCGTCACTGGAACGACATCCACGCTGCCTTCAGCCAGCGGCAGATAGAGATCCATCAGTGTCGTCAAATATTTTTTCATTTCCTCTGTTCGAAATGGTTCTTGATGCTCCAATACGGAAAGCTTCGATTCGACCCACTTTCCGCCTTGGCCGATGATTTCATCCCTTTTTGCTTTTAGCTGATCCTTTACCGCTTCCAACTGCTTTATCCGCTCCTCCAGATCTTCTTGCTGCAGATTCGCCAGTTGTTCAGCGCGATACTGAAGCTTCCGGTCAGCTCCGTTCTCCGGTCCGGTAGCAGGGGCGGACGTGCTGCTCTCCCCGCCGCAAGCGGCGAGAAAGAGGAGCAGGCACGTCGCCATCATGATGCTGCTTATCTTTTTCAGTTGCATGGTAACGTCCTTTCCATCATCCGGTCGACTCAACCAAATGACTTTCGTACATTGCTGAAGAAGCCTCCGATTGCGTTTCGTGCAGAGCTGGCTGCCTTGCGTGTCGAGCTCCACGCCCGGCTTGCTGTCTTCTTCGTCGAAGACCATGCGCGGTTCGCCGTCTTCTTCGTCGAAGACCAAGCATGGCTCGCTGTCTTCTTCGTTGCAGACCAAGCACGGCTTGCTGTCTTCTTCGTTGCAGACCAGGCACGGCTTGCTGTCTTCTTTGTCGAGGACCAAGCACGGCTTGCTGTCTTCTTCGTTGCGGACCATGCGCGGCTCGCTGTCTTCTTC
>k87-970241_pt1 | contig 20112 bp, 9 predicted proteins | sample MGYA00084031_6733416 | MGnify analysis MGYA00084031
TAAGTCTTTCCCCACAATATTTTGCGTGACCACAAGGTGTCCAATATGTTCAGCGACAACTACTAGAGCGGCTGGAACGATGATGGCAATGCTTGCCCAATCCCATGAAGGAGAATAAAAATCAGGGAGAGCAAACCATTTTGCCTCCTTAATAGGTTGAAAATTAACCATTCCCAGGCATAGGGCACTAATATAACCAACAATGATTCCGATCAAAATGGGGATGATTTTCAAAAATCCACGGAGCACTACGTTTCCAAGAATCGTTACCCCCAGCGTCAGAAGAGAGACGAAAATGGTTTTTCCGTCCGGAGACCAATGAGCGGGTGGATTGTTTAAAGGTTTAATCAAGCCTGCCATGGCAGCCGCGGTAGGGACGAGTTCCAGACCGATAACGGTAATGATGGCCCCCATCGCTGCCGGCGGAAAGACGACATCGATCCACTTTGTTCCAGCTAATCGAATAATAAGGCTTATGACGATAAAAATAATTCCAACTGCTATAAAACCACCGAGAGCTTCATGATAGCTCTTCGCCCCCAATACAACAAAAACGGGAGAAATAAAAGCAAAGCTGGAACCTAAAAAGGCCGGTATCTTGCCTTTTGTGATGAATAAATAAAGTAAAGTGCCGATGCCGTTCATCAGCAAAATGGTAGCCGGGTTTACATGAAACAAAATGGGCACCAGCACTGTTGAGCCAAACATGGCAAATAGATGCTGCAGACTCAACGGAACGATTGCTGCAAATGATGGACGCTCATCAACGTCAATGGTTTTCATCGTTCTTAACTCCTTTTTCCTAAAATATTTCATTGAGAATTTCCTGCTCTATTATACGACAAACTTTAAAAGATTCCTTTTTAAATGTGAAAGAAGTCGATTTTATTCCTGACAAAAGTTCTTATGAATCAACAAAGTTAGAGAAAGGGATTTAGAAAGCTTTGTTGAACATCATGGATAGAAGGAAAAACAGGGGGGGGAGCAAAGTGGAACAGGCCTATTTTAGTTCGGAAGTAGCAAAACGTTTAGGGATTGGGGCAAGCACACTTCGGAAATATGCTTTGGCTCTTGAAGAGCATGGCTATCATTTTGATCGCGGCATTAACCATTCTCGTGTTTTTTATCCAAAAGATATTGCAGTCATTGAACGGATTATTGAAGAGATTACAAAGAATAATCGCTCTTTTGAAAATGCGATTCAAATGGCGGCAGAACAAAGCCAAGAACAACAAGAAAATTCATTACTAGATCATCCCCATTATCCCAATAAGGGAATTGGTATTCAGGAACAAGAGATGAATGAACGTTTGCAGATGCTGGAAACGGGACAGAAGCGCCTAATTGAGATTAATCGTGAGCTGATTCTCAAATTGGAACAGCAGCAACAGTGGATAAAAGAGAAAATGGAAGAAATCAAGATTGAAGAACGGGATCGGTATTTAGTACAGAGCTTAGGAATATCAAAGGAAAATAAAACAAAAAAATGGCTACGCCCTTTTGAGAGTTTGGCCACGGTGTTGTTCGGGGAAAAAAAGAAGCGCAAGCGAAATAAGACAAGGCTTTCGATTAGTTGATCATGTAAGTTGAAAGTCAAAAATAGTATGGACGAGTATAAAGTACGTTGGCGGCAAGAAGCCGGGAAAGGAATAAGGTTGTCATATCAGGATCAAGGATTACCAAGTTCCAATCGCATGAAATAGGAACAGCCTGTTATCACTTTGGATAGCAGGTTTTTTGTATGGTAATAGGATATTTTTGACCGTTAAGACTTGAGAGAAAAAGTTTTGATCAAACCCGTTTCACAAAAAGATATACCCTTTGCTAAAAAATACTATTTTAATATAATATCTTTCTTTCTCACCTGTTGATTTTTCACCAGAATTTTGAGGCTATCTTTTCATCTTTGTTAAAATATGAACAACATGTTACGCGGTTTCATGGAAAAGAAAAAAGTTTACTCTATGGTAGATTTTGGTGAATTTTGAGTAAACATGTCGAAAAATAATCAAAAATTCTATAAAAAAACAGAAAGTCATCCGGGAAATTTGTTTAAATTTGTAGATTAATAGGTGTTTTTTTCCTATAATGTTAAGTAGAAGAAAGATTTCTTTTTCATGGAGTCATAACCGTGAAAGGATTTCGAGAAAAAAGTCCAGCCAGGAAGGAAAACGGTCTCATGTCCATTTTTTTTGCAGAAAATTATGAAGACACATTGTTATCATTAAAGCAAATGGCCAGTCAAGATCCGTTAACAAGGCTGCGTAATCGGAATGCTTTCATAAAAGATTTGGATACGTGGATTGATGGCAATAATGGGATGTTTGCTGCATATGGCTTGGATTTGGACAGCTTCCAAAAAATGAATGATACGCTAGGCCATAGGATCGGCAATCAAGTGTTGGAAAAAACGGCACAACGGTTACAAAAAGTCGTAGATGGTTACGGAGCAGTCTATAGGGTTGGCGGAGATGAATTTATTGCTTTGGTGAAAATGGGGGAGACGATCGAGCCATATGTTCAATTAGCGCAGCAAATGATGGATGTAGTTAGGAAAAAATTAGAAGTCGAAGAGTACGAAATTTTTATCACCACTAGTGTTGGATTATGTTTTTATCCTAACGATGGCGAAGATCCCGATGCATTGTTTCAAGCCGTAGAAGTTGCTTTGTCTCGTGCAAAAGAGCTCGGCAAAAATAATTATCAAATCTATGCCCCATCCATGAAAAGATCGATGTTTAAAACGCATCATTTAGAAAAAGAACTCCGCGAAGCTTTGAAAAATGATGGTCTTTCGATCGAATACCAGCCGCGGATTGACACAAACACGAATAAAATTGTGGGAGCGGAAGCGCTTTTGCGTTGGAACCACCCTGAATGGGGCACGATACTGCCGACCGAATTTATTCCGCTAGCTGAAGAAGGGGGATTAATTAACGAAATCGGCGACTGGGTTATATGGAAAGTGTGTGAACAAATTCATGAATGGCAAAGCCGAAATATAGAAGTCCCCACTATATCCGTAAATATATCAGCTAAACGATTTTTGAAAAAAGGACTGTTTGAAACACTATTACGGGCTGTTTCAAATTATCACATTTGTCCATCACTGCTGGAAGTAGAAATTACTGAGTTGTCTTTACTTTTATTGGAAGATCTAGTATTGGAACAATGGAAAAAAATACAAGCCTTAGGGATTCGCATTGCTTTAGATGATTTCGGCACGGGGTACTCCTCTATCAATAGTTTAAGAAGATTCCCGATTGACACATTAAAAATCGACAGGTCTTTTATCCAACATTTAGAGCAGAACGGCAATGATCGAATTATTATAAAAGCGTTGATCGAGATGGCTCACGCAATGGGGACAAGCGTGGTAGCAGAAGGAGTAGAGACAAAATCGCAATTACGGTTTTTGCAGAAATGCCAATGTGATGAAATACAAGGATTTTTATTCAGCAAAGCCTTGCCTAGTAAAGAGATTGAACGTTTATTTATCAAGAAAATCGTTCTGCCAAAAGAAAATTTCCCTGTTGAAGAAAGAAAAGGCGGTAAAGCAAACTTATCCATCTCTTACGAACTTGATGTTTCCATTATGAAAAACAAAATAAACAAGTTGAGATAGGCAAAGCACAACTTGTTTGTCGTGAACATCGGATCAGTAGTTGATAGACTGGTCAAAACGTCTTCCTGTAATCAGGGAAGACGTTTTTTTATGAACTTTATGCTGATAAAGCTCTGCATTTCGTGAAATGAGGAAAAGCAGAGAAAATTCTTGTAAATTTTTCAAAAACCCACTATGATAGACACGTATTGACAAATTCTTTAAGATTGAAAGGATGGAGGGATATGACAAAAGAACAACAAATGTTTTTGTCGATTTTAAAAGCGGCGTATGAAGAAGGGCATAAAAAAGACAGCAACTTGGAAACAATCCTAAACCTGATTAAAACAAAGATGCAGAAATTGGAAGCAAAAAACTCTTAATGGTTAGAAAAGGGTATTTACATAGAAGAATAGAGTATTAGGGAAGGGACCGGCCATGAATATGGGAGCCGGTCTTTTCTATTTCAGGAGACGATGTTTCCAACTTCGATCGAGTGAATAAAGACGGAGCGATCCATAGGAGGAATTGAGGAAATGGCCTTATACAGATTGTTTTGTCCACGTGGGTTTGAAGAAGGAGAGAGATGTTTTCACCATAAGGCATGAGAGGACAAAACACTTTTTTCAGTGAATCGGTTCATGAAAGAGAAATTTTTTTGACATAGAAATAAAAGGCGATAACCCTCATTTGCAAGCGCATACAAAATGTGTCAGCCGCCAAAACCCTCTTGATCATTTGGGCATTTTCGCTTATAATTTTTAAATATTATTATAATATAAATTTTCAGAATTAAAATCATACGTAGATGAGGAGAAGTGGAATGGAGAGAGTATACAATTTTTCTGCAGGTCCGTCTATGTTACCGCTGCCCGTTTTGGAAAAGGTTCAAAAAGAATTGCTGAATTATAATGGAACAGGAATGTCTGTGATGGAACTCAGTCATCGCTCCAGCACGTTTGAAGAAATCATTCAGTCTGCTGAAGCGTTATTGCGGGATTTAATGAACATTCCTGACAACTACAAAGTGCTATTTTTGCAAGGGGGCGCTTCTTTGCAGTTTACGATGGTCCCCATGAATTTGCTTGTGAAAAATAAAAAAGCAGATTTTGTACATACGGGATCATGGTCAAAGAAAGCTATGGCGGAAGCGAAGAAATTCGGCGAAGTCCGGATAGTAGCTTCTTCGGAAGATAAGAAATTTCGTTATATTCCTTCCTTGGATCAAAGTATGTTTTCCAAGGACGCAGATTATGTCCATATTACAATGAATAACACCATTGAAGGAACTCGTTTTTCTACCATTCCAGACACGGGAAACATACCTCTTGTTGCGGATATGTCCTCCAATATTCTTTCTCAGGAATATGATGTCACCAAATTTGGTTTGATCTATGCGGGGGCGCAAAAGAATATTGGCCCAGCTGGATTAACAGTCGTGATTATACGAGAAGATCTCATTGGGAACGCTCCCGAGAATTGCCCGACCATGTTAAACTATCAAACGCACAGCGACAAAGGTTCGTTGTATAATACGCCGCCGACGTTCAGCATTTACGTGGCGAAGCTTGTTTTTGAATGGTTGAAAGAATTGGGCGGAGTGGCTGCAATCGAAAAAATCAATAAAGAAAAGGCGCAGCTGCTTTATGATTTTCTTGATGAATCCAAGCTGTTTCATTCTCCTGTGGAAAAAGAGAGCCGTTCAATTATGAACATTCCGTTTGTGTTGCCTTCTGAAGAATTGAACGCTCAATTTATCAAAGAAGCAAAAGCGCATGGGCTGGAAACATTAAAAGGCCATCGCTCCGTCGGAGGAATGCGGGCAAGCATCTATAATGCCATGCCGATTGAGGGAGTGAAAAAGCTGGTGGAATTTATGAAAAGCTTTGAGGCGAAAATAGCTGGGGGGAATGTAAGCAGTGTACACAATTAAGACATACAATAACATAGCCGAAAGCGGTTTAAATATTTTGCGCCAAGAAAATTTTACGATCAATAATGAGTATGACCAACCTGACGGCATTATATTGAGAAGCTATAATTTGCATAATGTAGAAATTCCTAAGAGTGTGAAGGCTATTGCGCGCGCGGGTGCAGGGGTGAACAATATTCCTGTTCAAGCATGTTCGGAACGGGGAATTGTCGTTTTCAATACTCCTGGAGCGAATGCGAATGCTGTGAAAGAACTAGTGTTGGCTGCTATTCTTGCTTCATCCAGGAACCTCTTTGATGGCGTGGAATGGGTGAAAACGCTAAAGGGGCAAGGAGATCAAGTTCCTTCCTTGGTAGAAGCAGGGAAAAAAGAGTTTGTCGGAACAGAAATAAAAGGGAAAAGACTAGGTGTGATTGGATTGGGCGCCATCGGGGCATTAGTAGCAAACGATGCCCTTGAATTGGACATGGAAGTGATCGGCTACGACCCATTTATTTCTGTTGATACGGCATGGAAATTGTCGAGAAATGTTCAAAGAGCGATGAATATCGAACAAATCTTTTCTACATGTGATTACATTACAGTCCATGTTCCGCTGACCGATCAAACGAGAGAAATGTTTAATCAAGAAGCGTTCAGCCAAATGAAGACCGGCGTGCGGATTTTTAACTTTTCCCGCGGGGAATTGGTCAACGAAGATGATTTGGAAAAAGCTATTGAAAGCGGAATTGTTGCCAAGTATGTAACGGATTTTCCGGATGACCGAATATTGGGGATGAAAAACGTGATTGCCGTTCCGCATTTAGGAGCTTCTACGAAAGAATCACAAGAAAACTGTGCCGTGATGGCAGCCAAACAATTAAAAGACTATTTGGAAACGGGGAATATTAAAAATTCCGTTAACTTTGCCAACGTGGAACTTCCATATGTCGGCCGCAAACGCATTACCGTGATTCATCAAAACATCCCGAATATGGTTGGGCAAATGACTTCGATTTTGGCAGAAAGCCATCTGAATATTGCTGACATGTTGAACCGAAGCAAAGGCGAATGGGCCTACACGTTGATTGATATTGACAATAAAGTGAATGGCGATGTTCTCCCAAGTGTAGAAGCAAGAATGAAAGAAATCAAGGGAGTTGTTGCCGTTCGGATCATTTAAACTACCTGTTGGAAAGTACCGTAAAAATGGAAAATCGAATAACGAACATTGGCGGGAGATTTCCCAATCTGTTGACAGCCGTATTTTTATTCCTTATTGACAAAAAAGTTCACGGATCCAAGTCTCCGTGAACTTTTTTTCGCGTTCTGAGTAGTGAACGCTGTCGGTTTCTTGTATTTATGCATAGGTTTAAAGGCAATGGATATTATTTTTCTTTCCAACTAAGCCAGTCATAAGATTCTAAAATCTGTAAGAACTTCACTAAACGTTCCAAAACGGGGGCAGCTTTTTCTCCCAGCTGCGTTTCTAGAACGTTGGCAAGCTCTAAAACAGTGCTTTTACCGTCTATATGGCGGATGACAAAGAACCCTAAAGCATCCAATTGGATTTTTCTTTCTGTCGGTTGCTTTAAAAATCGGATCGAAAAGCGTTCGATAAAGTTGGTCCGCGGAACGATTAAACGCTGGTTTTCATGGTCGATTTTAAGATTTTCTTTCAGTACCGGTACCATTTCCAGCAGATTTTTTTTCTTTCTGTGGATCATTTTTTAGCCAATCCTTTTTTGCGTGAAGAAGCCATGTATAACAAAATGCAAATAATGATAAATAGAATAAGAGGCAGCCATTGGTTTTCGGTTGCCACATTTTCGGGAACTGGCACCTTCAGCCAAATCAAGAGAGCGATGATCACGCCAACAAGCGATTCTCCGGCAATCAGTCCAGACGCAAATAAGACTCCTTTTTCATTGCGTTCTTCTTTTTCTTCTTTCGATTTTGACAATACGTCTACAAGCCAACGGACGATTCCTCCTGCCATAATCGGAACGCTTGTATGAACAGGCAAGTAAATGCCAACTGCCACAACGAGAGAGTTCAATCCCAAAAATTCAATCGCGATGGAAATGGAAGCGCCTATCAGGATCAGTTCCCATGGCAAGTTTCCGCCCATAATTCCTTCCACTAATATTTTCATCAACATTGCTTTCGGAGCAGGCAGAGCAGCTGATCCCATTGTATAGGCTTTATGCAGCATCAGCAGAATGAAGCCCATTACCAGTCCGGAAGCAGCAACACCGATCATCATGGCAACTTGTTGTTTCCATGGTGTTCCTCCTACAAGATAACCGGTTTTTAAATCTTGGGAAATATCACCTGCTACGGCAAGGGCTGTACAAACAATCGCAGCGACGGCAAGGGCTGCAATCATTCCTTCTTTGCCGTGAAAACCTGTCAGTTTATAAATAAGCGTAACAATAAGCAGCGTTGCAATCGTCATTCCAGAAACTGGAGATGAAGAACTTCCCACAATTCCCACTATTCTGGAAGCAACGGTAACAAATAAGAAACCAAAAACGGCGATCGCAATAGCACCTAGAATTCCTACCTTGACAAACGGGTCAAACGCGATAATAACAATGATGGCGAGTGTGCCTAAAATGACATACTTCATTGGCATGTCTCGATCGGTTCTGTCTAAAGACATAGCGCCTTTGGAGCCTTTGGACAGACTTTTGAATGTTGCGAAAGCCGTTTGGTACAAAGTAGGAATTGATTTTGCCAATGTGATCAATCCCCCGGCTGCAACTGCTCCGGCCCCGATATAGCGGATATAATTGTCCCAAATTCCCCATGCATCCAATTTTTTGATCGGTTCCGTCGATGGGAAAATGGCATGGCTATCCGCACCGAAAAATCCAATCAGAGGAATGATTACGATCCAGGCAAGCAATCCTCCCGCCAGCATTTGTCCGGAAATTCGTGGACCAATAATATAGCCTACACCGAGAAGAGCCGGATATACATCTGCTCCCACGACCGCATTTTTAAACTTATAAATACCGGTTTCAATTTCTGTTTTAAATAACTTAAAGCCGTCTCCTAAGGCTTTCATCAAACCGCCGACCAAAAGACCGGACGCAACCATTACGGCATTGGATCCGCCTTTTTCGCCTGTAATCAACACTTCGGCGCAGGCCGTTCCTTCAGGATAAGGCAAGGTTTCGTGTTCTTTCACAATCAACATGCGCCGCAAAGGAACCATCATAAAAACGCCTAAAAATCCACCAGTCAGGACTATAAAAATCAACATGGACTGGTTAATATTGATATTCCATAAGAAAAGTGCCGGTATCGTGAAAACGGCGCCCGCCCCAAGCGCTTCACCGGCGGTTGTCATAGTTTGTACGATATTATTCTCTAAAATAGAATCTTTTCTGAAAATTCCGCGCAAAATGCCCATCGAAATAACAGCCGCAGGGATGGAAGCCGAAACGGTCAATCCAACCTTTAAGCCTAGATACGCGTTCGCGGCACCAAATAAAATCGATAAAACAATTCCTAATATGATCGCTGTAACAGTTAACTCAGGCAGCGATTTTGATGCCGGAACATAGGGGACGAATTTTTTTCCGTTTTTGTCAGTCATAGATGAAACCCCCTAAATATTAAATTTTGTTTAAAAATTAAAACGGAATTTGAATCAAAACGAGAATAATTATACGCTTTTTTCTTTTATTAGGCAAGATAAGTGTCTCGATAGCTGTATTAAATTGCATAAAAGGCGGGCCTCAACAGGTTATATAGTAGAATTTACTATTTTCCTTCTATATAACGATGTTGAGGCCGCCTTTAAAAATAGAATTTTTATGAAAGGACACCTAACATAAAATAAATGAGCATTTCTTTTTTGCGTACGTTCTGAATGGCTTTTTTATTTGTATCTGAGAATTTAAGTGGTGTAACAAAAGGAGAATTGGCTTTCTGAATTTCCCGCGGATGAGGCAGGATCGCTTCTCCTGGTTTTACGCCCCGAACAATTTCCTGTTTTTGGCCAACATGAATCCCTTTTGATATTTCTCGTTTTTCTACTATTCCATTGTTGTTTAAAACGAGAACGTAGTCTTTTTTCTGATCTTTATAAACGCTTGAAGAAGGTACTACTAATGCACTTAAAGATTCTTTCGTCGTAATGGTGATATTTGCTTTTGAACCGGGAAGAAGCGGTTCATTAGAATCTTTTGCATTTGACAACTGGGCTTTAAACGGATAATAACTTTCTTTATTGACAGAAGGGTCTTCTTGTGGATAGGAATCTACTTTTATGATTTTTCCCGTATATTGTTTTTTCTTTGTATCAACGGATACTTTTACTTTTAATCCTTCTTTTACTTTTTCCCTCTGTTTCTCGTTCAACACGCCCAGAACAGCTGGCTTCAAGGACCGAATGGTCACGATCGGGTTGTTTAAATCATCGTTGATTTTTTCTACATATCCTCCATAAGGACTTTTTACAGTAAGCTGTTGTTTCTTTTCATCAAGTTGGCGGATAAGACTGTCATACTTTTTTACTTCTTCCTGTACAGGAAGAAGTAAAAAAGTATGACAGTCTTATCCGCCAACTTGATGAAAAGAAACAACAGCTTACTGTAAAAAGTCCTTATGGAGGATATGTAGAAAAAATCAACGATGATTTAAACAACCCGATCGTGACCATTCGGTCCTTGAAGCCAGCTGTTCTGGGCGTGTTGAACGAGAAACAGAGGGAAAAAGTAAAAGAAGGATTAAAAGTAAAAGTATCCGTTGATACAAAGAAAAAACAATATACGGGAAAAATCATAAAAGTAGATTCCTATCCACAAGAAGACCCTTCTGTCAATAAAGAAAGTTATTATCCGTTTAAAGCCCAGTTGTCAAATGCAAAAGATTCTAATGAACCGCTTCTTCCCGGTTCAAAAGCAAATATCACCATTACGACGAAAGAATCTTTAAGTGCATTAGTAGTACCTTCTTCAAGCGTTTATAAAGATCAGAAAAAAGACTACGTTCTCGTTTTAAACAACAATGGAATAGTAGAAAAACGAGAAATATCAAAAGGGATTCATGTTGGCCAAAAACAGGAAATTGTTCGGGGCGTAAAACCAGGAGAAGCGATCCTGCCTCATCCGCGGGAAATTCAGAAAGCCAATTCTCCTTTTGTTACACCACTTAAATTCTCAGATACAAATAAAAAAGCCATTCAGAACGTACGCAAAAAAGAAATGCTCATTTATTTTATGTTAGGTGTCCTTTCATAAAAATTCTATTTTTAAAGGCGGCCTCAACATCGTTATATAGAAGGAAAATAGTAAATTCTACTATATAACCTGTTGAGGCCCGCCTTTTATGCAATTTAATACAGCTATCGAGACACTTATCTTGCCTAATAAAAGAAAAAAGCGTATAATTATTCTCGTTTTGATTCAAATTCCGTTTTAATTTTTAAACAAAATTTAATATTTAGGGGGTTTCATCTATGACTGACAAAAACGGAAAAAAATTCGTCCCCTATGTTCCGGCATCAAAATCGCTGCCTGAGTTAACTGTTACAGCGATCATATTAGGAATTGTTTTATCGATTTTATTTGGTGCCGCGAACGCGTATCTAGGCTTAAAGGTTGGATTGACCGTTTCGGCTTCCATCCCTGCGGCTGTTATTTCGATGGGCATTTTGCGCGGAATTTTCAGAAAAGATTCTATTTTAGAGAATAATATCGTACAAACTATGACAACCGCCGGTGAAGCGCTTGGGGCGGGCGCCGTTTTCACGATACCGGCACTTTTCTTATGGAATATCAATATTAACCAGTCCATGTTGATTTTTATAGTCCTGACTGGTGGATTTTTAGGCGTTTTTATGATGGTTCCTTTGCGGCGCATGTTGATTGTGAAAGAACACGAAACCTTGCCTTATCCTGAAGGAACGGCCTGCGCCGAAGTGTTGATTACAGGCGAAAAAGGCGGATCCAATGCCGTAATGGTTGCGTCCGGTCTTTTGGTCGGCGGTTTGATGAAAGCCTTAGGAGACGGCTTTAAGTTATTTAAAACAGAAATTGAAACCGGTATTTATAAGTTTAAAAATGCGGTCGTGGGAGCAGATGTATATCCGGCTCTTCTCGGTGTAGGCTATATTATTGGTCCACGAATTTCCGGACAAATGCTGGCGGGAGGATTGCTTGCCTGGATCGTAATCATTCCTCTGATTGGATTTTTCGGTGCGGATAGCCATGCCATTTTCCCATCGACGGAACCGATCAAAAAATTGGATGCATGGGGAATTTGGGACAATTATATCCGCTATATCGGGGCCGGAGCAGTTGCAGCCGGGGGATTGATCACATTGGCAAAATCAATTCCTACTTTGTACCAAACGGCTTTCGCAACATTCAAAAGTCTGTCCAAAGGCTCCAAAGGCGCTATGTCTTTAGACAGAACCGATCGAGACATGCCAATGAAGTATGTCATTTTAGGCACACTCGCCATCATTGTTATTATCGCGTTTGACCCGTTTGTCAAGGTAGGAATTCTAGGTGCTATTGCGATCGCCGTTTTTGGTTTCTTATTTGTTACCGTTGCTTCCAGAATAGTGGGAATTGTGGGAAGTTCTTCATCTCCAGTTTCTGGAATGACGATTGCAACGCTGCTTATTGTTACGCTTATTTATAAACTGACAGGTTTTCACGGCAAAGAAGGAATGATTGCAGCCCTTGCCGTCGCTGCGATTGTTTGTACAGCCCTTGCCGTAGCAGGTGATATTTCCCAAGATTTAAAAACCGGTTATCTTGTAGGAGGAACACCATGGAAACAACAAGTTGCCATGATGATCGGTGTTGCTGCTTCCGGACTGGTAATGGGCTTCATTCTGCTGATGCTGCATAAAGCCTATACAATGGGATCAGCTGCTCTGCCTGCTCCGAAAGCAATGTTGATGAAAATATTAGTGGAAGGAATTATGGGCGGAAACTTGCCATGGGAACTGATCCTGATAGGCGCTTCCATTTCCATCGCGATTGAATTTTTGGGATTGAACTCTCTCGTTGTGGCAGTTGGCATTTACTTGCCTGTTCATACAAGCGTTCCGATTATGGCAGGAGGAATCGTCCGTTGGCTTGTAGACGTATTGTCAAAATCGAAAGAAGAAAAAGAAGAACGCAATGAAAAAGGAGTCTTATTTGCGTCTGGACTGATTGCCGGAGAATCGCTTGTTGGCGTGATCATCGCTCTCTTGATTTGGCTGAAGGTGCCAGTTCCCGAAAATGTGGCAACCGAAAACCAATGGCTGCCTCTTATTCTATTTATCATTATTTGCATTTTGTTATACATGGCTTCTTCACGCAAAAAAGGATTGGCTAAAAAATGATCCACAGAAAGAAAAAAAATCTGCTGGAAATGGTACCGGTACTGAAAGAAAATCTTAAAATCGACCATGAAAACCAGCGTTTAATCGTTCCGCGGACCAACTTTATCGAACGCTTTTCGATCCGATTTTTAAAGCAACCGACAGAAAGAAAAATCCAATTGGATGCTTTAGGGTTCTTTGTCATCCGCCATATAGACGGTAAAAGCACTGTTTTAGAGCTTGCCAACGTTCTAGAAACGCAGCTGGGAGAAAAAGCTGCCCCCGTTTTGGAACGTTTAGTGAAGTTCTTACAGATTTTAGAATCTTATGACTGGCTTAGTTGGAAAGAAAAATAATATCCATTGCCTTTAAACCTATGCATAAATACAAGAAACCGACAGCGTTCACTACTCAGAACGCGAAAAAAAGTTCACGGAGACTTGGATCCGTGAACTTTTTTGTCAATAAGGAATAAAAATACGGCTGTCAACAGATTGGGAAATCTCCCGCCAATGTTCGTTATTCGATTTTCCATTTTTACGGTACTTTCCAACAGGTAGTTTAAATGATCCGAACGGCAACAACTCCCTTGATTTCTTTCATTCTTGCTTCTACACTTGGGAGAACATCGCCATTCACTTTATTGTCAATATCAATCAACGTGTAGGCCCATTCGCCTTTGCTTCGGTTCAACATGTCAGCAATATTCAGATGGCTTTCTGCCAAAATCGAAGTCATTTGCCCAACCATATTCGGGATGTTTTGATGAATCACGGTAATGCGTTTGCGGCCGACATATGGAAGTTCCACGTTGGCAAAGTTAACGGAATTTTTAATATTCCCCGTTTCCAAATAGTCTTTTAATTGTTTGGCTGCCATCACGGCACAGTTTTCTTGTGATTCTTTCGTAGAAGCTCCTAAATGCGGAACGGCAATCACGTTTTTCATCCCCAATATTCGGTCATCCGGAAAATCCGTTACATACTTGGCAACAATTCCGCTTTCAATAGCTTTTTCCAAATCATCTTCGTTGACCAATTCCCCGCGGGAAAAGTTAAAAATCCGCACGCCGGTCTTCATTTGGCTGAACGCTTCTTGATTAAACATTTCTCTCGTTTGATCGGTCAGCGGAACATGGACTGTAATGTAATCACATGTAGAAAAGATTTGTTCGATATTCATCGCTCTTTGAACATTTCTCGACAATTTCCATGCCGTATCAACAGAAATAAATGGGTCGTAGCCGATCACTTCCATGTCCAATTCAAGGGCATCGTTTGCTACTAATGCCCCGATGGCGCCCAATCCAATCACACCTAGTCTTTTCCCTTTTATTTCTGTTCCGACAAACTCTTTTTTCCCTGCTTCTACCAAGGAAGGAACTTGATCTCCTTGCCCCTTTAGCGTTTTCACCCATTCCACGCCATCAAAGAGGTTCCTGGATGAAGCAAGAATAGCAGCCAACACTAGTTCTTTCACAGCATTCGCATTCGCTCCAGGAGTATTGAAAACGACAATTCCCCGTTCCGAACATGCTTGAACAGGAATATTGTTCACCCCTGCACCCGCGCGCGCAATAGCCTTCACACTCTTAGGAATTTCTACATTATGCAAATTATAGCTTCTCAATATAATGCCGTCAGGTTGGTCATACTCATTATTGATCGTAAAATTTTCTTGGCGCAAAATATTTAAACCGCTTTCGGCTATGTTATTGTATGTCTTAATTGTGTACACTGCTTACATTCCCCCCAGCTATTTTCGCCTCAAAGCTTTTCATAAATTCCACCAGCTTTTTCACTCCCTCAATCGGCATGGCATTATAGATGCTTGCCCGCATTCCTCCGACGGAGCGATGGCCTTTTAATGTTTCCAGCCCATGCGCTTTTGCTTCTTTGATAAATTGAGCGTTCAATTCTTCAGAAGGCAACACAAACGGAATGTTCATAATTGAACGGCTCTCTTTTTCCACAGGAGAATGAAACAGCTTGGATTCATCAAGAAAATCATAAAGCAGCTGCGCCTTTTCTTTATTGATTTTTTCGATTGCAGCCACTCCGCCCAATTCTTTCAACCATTCAAAAACAAGCTTCGCCACGTAAATGCTGAACGTCGGCGGCGTATTATACAACGAACCTTTGTCGCTGTGCGTTTGATAGTTTAACATGGTCGGGCAATTCTCGGGAGCGTTCCCAATGAGATCTTCTCGTATAATCACGACTGTTAATCCAGCTGGGCCAATATTCTTTTGCGCCCCCGCATAGATCAAACCAAATTTGGTGACATCATATTCCTGAGAAAGAATATTGGAGGACATATCCGCAACAAGAGGTATGTTTCCCGTGTCTGGAATGGTAGAAAAACGAGTTCCTTCAATGGTGTTATTCATTGTAATATGGACATAATCTGCGTCCTTGGAAAACATACTTTGATCCAAGGAAGGAATATAACGAAATTTCTTATCTTCCGAAGAAGCTACTATCCGGACTTCGCCGAATTTCTTCGCTTCCGCCATAGCTTTCTTTGACCATGATCCCGTATGTACAAAATCTGCTTTTTTATTTTTCACAAGCAAATTCATGGGGACCATCGTAAACTGCAAAGAAGCGCCCCCTTGCAAAAATAGCACTTTGTAGTTGTCAGGAATGTTCATTAAATCCCGCAATAACGCTTCAGCAGACTGAATGATTTCTTCAAACGTGCTGGAGCGATGACTGAGTTCCATCACAGACATTCCTGTTCCATTATAATTCAGCAATTCTTTTTGAACCTTTTCCAAAACGGGCAGCGGTAACATAGACGGACCTGCAGAAAAATTGTATACTCTCTCCATTCCACTTCTCCTCATCTACGTATGATTTTAATTCTGAAAATTTATATTATAATAATATTTAAAAATTATAAGCGAAAATGCCCAAATGATCAAGAGGGTTTTGGCGGCTGACACATTTTGTATGCGCTTGCAAATGAGGGTTATCGCCTTTTATTTCTATGTCAAAAAAATTTCTCTTTCATGAACCGATTCACTGAAAAAAGTGTTTTGTCCTCTCATGCCTTATGGTGAAAACATCTCTCTCCTTCTTCAAACCCACGTGGACAAAACAATCTGTATAAGGCCATTTCCTCAATTCCTCCTATGGATCGCTCCGTCTTTATTCACTCGATCGAAGTTGGAAACATCGTCTCCTGAAATAGAAAAGACCGGCTCCCATATTCATGGCCGGTCCCTTCCCTAATACTCTATTCTTCTATGTAAATACCCTTTTCTAACCATTAAGAGTTTTTTGCTTCCAATTTCTGCATCTTTGTTTTAATCAGGTTTAGGATTGTTTCCAAGTTGCTGTCTTTTTTATGCCCTTCTTCATACGCCGCTTTTAAAATCGACAAAAACATTTGTTGTTCTTTTGTCATATCCCTCCATCCTTTCAATCTTAAAGAATTTGTCAATACGTGTCTATCATAGTGGGTTTTTGAAAAATTTACAAGAATTTTCTCTGCTTTTCCTCATTTCACGAAATGCAGAGCTTTATCAGCATAAAGTTCATAAAAAAACGTCTTCCCTGATTACAGGAAGACGTTTTGACCAGTCTATCAACTACTGATCCGATGTTCACGACAAACAAGTTGTGCTTTGCCTATCTCAACTTGTTTATTTTGTTTTTCATAATGGAAACATCAAGTTCGTAAGAGATGGATAAGTTTGCTTTACCGCCTTTTCTTTCTTCAACAGGGAAATTTTCTTTTGGCAGAACGATTTTCTTGATAAATAAACGTTCAATCTCTTTACTAGGCAAGGCTTTGCTGAATAAAAATCCTTGTATTTCATCACATTGGCATTTCTGCAAAAACCGTAATTGCGATTTTGTCTCTACTCCTTCTGCTACCACGCTTGTCCCCATTGCGTGAGCCATCTCGATCAACGCTTTTATAATAATTCGATCATTGCCGTTCTGCTCTAAATGTTGGATAAAAGACCTGTCGATTTTTAATGTGTCAATCGGGAATCTTCTTAAACTATTGATAGAGGAGTACCCCGTGCCGAAATCATCTAAAGCAATGCGAATCCCTAAGGCTTGTATTTTTTTCCATTGTTCCAATACTAGATCTTCCAATAAAAGTAAAGACAACTCAGTAATTTCTACTTCCAGCAGTGATGGACAAATGTGATAATTTGAAACAGCCCGTAATAGTGTTTCAAACAGTCCTTTTTTCAAAAATCGTTTAGCTGATATATTTACGGATATAGTGGGGACTTCTATATTTCGGCTTTGCCATTCATGAATTTGTTCACACACTTTCCATATAACCCAGTCGCCGATTTCGTTAATTAATCCCCCTTCTTCAGCTAGCGGAATAAATTCGGTCGGCAGTATCGTGCCCCATTCAGGGTGGTTCCAACGCAAAAGCGCTTCCGCTCCCACAATTTTATTCGTGTTTGTGTCAATCCGCGGCTGGTATTCGATCGAAAGACCATCATTTTTCAAAGCTTCGCGGAGTTCTTTTTCTAAATGATGCGTTTTAAACATCGATCTTTTCATGGATGGGGCATAGATTTGATAATTATTTTTGCCGAGCTCTTTTGCACGAGACAAAGCAACTTCTACGGCTTGAAACAATGCATCGGGATCTTCGCCATCGTTAGGATAAAAACATAATCCAACACTAGTGGTGATAAAAATTTCGTACTCTTCGACTTCTAATTTTTTCCTAACTACATCCATCATTTGCTGCGCTAATTGAACATATGGCTCGATCGTCTCCCCCATTTTCACCAAAGCAATAAATTCATCTCCGCCAACCCTATAGACTGCTCCGTAACCATCTACGACTTTTTGTAACCGTTGTGCCGTTTTTTCCAACACTTGATTGCCGATCCTATGGCCTAGCGTATCATTCATTTTTTGGAAGCTGTCCAAATCCAAGCCATATGCAGCAAACATCCCATTATTGCCATCAATCCACGTATCCAAATCTTTTATGAAAGCATTCCGATTACGCAGCCTTGTTAACGGATCTTGACTGGCCATTTGCTTTAATGATAACAATGTGTCTTCATAATTTTCTGCAAAAAAAATGGACATGAGACCGTTTTCCTTCCTGGCTGGACTTTTTTCTCGAAATCCTTTCACGGTTATGACTCCATGAAAAAGAAATCTTTCTTCTACTTAACATTATAGGAAAAAAACACCTATTAATCTACAAATTTAAACAAATTTCCCGGATGACTTTCTGTTTTTTTATAGAATTTTTGATTATTTTTCGACATGTTTACTCAAAATTCACCAAAATCTACCATAGAGTAAACTTTTTTCTTTTCCATGAAACCGCGTAACATGTTGTTCATATTTTAACAAAGATGAAAAGATAGCCTCAAAATTCTGGTGAAAAATCAACAGGTGAGAAAGAAAGATATTATATTAAAATAGTATTTTTTAGCAAAGGGTATATCTTTTTGTGAAACGGGTTTGATCAAAACTTTTTCTCTCAAGTCTTAACGGTCAAAAATATCCTATTACCATACAAAAAACCTGCTATCCAAAGTGATAACAGGCTGTTCCTATTTCATGCGATTGGAACTTGGTAATCCTTGATCCTGATATGACAACCTTATTCCTTTCCCGGCTTCTTGCCGCCAACGTACTTTATACTCGTCCATACTATTTTTGACTTTCAACTTACATGATCAACTAATCGAAAGCCTTGTCTTATTTCGCTTGCGCTTCTTTTTTTCCCCGAACAACACCGTGGCCAAACTCTCAAAAGGGCGTAGCCATTTTTTTGTTTTATTTTCCTTTGATATTCCTAAGCTCTGTACTAAATACCGATCCCGTTCTTCAATCTTGATTTCTTCCATTTTCTCTTTTATCCACTGTTGCTGCTGTTCCAATTTGAGAATCAGCTCACGATTAATCTCAATTAGGCGCTTCTGTCCCGTTTCCAGCATCTGCAAACGTTCATTCATCTCTTGTTCCTGAATACCAATTCCCTTATTGGGATAATGGGGATGATCTAGTAATGAATTTTCTTGTTGTTCTTGGCTTTGTTCTGCCGCCATTTGAATCGCATTTTCAAAAGAGCGATTATTCTTTGTAATCTCTTCAATAATCCGTTCAATGACTGCAATATCTTTTGGATAAAAAACACGAGAATGGTTAATGCCGCGATCAAAATGATAGCCATGCTCTTCAAGAGCCAAAGCATATTTCCGAAGTGTGCTTGCCCCAATCCCTAAACGTTTTGCTACTTCCGAACTAAAATAGGCCTGTTCCACTTTGCTCCCCCCCCTGTTTTTCCTTCTATCCATGATGTTCAACAAAGCTTTCTAAATCCCTTTCTCTAACTTTGTTGATTCATAAGAACTTTTGTCAGGAATAAAATCGACTTCTTTCACATTTAAAAAGGAATCTTTTAAAGTTTGTCGTATAATAGAGCAGGAAATTCTCAATGAAATATTTTAGGAAAAAGGAGTTAAGAACGATGAAAACCATTGACGTTGATGAGCGTCCATCATTTGCAGCAATCGTTCCGTTGAGTCTGCAGCATCTATTTGCCATGTTTGGCTCAACAGTGCTGGTGCCCATTTTGTTTCATGTAAACCCGGCTACCATTTTGCTGATGAACGGCATCGGCACTTTACTTTATTTATTCATCACAAAAGGCAAGATACCGGCCTTTTTAGGTTCCAGCTTTGCTTTTATTTCTCCCGTTTTTGTTGTATTGGGGGCGAAGAGCTATCATGAAGCTCTCGGTGGTTTTATAGCAGTTGGAATTATTTTTATCGTCATAAGCCTTATTATTCGATTAGCTGGAACAAAGTGGATCGATGTCGTCTTTCCGCCGGCAGCGATGGGGGCCATCATTACCGTTATCGGTCTGGAACTCGTCCCTACCGCGGCTGCCATGGCAGGCTTGATTAAACCTTTAAACAATCCACCCGCTCATTGGTCTCCGGACGGAAAAACCATTTTCGTCTCTCTTCTGACGCTGGGGGTAACGATTCTTGGAAACGTAGTGCTCCGTGGATTTTTGAAAATCATCCCCATTTTGATCGGAATCATTGTTGGTTATATTAGTGCCCTATGCCTGGGAATGGTTAATTTTCAACCTATTAAGGAGGCAAAATGGTTTGCTCTCCCTGATTTTTATTCTCCTTCATGGGATTGGGCAAGCATTGCCATCATCGTTCCAGCCGCTCTAGTAGTTGTCGCTGAACATATTGGACACCTTGTGGTCACGCAAAATATTGTGGGGAAAGACTTA
>k87-26696_pt1 | contig 20003 bp, 17 predicted proteins | sample MGYA00084031_6733416 | MGnify analysis MGYA00084031
CCTACCGCCGGCTGTTCGACACCCTCACCGCGAAGGGTGCCGACGATCTCGCCGCGCGCACCGAGGCCCTGGGTCGTGCGTTCACCGACCAGGGCGTGACCTTCTCGCTGTCCGGTCAGGAGCGTCCTTTCCCGCTGGACATGGTCCCGCGCGTCATCGCCGCCGCGGAATGGTCCGAACTCGAACGCGGCATCCGGCAGCGGGTGCGCGCCCTGGAGCTGTTCCTCGCCGACGTCTACGGCGAGCAGCACATCCTCCGCGACCGCGTACTGCCGCGTCGCCTGGTCACCTCGTGCCCGCACTTCCACCGGCAGGCCTCGGGCATCGTCCCGCCCAACGGCGTGCGCATCCACGTCGCGGGCATCGACCTGATCCGCGACGAGAAGGGCACCTTCCGCGTCCTCGAGGACAACCTGCGCTCGCCGTCCGGGGTCTCCTACGTCATGGAGAACCGCCGCGCCATGGCCCGCGTCGCCCCCGATCTGTTCGCCCAGCACAAGGTGCGGCCCGTCGGGGACTACGCCCTGCACCTGCTGCGCGCGCTGCGCGCCTCCGCAGCACCGAACGCCGCCGACCCCACCGTGGTCGTGCTCACCCCGGGCATCGCCAACTCCGCCTACTTCGAGCACTCGCTGCTGGCCCGCCAGATGGGCGTCGAACTCGTCGAGGGCCGCGACCTGTTCTGCCGCGACAACGTCGTCTACATGCGCACCACCGAAGGCGAACGTCAGGTCGACGTCATCTACCGGCGCATCGACGACGACTATCTCGACCCGCTGCACTTCCGGCCCGACTCGGTGCTCGGCGTCGCCGGCCTGGTCAACGCCGCCCGCGCGGGCAACGTGGTCATCTCGAGCGCCGTGGGCAACGGGGTCGGCGACGACAAGCTCGTCTACACCTACGTGCCCGAGATCATCGACTACTACCTCGGCGAGGAACCGCTGCTACCCAACGTCGACACCCTGCGCTGCTGGCTGGACGACGAACGCGAGGAGGTCCTCGACCGCATCGACGAACTCGTCCTCAAACCCGTCGAGGGCTCCGGCGGCTACGGCATCGTCTTCGGCCCCGACGCCTCCACCGTCGAACTGGACGAGATGGCCCGCAAGATCCGCGAGGATCCGCGCAGCTGGATCGCGCAACCGGTCGTACAGCTGTCCACCGTCCCCACCCGGGCGGGCAACGCGCTCGCACCCCGCCACGTCGACCTGCGTCCGTTCGCCGTCAACGACGGCGACGACGTGTGGGTGCTGCCCGGCGGGCTCACCCGCGTGGCGCTGCCCGAGGGATCGCTCGTCGTCAACTCCAGCCAGGGTGGCGGCAGCAAGGACACCTGGGTGCTCGCCACCGAGACGTCGGACACCGACCGCGAGCTCGGCGGGGAGGGGATCGTCGAGGAGCGGGACGATGTGAACCACTCCGAGCACGGTCCGGAACTGACCACCTCACAACAACAGCAGCAACAGCAGCAACAGAGCGGGAGGGATCTGTGATGCTCGCACGGAACGCGGAGTCCTTGTTCTGGATCGGCAGATACGTCGAGCGCGCCGACGACACCGCCCGGATCATGGACGTGGCGGTGCACCAGCTGCTCGAGGACTCCACCGTCGATCCCGACCGCACCTGCCGCCGGCTGCTGCGCGTGCTCGGCTTCGCCGAACCCGAGGGCCGGCTCGACGTGCGCGGCGTCACCGACATCGTGGCCTTCGGCCGGGACGGCGCCGGCTCGATCCTCGACACCATCGCCTATGCGCGGGAGAACGCGCGCGGCGCACGGGAGGTCACCTCCACCGAGATGTGGGAGTGCCTCAACACCACCTACAACGGGCTCGCCGAACGAGAACGCGCCGCCAAACGCCTGGGCCCGCACGAGTTCTTCCGATACGTCGAGCACCGCGCCGCGATGTTCGCGGGCCTGGCCGACAGCACCATGTGCCGCGACGACGGCTACCGCTTCCTGCTACTGGGCCGGTCGATCGAACGTGTCGACATGACCGTGCGGCTGCTGCTCTCGCGCGCGGGGGACCTGCCGACCTCGCCCACCTGGGCCACCGTGTTGCGTTCCGCCGGCGGCTACGACACCTATCTGCGCACCTACCGCGGTGCGCTCGACGCGGGCCGCATCGTCGAGTTCATGATGCTCGACCGGCTGTTCCCGCGGTCCGTCTTCTTCGCGATCCGGCAGGCCGAGGAGTGCCTCGCCGAACTCGACGACCACACCGACTACCGGTTCGGCGCGCGGGACGAGGCGCAGCGGCTCCTCGGCCGCGCCCGCAGCGAACTCGAGTTCATCGGCCCCGGTGTGCTGCTCGACGAACTCGCCACTCGCCTGGCGTCGTTGCAGGAGCTGTGCCGCAAGGCCGGCGAGGCGATCGCGATGCAGTACTTCCACGCCGCCCCGTGGGTTGCGTGGGTCTCCGCACGGGAATCCGGCGCGGACGTGTCGATCCTGGAGGGAGAACTGTGAGCTGGCGGATGCGCGTGGTGCACAAGACCGGATACGAGTACGCCGGTCCGGTCACCGCGTCGTACAACGAAGCCCGACTCACCCCGCGCTCGGATGCCCGGCAGACCGTGGTCCTCAACCGGGTGGAGACCACCCCGGCCACGCGTGGCTACCGGTACACCGACTACTGGGGCAGCGCCGTGACGGCCTTCGACCTGCACGCCCCGCACACCTCCCTCGAGGTGGTCGGCCTGTCGGTGGTGGAGACCGACCCCGTGCGCCCGCCCGACGAACCGGCGGGCTGGGACGTGATCACCGCCGAGGACACCCGGGACCGCTACGACGAGGTGCTCGCACCCAGCGCGTACGTGCCGGTCGACCCCGAACTCGAGGCGACCGCGCGGGATCTCGCCGCCGGACTCGAACCGGTCGACGCGGTCGTCGCGGCCGCGCAGTGGGTCTACGACAAGATGGACTACGTCCCCGGCACCACCGGCGTGCACACCTCCGCCCTGCAGGCCTTCCAGGAACGGCAGGGCGTGTGCCAGGACTACGCCCACCTGACGCTGCTGCTGTTGCGGCGCATGGGCATCCCCGCACGCTACGTCTCCGGCTACCTGCACCCCGTGCCGGATGCGGCGATCGGGGAGACCGTCGCGGGCCAGTCCCACGCGTGGATCCAGGCGTGGACGGGATCGTGGTGGGGCTACGACCCGACGAACGCGAAATTCGTGAGCGAACAGCACACCTCCGTCGCCATCGGGCGGGACTACGCCGACGTGCCGCCGCTCAAGGGCATCTACATGGGTGGACACGCCACGGCGCACGATGTCGTTGTCGAGGTCACCAGGCTTGCGTAATCTCCGTCACAGCGAATTCCGGGTGTCGATCCGGAATCCGCCGTAGCGGTACATCGATTCGCAGTGTTCGTCCACCAGGTCCCGGCCTCCGACGGGGCCGCGATGATCGAGGTGACCCATGGAACCCCAGCGCGATCCCGAATCCCGACTCGACGAAGATCTCGCGCGCGAGACGTCCCTGGAAATCCGTGACCCGGGTGAGTTCTCCGACCTCCGCAAGTACGTGGCGGAAGCCATCGGGACGTTCCTGCTGGTGTTCTCCGCGGTGGGTACCGCGGTGTTCGCCGGCACCTACGTCGGCCAGCTCGGTGTCGCGCTGGCGTTCGGCCTGACCCTGCTGTTCCTCGTCTACACCATCGGCCCGATCTCCGGCTGCCACGTGAATCCGGCGGTGACGCTCGGGCAGCTCGTCGTCGGCCACGTCACCCCGGTGCGGGCCGTGGGCTACTGGATCGCGCAGGTAGTCGGCGGCCTGCTCGCCGGTCTGACGCTCTACGCGGTGGCGTCGTCGCTGCCGAGTTACGACCGCGCCGCCGACGGGCTCGGCGCCAACGGCTGGGGCGCCCACAGCCCCTCGGCCGTGCACGGCCCGCTCGGCGGGGTGCTCCAGAACGGCTACGGCATCGGTGCCATGATCGTCGTCGAGGTCCTGCTCACCGCGGTGCTGGTGTTCGTGGTGCTCGGCGCGACCGACCAGATCGCCGATGCACCCATCGCCGGCATCGCGATCGGCTTCACCCTGGCGGTGATCCACCTGATCTCGATCCCGATCGACAACACCTCGGTCAACCCGGCCCGCAGCCTCGCCGTCGCCTTCTATCAGGACGGTGCACTCGGGCAGGTGTGGGCGTTCATCGTGTTCCCGCTCATCGGCGGCGCCCTCGGCGCGCTCGTCTACACCTTCCTGTTCGGCCGCCGCGAGGGCCTTCGGCCGTCCTGATCGGGGCGTCCCGCACGGGTCGTTCCGATCGGGGAGGTGTCTCAGCTCCAGCCGTAGTCGTCGCGCAGGCGCGCGGCGATCCGATCGAAACGGTCCCGCGGAACGATCGCGCCCTCCCGGCGGATCCCGTCCTCGGGAACGTCGAGGACGCGGTCGAGCCGCACCCAGCTCGGCCGGTTCGCCGAGTCCCACGGCCCGGAGCCGATCCCGAGCCAGCCGCGCTGGCCCTCGCGCTCGCTGTTCGACGACAGCATCAGCCCGAGCAGGGTCGAATCGTCGCGGCCCACCACGATCACCGGGCGGTCCTTGCCCTGGGAGGGGTCCTCCTCGTAGGCGACCCAGGTCCACACGATCTCGCCGGGATCGGCGCGGCCGTCCAGATCGGGGGAGTACTCGAGGCGGCGGGCGCGGTCCCCGGTGGGAGTCGTGCGCGAGGCCACCGGGCGCCCCGGTGCCGGCCGCTTGGTGCCACCGGGACGCGGAGCGGCGTCGGACGGCTTCGACGAGCGCGGCTTCTGGGACGAGCGCGGCTTCTGGGACGAGCGCGGTTCATCGGACGAGCGCGGCTTCTCGGAGGCCGGGCTCGGGGCGGGGCCGGGCGCGGCGCCGTTCAGTGCGGCGCGTGCCTTGTCCAGGGCCCCCGACTGCTGCAACTGCTGATAGATCTTCGGGCCCTGTTCGACCGCGAAGCGCCCCAGCTGCCTGCCCAACTTCTTCCATGTGCCAGCCACGGGAAACGAGCTTAACGGGGACGGCCCCGGCCGGAATGCCGGGCGCCGTGCGACTTGGATATCCTTCGAGGTGACCGTGGTCTTCGAGACCGCTGCCGAGTCCGAGTCAGGAGCACGACATCAGCACCTTCGCCGACACCACGTTCACGGACCCCGAGAAGATCCGGAACTTCTGCATCATCGCGCACATCGACCATGGCAAGTCGACGCTGGCGGACCGGATGCTGCAGCTCACCGGGGTCGTCGAAGAGCGTCAGATGCGCGCGCAGTATCTCGACCGCATGGACATCGAGCGCGAACGCGGCATCACCATCAAGGCGCAGAACGTCCGCCTGCCGTGGAAGCTCGACGGCGAGGACTACGTGATGCACCTGATCGACACCCCCGGTCACGTCGACTTCACGTACGAGGTCTCCCGCGCCCTCGAGGCGTGCGAGGGCGCGATCCTGCTCGTCGACGCCGCGCAGGGCATCGAGGCGCAGACCCTCGCCAACCTCTACCTCGCGCTCGACAAGGACCTGACGATCATCCCGGTCCTCAACAAGATCGACCTGCCCGCCGCCGATCCCGACCGGTACGCCGGGGAGATCGCCAACATCATCGGCTGTGAACCCACCGACGTGCTCCGCGTCTCCGGCAAGACCGGTGTGGGCGTGCCCGAACTCCTCGACGAGGTCATCCGGCAGGTGCCGCCGCCGGTCGGCGATCCCGACGCCCCGGCCCGCGCCATGATCTTCGACTCCGTCTACGACACCTACCGCGGTGTCGTCACCTACGTGCGTGTGGTGGACGGCAAGATCGTGCCCCGCGAGAAGATCAAGATGATGTCGACGGGCGCCACCCACGAACTGCTCGAGGTCGGCATCGTCTCGCCCGAACCGAAGCCGACCGCCGGACTCGGCGTCGGTGAGGTGGGCTACCTCATCACCGGTGTGAAGGACGTGCGCCAGTCGAAGGTCGGCGACACCGTCACCAGCGCCCGCAACGGCGCCGAGGAACCGCTCACCGGCTACCGCGAACCGCGCCCGATGGTCTACTCGGGTCTCTACCCGGTCGACGGCTCCGACTACCCGGTGCTGCGCGACGCCCTCGACAAGCTCCAGCTCAACGACGCCGCGCTCACCTACGAGCCCGAGACGTCGGTGGCGCTCGGCTTCGGTTTCCGCTGCGGCTTCCTCGGCCTGCTGCACATGGAGATCACCCGCGAGCGGCTCGAGCGCGAGTTCGGCCTCGACCTGATCTCCACCGCCCCCAACGTCGTCTACCGCGTCGTGCTCGAGGGCGGCCACGAGCACGTCGTCACCAACCCCTCCGACTGGCCCGAGGGCAAGGCCCGCGAGATCTACGAGCCGGTCGTCAAGTGCACCATCATCGCGCCGAGCGAGTTCGTCGGCTCCATCATGGAGCTGTGCCAGTCGCGGCGCGGCGAGCTCAAGGGCATGGACTATCTGTCCGAGACCCGCGTCGAACTGCGCTACGTCATGCCGATGGCGGAGATCATCTTCGACTTCTTCGACTCGCTGAAGTCGCGTACCCGCGGCTACGCGTCGATGGACTACGAGGAGGCCGGCGAGCAAGAGGCCGCCCTGGTCAAGGTCGACATCCTGCTGCAGGGCGAGGCCGTCGACGCGTTCAGTGCCATCGTGCACAAGGACGCGGCCGCCGCCTACGGCAACAAGATGACGACCAAGCTCAAGGAACTCATCCCGCGGCAGCAGTTCGAGGTGCCCGTGCAGGCGGCGATCGGCTCGAAGATCATCGCCCGCGAGAACATCCGCGCGATCCGCAAGGACGTGCTGGCCAAGTGCTACGGCGGCGACATCAGCAGTAAGCGCAAGCTGCTCGAGAAGCAGAAGGAAGGCAAGAAGCGGATGAAGACGATCGGTCGCGTCGATGTGCCGCAGGAGGCCTTCGTCGCCGCGCTGTCGTCCGAGGCGTCCGCGGACAAGCCCAAGAAGTAGCCGCCCACCGACCGATCCCCGGTCGTGGCGCCCACCGGAAGGATGCGTGTGCTCGACACCTGGCTCACCCGTGAACTCGGAATCTCCGTTCCCCTCCTGGGTGCGCCCATGGGTGGCCGCGCCGGTGGACGCCTCGCCGGGGAGGTCACCCGCGCCGGTGGCCTCGGCCTGATCGGCGCGGCACGTTACAACACCCCCGAGTGGATCGAGGGGGAGGTCCGCACCGCCCGGGAGATCGGCGGGGGGCTGCTCGGCTTCGGGCTCATGACCTGGTCGCTGGACACCGACGACAGCCTGCTCACCGCGGTGCTCGCGCACCGGCCCCGCGTGGTGTCGCTGTCCTTCGGCGATCCGGCGCCCTACGTGCCGCGCGTGCACGACGCCGGGTCGCTGGCGATCTCGCAGATCAACACCATCGAGGACCTGCGGATCGCCGAGGCCGCGGGGGTCGACGCCGTCGTCGCCCAGGGCCACGAGGCCGGTGGCCACACCGGCCGGATCGGGACCCTGCCGCTGCTGCAGGAGGTCCTCGAGTCGACCTCCCTGCCGGTGCTCGCCGCCGGGGGCATCGCCTCCGGCCGCGGCCTGGCCGCGGTGCTCGCCGCCGGTGGCGCGGGCGCCTTCGTCGGCACCGCGCTGCTGGCCAGCCCGGAGACCGTCGGCCCCGACTATGCGCGCGGCCGGCTCGTCGCCGCGGGCAGCGCCGACACCGTCTACACCGACGTCTTCGACAAGGCCCGGCACCAGCCCTGGCCCGCTCGCTGGGGTGGCCGGGCCCTGCGCAACGCGTTCACCGAGGAATGGCACGGTCGCGGCGCCGACGAGGACACCCTTGCCGCGGCGTACACGGGCGATGACCCCGAGATCGGCGTCGTCTACGCCGGGGAGGCCGCGGGGCTGGTGCGGTCCGAACGGCCCGCCGGTGAGGTGATCCGGGACATCGCCGAGCAGGCCGAGAGCCTGCTGTCGCGCTTTCGTTGAGTGACGTCGCGCTTCCGCCGATTGTGATCGATCCCGAGCGGGCCCCACGAACTGCGCCCGGGCGTTAAGGTGAGCCTCACCTGACACGGAGGTCGCCCATGCGTCGAGCCCTGCTGTCCGCGTGCGCACTCGTCCTGCTCGCGGTTCCCGCCCTCACCGCCTGCTCCGGCGACACCGAGGAGGCGTCCGCCACCAGCGGTGAGGCCGTCACCGTGGAGCACTCCTACGGCACGACGACGATCGAGGGCACTCCCGAACGGATCGTCGCGACGTCCAGCCAGTGGCTCGACGCGCTGCTCGAACTCGGAATCCAGCCCGTGGGCTACTACAGCGCCGGCTCCTACGGCGACGACCGCGGTCTCTATCCGTGGCAGACCGACGTCGACCCCGACGCCGTGGCGCTCGGCCCGGCCATCGAGGCGGGACAGATGCCCGTCGAGGAGATCGCCGCGCTCGAACCGGACCTCGTGCTCGGCGCGTGGCAGATCACCTCGCAGGGCGTCTACGACCGGATCTCGCAGGTCGCCCCGACCGTCGGTCCGCTCGGCGAGACCGGCGTCGACCGCTGGGACGAGCAGGTGCGGGTGCTCGGCGAGATCTTCGGCCGCACCGACGAGGCCGAGGGGATCATCGCCGATCGCAACGCCGACATCGAGGAGGCCGCGCTGCCCGGTCTCGAGGGCCGCACCGCTGTGCTCGCCCAGTACCTCATGAGCGACCAGCAGTTCGTCGTCGTCGCGAACCCGGACGACGGTGCCGCGCTGCTGTTCTCGCAGCTCGGCATGGTCATGCCGCCGGAACTCGTCGCGGAGGGGGAGGGCAAGCCCTTCGGCCGCGTGATGCTCGCCCCCGAACGCGTCGACGCGCTGGCCGCCGACCTGTTGGTGATCCTTCCCAACGGCGGTACCGAGCAGGACCTGATGGCCCTGCCCGGCTTCGACCTGCTGCCCGCCGTGACCGGCGGGGGCCTCGCCGTCGTCGATTATCCCACCGTGGTCGCGTTCAACACCCCGTCGTCGCTGTCGATCGGCTACGCCCTCGACGCGATCCGGCCGCAGCTCGAGACGGTCGGCGGCGCCTGACGCCGATCACGGCCCGTGGTGCGCGGGCCGGAAGTCGCCCGCGGTGATGTCGCGTTCGGCCCGGATGACGTGCACCACGGCGTTGATCAGCGCCAGATGGGTGAACGCCTGCGGGAAGTTGCCGAGATGCCGGCCCGTCTCCGGGTCGATCTCCTCGGCGTACAGCTTCAGCGGGCTCGCGTAGTCCAGCAGGTGCTGGCACAGCGCCGCCGCGCGGTCGACCTCCCCGATCTCGACGAGCGCCGACACCAGCCAGAACGAGCAGATGGTGAACGCGCCCTCCTTGCCGGACAGGCCGTCGTCGGTGGTCTCCACGCGGTAACGCAGCACCAGGCCGTCCTCGGTGAGCTCGTCGGCGATCGCCAGGACCGTGGCCCGCACCCGCGGATCGTCCGCCGGCAGGAAGCGCAGCAGCGGGATCAGCAGGGCGGAGGCGTCGAGGGAGGGATGCCCGTAGCGCTGGGTGAACACCCCGCGCTCGTCGACCCCGTGTTCGAGGATGTCGGCCTTGATCTCGTCGGCGATCGCGGACCACCGGCGGGCGTAGTCGGGGCGGCCCTGCAGTTCGGCGAGTTTCGCGCCGCGGTCGAGCGCCACCCAGCACATGACCTTCGACGACACGAAGTGCTGCGGCTCGCCGCGCACCTCCCAGATGCCCCGGTCCGGTTCCTTCCAGTGCGTGGCGGCCTCCTCCACCTGCCGCCGCAGCGTCGACAACAGGGTCTGCGGGATGTGCCCGCGCGACTTCACATGCAGGTACACCGAGTCGAGGAGCGTGCCCCAGATGTCGTGCTGCCGCTGGTGGAAGGCGTCGTTGCCGATGCGCACGGGGGTGGCGCCGTCGTAGCCGCTGAGATGGTCGAGGGTCGCCTCGGGCAGTTCACGTTCGCCGCCCACCCCGTACATCACCTGCAGCGGCCGCTTGACCCCGTCCTCGCTGCGGGAGACGTCGAGGATGAACGAGAAGAAGTCGTCGGCCTCACGATCGAAGCCCAGCGTGTACAGACCCCACAGGGCGAACGTCGAGTCGCGCACCCAGGCGTAGCGGTAGTCCCAGTTCCGTTCCCCACCCGGGGTCTCGGGCAGCGAGGTCGTCGACGCGGCGAGCAGCGCCCCGGTCGGGCTGTAGGTCAGGCCCTTGAGGGTCAGGGCGCTGCGTTGCAGGTAGGTGCGCCAGGGATGGTCGGGGAAGTGCCCCGTGGTGATCCACTCGCGCCAGAAGTCCTGCGTGGAGGTCATCTTGGCGGCGGCCTCCTCGAAGGTGCGCGGCATCGGCCGATCCCCCCAGGACAAGGCGACGAACGCTACGTCGCCCTTGTGCAACCGGCGGCGGGCGCGCACCTCGCGGTCCTCGATCCCCAGCCGCAGGTCCGTGGTGATCCGCAGCGCCGGGTGCTGGTCGGGGGCGTTGCGGCAGTAGGCGGTGGCCTCTTCGTAGACCTTGCCGGTGTAGCGCCACTCGGTGCGGCCGCGGTGGTAGTCGAAGGCCGGCTCGCACGTCACGTACAGGTCCACCGTGCCGTTCACGCACCGCACCGTGCGCAACAGCATGTGCTCGGCCTCCCAGTCCGAGGGCGTGCGCCGATGGTTCGTGGACCGCTCGTCGACGTCGTACCAGGGCGCCATGACCAGGGCGTCGCGCACGATCATCCAGCCGGTGTCCGTCTGCCAGGTCGTCTCGAGCACGACCCCGCCGGGAAGGTAGCGGCGTGCCGCGGGGACGGTGCGGTCGTGCGGGGACAGACGGAAGTGCCCGGCGCTGCGGTCCAGCAGCGCCCCGAACACGCTCGGGGAGTCGGGCCGGGGCACGCACATCCACTCCACGGTGCCGTCGCGGGCGATCAGGCAGGTCGTCTCGCAGTCCGACAGGAACGCGTAGTCGTCGATGGGTGGGAACGGGCTACGGCGGAACGGAGTTCTCGACAGGTGCGATGCGACGGGGTCCATCCGTCCATGATCGCTTCGTACCGGGCGGTTCGCAGCCGGGATCGCGAAGCCGATAGGGTAAGGGAGATGGATCGGGTGGCATCGTGGTGGGACGGATTCGAGCTGTGGCTCGCCGGCCTGTCCTTCGTTCCCCAGGTCGCGCTGGTGATGGTGGTACTGGTGCCGGCCTGCGCGGGAATCGCCTGGTTGCTCGACAGAGCGATGGCCGTCGCCTTCGCATTGGTCGGGCGGGGCGAGGACGACTCACCTGCCGACAGGACGGAGGACTGCTGACATGCCGCGTTCGCGCGTGACCCTGGCGCTCGTCGCGCTGCTGCTCATCGTCGTCGTCGCCTGGCTCGTCACCCGGTGATCACCCCGCTCGTCGCCCGGTGAAAACTGCCCGCGACGGGCCCGCCCTGCCGCTCCCGCCGATTTCGGGCGAACCGGAACCTCTGCTAATCTCGGCGCGTGTCCGCGACCGCGATGCCTCGAATCCGCCACGAGCTGGCGTTGATCGCTGTCGGCATGCCGTCGGTCGCCGACATCGACTGTTGTCGCTGAATCCTTCTTTCTCCGCGGTGTCGTCCGGCCCTCCGCCGGTGCCGCCTTCGCGAATTCGGGCCCCTCCCCGGGACAGTCCTCCGGACACAGCCGTGGGCCGGTTCGCATTCCATCCCTGAATCAGCCCCTCAGGAAGGCTCGCGCCATGTTCACACGTTCCAGATTCCTCGCCGCCGCGGTCGCCGCCGTAGCCGTCACCGCACTGACCGCGTGCTCGGGTGGTTCCAGCGACACCGTCGGCTCCGAGGCCGGTGCCGACGGCTCCGGCGGGACGGTCAACCTCTACGCCTACGCCGTGCCGAAGGTCGGTTTCGACCTCGTCATCCCCGCCTTCCAGGAGACCGAGGCCGGGGAGGACGTCGCCTTCCAGCAGTCCTACGGCGCCTCCGGCGACCAGTCCCGCAAGGTCCGCGACGGTGCCGAGGCCAACTTCGTCAACTTCTCCGTCGAACCCGACATCACCCGTCTCGTCGACGCCGGACTCGTCGACGAGGACTGGAACGCCAACGCCTACAACGGGATCCCCTTCGGGTCCGTCGTGACCATCGTCGTCCGCGAGGGCAACCCGAAGAACATCCGGGACTGGGACGACCTGCTGCAGCCCGGCGTCGAGGTCGTCACCCCCAATCCGTTCAGCTCCGGCTCGGCGAAGTGGAACCTGCTCGCACCGTACGCGGCGAAGAGCAACGGCGGCGCCGACCCGCAGGCCGGCATCGACTACGTCACCGAGCTGGTCACCGAGCACGTGAAGGTGCAGCCGAAGTCGGGCCGCGAGGCCACCGAGACCTTCCTGCAGGGCACCGGCGACGTGCTGCTGAGCTACGAGAACGAGGCGCTGTTCATCGAACGCAACGGCGATCCCGTCGAGCACGTCACCCCGCCCGCCACCTTCAAGATCGAGAATCCGGCGGCGGTGCTGAAGAACGCGCAGGACGCCGAGGTCGCGCAGGCGTTCAACGACTTCCTGTACACCCCCGAGGCGCAGCGCCTGTGGGCCGAGGCCGGTTTCCGGCCCGTCGACCCGGCCGTTGCCGAGGAGTTCGCCGCCGAGTTCCCGCAGCCGGAGAAGCTGTGGACCGTCGCCGATCTCGGCGGCTGGGACACCGTGAACGAGGAACTGTTCGCGGACGGCACCGGCACCATCGCGGTGATCTACGACAACGCCACGAAGTAGGACCATGAGCGTGACCGTCTCCGAGGACACCGCGGACCGGGGAGCCACCGCTCCCGGGTCCGCGGTCCCGCGTCGCATCCCCGACCGTCGCCGCCCACGCCGCCGGATCTTCTCCGGCGCCGTGGGGCCGCTGGGCATCGGCATCGCCACCCTGTGGCTGAGCGTGATCGTGCTGCTGCCGTTGGCGGCGCTGGCCGTGCACTCGGTGTCCGACGGCCCCGCCGGCTTCTGGAACGCGGTCACCGCCCCCGCCGCCCTGGCGACCCTGCGGATCACCGTCCTGGTCTCGCTCGTCGTCGCGGCGATCAACGCCGTCATGGGCACCCTCATCGCGTGGGTGCTCGTGCGCGACGAGTTCCCCGGCAAGAAGGTCGTCAACGCCCTGATCGACCTGCCGTTCGCGCTGCCCACCATCGTCGCGAGCATCGTGCTGCTCTCGCTCTACGGACCGCAGAGCCCGATCGGGGTGCAGCTCAACGCCACCACCTTCGGCCTCGGGATCGCCCTCGCGTTCGTGACCCTGCCGTTCGTGGTGCGGTCGGTGCAGCCCGTGCTGATCGAGACCGACCACGAGGTCGAGGAGGCCGCCGCCTCCCTCGGCGCCGGCAACGTCACGATCTTCCGCCGCGTCGTGCTGCCGGTACTGGCCCCGGCGATCCTGTCCGGAACCGGCCTGGCGTTCGCCCGCGCCATCGGCGAGTACGGATCGATCGTGCTCATCGGCGGCAACATCCCCTACCGGACGCAGGTCGCCTCGCAGTACATCCAGCAGCAGATCGAGATCGACCGGTCCGTCAACGCCGCCGCCGTGTCGGTGGTGCTGCTGCTCATCGCGTTCGCCGTGCTGTTCGTGCTGCGCGTGGTCGCGCACCGCGGTCAGCGCCGGGAGGAGGACGACCGGTGAAACCGTCCCTCGCTTCGCGCCTGTCGCTGCGCTTCGTCGCCCTGGCCTACCTGCTCGTGCTGCTGATCGTGCCCATCGGCGTGATCCTCTACCGCACCTTCGAGAACGGCGTCATGGCGTTCGTCGAGTCGATCAGCACCCCCGCGGCGATCTCGGCGCTGAACCTGTCGCTGCTGATCGTCGCGATCGTCGTGCCGGTGAACGTGATCTTCGGCATCGTCGTCGCGCTCGCCCTCGTGCGCGGCCGCTTCCCGGGACGCGGTCTCCTGCAGGCCGTCGTGGACCTGCCCTTCGCCGTGTCCCCGATCGTCGTGGGTGTCGCCCTGATCATGCTGTGGGGCGCCAACGGCTGGTTCGGTGCGATCGAGAATCTCGGCTTCAAGGTGATCTTCGGACTGCCCGGCATGGTCCTCGCCACCATCTTCGTGACCCTGCCGTTCGTCGTCCGTGAGGTCGAACCGGTGCTGCGCGAGATCGGGGAGGAACAGGAACAGGCCGCCGCGACCCTCGGCGCCGACGCCTGGCAGACCTTCTGGCGCATAACCCTACCCGCGATCCGCTGGGGCCTGACCTACGGCATCGTCCTCACCGTGGCCCGCGCGCTCGGCGAGTTCGGCGCCGTCATCATGGTCTCGTCCGGATTCCCCGGCGTCTCGCAGACCCTGACCCTGCTCGTGCACGCCCGGTACATCGACGACCACAACACCTTCGGCGCCTACAGCGCCGCCACCCTGCTCATGGCCATCGCAGTGATCGTGCTGTTGCTGATGACCCTGCTCGACCGCAAGAGGAGCACCGAATGATCACCGTCACCGGGGCGCGGAAGAACTACGGCGACTTCGCCGCACTCGACGACGTCGACATCGAGATCCCCTCGGGGTCGCTCACCGCTCTGCTCGGCCCCTCGGGCTCGGGGAAGTCCACCCTGCTGCGGTCCATCGCCGGTCTCGAGACCCTCGACCACGGCACGGTCCGCATCGCCGGCAAGGACGTCACCGACGTGACCCCGCAGAAACGCGACATCGGCTTCGTGTTCCAGCACTACGCGGCCTTCAAGCACATGACCGTCCGCGAGAACGTCGCGTTCGGCCTGAAGATCCGCAAGCGGCCCAAGGCGGAGATCACCAAGCGCGTCGACGACCTGCTCGAGATCGTCGGACTCGGTGGTTTCCAGAACCGCTATCCGGCCCAGCTGTCCGGCGGTCAGCGCCAGCGCATGGCCCTGGCGCGCGCCCTCGCCGTCGACCCGCAGGTGCTGCTGCTCGACGAACCGTTCGGTGCCCTCGACGCCAAGGTCCGCGCCGACCTGCGCACCTGGCTGCGCCGCCTCCACGACGAGGTGCACGTGACCACCGTGCTCGTCACCCACGACCAGGAGGAGGCGCTCGACGTCGCCGACCGCATCGCGGTGATGAACGCCGGTCGCATCGAGCAGATCGGCGCGCCCGACGAGCTCTACGACCGGCCCGCGAACACCTTCGTGATGTCCTTCCTCGGCACGGTGTCGAAGCTCAACGGTGTGCTGGTGCGTCCGCACGACATCCGGCTGGCGCGGCAGCCCGAGCTGCCGGCCGCGGAGCAGGGCGAGGCCGGGACCGGCGTGATCCGGTCGACCGTCGAGCGGGTGGTGCGGCTCGGCTTCGAGGTGCGCGTGGAACTGCGCAACGACGCGACGGGGGAGCTGTTCACCACCCAGATCACGCGGGGGGAGGCGCAGGATCTCGGTCTCGTCGCCGGCGACACCGTCTACGCGCACGCCCCGATCGGAGTGCGCGACGGGGCCGACACGCCGGCCTGACCATCACCGGCCCCACCACCACCGGCCGCTACTGCTCGTCGGAGCGTTCGCGTTCGGCGGTGCGGTCGTGCGCGGGGGTCCGGCACACCATGACCGGGCAGCGGCTGTGGTGGATCAGCCCCTGGCTGCTCGACCCGACCACCGCCGCGGCCAGCGGACTGCGGCCATGGCTGCCCACCACCACCAGCTGCGCGGTTTTCGACTCCTCCTGCAGCACGATGTCCGGCTTGCCGCGTTCGACGCGATAGGTGACCTCCACGTCCGGGTGCTTCTCGGCGTGCCCGGCCATGTGCTCGGTCATCTCGTTCCGGCGGAACTCCACATAGTCGGTCCAATCCCGGAACCGGGAGCCCTCGCCGTAGGTGAGGGTGGACTGCTCGGTCCAGGTGTGGACGGCGATCAGCGGGGCCTCGAGCGCCGCTGCCAGCGCATAGGAGTGCTCCACCGCCGCCGCGCTGAGCTCGGTGCCGTCGACCCCGACGACCACGGGCCGGCTGTCGGGCACCCGGAACCCGTCGACGCTGCGCCAGGTCACCACCGGGCACTCGGCGTGGTTGGCGATCGAGACGACGTCGGAACGCTTGATCATCGACTCCCACTCGGTGGTGGTGGTGTGACCGAGCACCACCATCCGGGCCGTGTGCGACATCTCCGTGAGCACCCGGTCGGGCCTGCCGGAGGGCGTGGACCGGGTGATCTCGACACCGTCGACGACCGCCCGCGCGGCGTTCTCCGCGGCGGAGAGCACCGCCTCGGCGGGCTCGGTGGTCGAGTCGGACGAATGAGGATGCGCGTGGACCAGTTCGACCGGTTCACCGAGACGCCGGGCGATGCACGCCGCCCATCGGGCCGCATCGAGGGCGCTGTCCGAGCCGTCGACGCCGACCACGATGCCGCGACGGGGTTGCGATGTGTCCATGTGACCTCCTCGCTCCACCGTCCAGTGTGGTACGGATCACGGAGATTTGGCCAGTTTCCGTCGATTCGTTGCGACGGCGGTGCCGTCAGTCCCCGACGGCGTCCTTGCCGCGCTGCACGATCTTCGGGTCGGCGGGGAAGACGATCTGCGGGTCCTTGTCGTCGTAGTCGAACTGGTTGAGGAAGAACCGCATCGCGTTGATCCGCGCCCGCTTCTTGTCGTTGGACTTGATGGTCGTCCACGGCGCCCAGTCGGTGTCGGTGCGCCGGAACATCTCCTCCTTGGCCTCGGTGTACTTGTCCCACTTGTCGAGCGACTCGAGGTCCATCTCCGACAGCTTCCAGCGGCGCACCGGATCGAGCTGGCGGATCGCGAAGCGGGTGCGCTGCTCGTTGCGGGTGACCGAGAACCAGAACTTTGTCAGCGAGATCCCGGATTCGACGACGAGCTGTTCGAACAGCGGCACGTGCTGCATGAACAGTTCGTATTCCTCGTCGGTGCAGAAGCCCATGACCCGTTCCACACCGGCACGGTTGTACCAGGAGCGGTCGAACATGACGAGCTCACCGGCGGTGGGGAAGTGCTGGACGTAGCGCTGCATGTACCACTGGCCGTGTTCACGGTCGGACGGCTTGTTCAGCGCGACGGTGCGGGCGTGCCGGACGTTGATGTACTCCTGGAACCGTTTGATCGTGCCGCCCTTGCCCGCGGCGTCGCGGCCCTCGAACACGATGATGTGCTTGGTGCCGTTGTCCTTCGCCCACGACTGGAACTTCAGCAGTTCGATCTGCAGCAGGTACTTCTCCACCTCGTAGGTGGCGCGGTCCATGCGGGTGTCGTAGGGGTAGTTCTCCCGCCAGGTGTCGACGGCCCGGCCCTCGATGTCGATCAGATCCGGGTCCTCGCCGTGATCGTCGCGGACCGAGTATCCCTCGGTGCGGAGCCGATCGATGTAACGGCGAAGTTCGTTCTGCACGCCAGGCCCTCCCCGGAAGCGACGGTTGTGCATTCCGTTGTAGCCGAGGAGGACCGATCGGGCGAACCCGACCGGGAAGAAGACCGGTTCAGGCCGCCCGCAGCGCGCGGGCCCGCGAGAGGGCCTCGGTGTAGCGTGCGTCGATCACCCGGGCAAGGGCGCCGTGACCGGCGAGAGTCGCCGCGGTCCGCACCTGCGGCATCGATTCCGCTGCGGCACAGGCCCGGTCCCACAACAGCCCGGGCGCGAGGATCCACGGGGTGAGCACCACGGTGCGGGCACCGCGGGTGGTGAGATCGGCGATCGCCGCCTCGACGGACGGGTCGGTGGTGGCGAAGCAGGTGGCCTCCCGTGTCCACGCCGTGCCGGCGAGGATCCGCGGCGCGATCGACTCGGTGGCGCGGTTGGCCTCGGGGCGCCGCGATCCCACGGCGCACAGCGCGACCCCGACCGAGGGATCGTCCACCGACACGCCCGTGGCCGTGATGCGGTCGCGGGCCGCGGCGACGAGCAGGTCGTCGTCGCCGAGGATGTCCGAGCACAGGATCTCGAGGAGCGGGTGACGCTGCTGCGCCTCCCGCAGCAGGGCCGGCAGATCGACGCGGGCGTGGAAGGCGCTGCCGAGCAGCAGCGGCACGACCACCACCCGCCGGTGCCCCTCGGCGGCGAGCGCGCCGAGCACCTGGGGGACCGACGGGGTGTTCAGGTCCAGGAACGCCAATCGCACGTCGCGGCCCGGGTGTTCGGCCCGCAGCGCCGCGAGCACGGCGGCCACGGCCCGCGCGGACCGCGGGTCGCGGCTGCCGTGCGCGACGGCGACGAGCGGCGTCATGCCGGGACGCTGTCCCCGAGATCGATGGCGGCCAGACCGTTGCCGATCAGACCCGCGGCGAGGGTGTTGCCCCCGGCCGGATCTATGAGCAGGAAGCTGCCGGAGCGGCGGTTGACGCGGTAGTCGTCTGCGGCGATCGGCTCGGCGACCCGCACGGTGATCCGCGCGATCTCGTTCAGCTCGATGCTGTCCGGGGTGGGCACGGAGGTGAGGTTCTGCTCGTCGAACCGCTCCTCGATGGTGCCCACGATCGCCTGGGTGACGCGGGTGCCGTGCTTGAGCAGCAGCCGGGCGCCGGGGCGCAGCGGCTTCTCCGCCAGCCAGCACACGGTGGCCTCGAACTCCGACAACGACTCCGGGGCGTCCTGCGGCGACGCGATGATGTCGCCGCGCGAGACGTCGACGTCGTCGGCGAGGATCAGGGTCACCGAGCGGCCGGCGTGGGCGACGTCGAACTCGCCGTCCGGGGAGTCGATGCGCTCGACGGTGGTGCGGACACCCGAGGGCAGCACGACGACCTCGTCGCCGGGCCGCACCGAGCCAGCCGCGATCTGACCGGCGTAACCCCGGTAGTCGGGGTACTCGGCGGTGCGGGGACGGATGACGTACTGCACCGGGAACCGCAGGCCCGTCTCGTGACGGCCGTGCACGTCGGCGTCCACCGGCACCGACTCGAGGTACTCGATGAGGGTGGGGCCGTCGTAGTAGGGGGTGTTCTCGCTGCGGACGGCGACGTTGTCGCCGTGCAGCGCGGACACCGGGATCTCCTGGACGTCCTCGGGCGCCCAGCCGAGCGAGGAGGTCAGCTCCCCGAACTCCGCGGAGATCTGGGCGAACACGGTCGCCGGGTCCTCGACGAGGTCGATCTTGTTGACGGCGAGGACCAGCTTCGGCACACCCAGCAGGGCGAGCACGGCCGCGTGCTTGCGGGTCTGCGCGACCACACCCTTGCGGGCGTCGACGAGCAGCACGACGAGCTGCGCGGTGGACGCACCGGAGACGGTGTTGCGGGTGTACTGGACGTGACCGGGGGTGTCGGCCAGCACGAAGCTGCGCTTCGGCGTCGCGAAGTAGCGGTAGGCCACGTCGATGGTGATGCCCTGCTCCCGCTCGGCGCGCAGGCCGTCGACGAGCAGCGACAGGTCGGGGGTGTCGAGACCGCGGTCGACCGAGGCGCGCGTGACGGCGTCGATCTGATCGGCGAGCACCGACTTGGTGTCGTACAGCAGCCGGCCCACCAGGGTGGACTTGCCGTCGTCGACCGACCCCGCGGTGGCCAGACGCAGCAGCTGCGTGTCGGTGCGCTCGTGGAAGTCGCTCATGATCAGAAATAGCCCTCTCGCTTGCGGTCTTCCATGGCCGCTTCGGAAACACGGTCGTCGCCGCGGGTGGCGCCGCGCTCGGTCAGCCGCGACGCGGCGACCTCGGCGAGGATCTCCTCGTTGGTGGCGGCCTCGGACAGGATCGCGCCGGTGGTGGACCCGTCGCCGACGGTGCGGTAGCGCACCGAGCGGACCTCGAGTTCCTCGCCGTCGGCCGGTCCGCCCCACACGCCCGGCGTCATCCACATGCCGTCGCGGCGGTAGACGGGACGCTCGTGGGCGTAGTAGATGCTCGCCAGTTCGACGTTCTCGCGGGCGATGTAGCGCCAGATGTCGAGCTCGGTGAAGTTGCTCAGCGGGAACACGCGCACGTGCTCACCCGGTGCGTGCCGGCCGTTGTAGAGATTCCACAGCTCGGGTCGCTGACGCTTCGGGTCCCACTGGCCGAAGGCATTGCGCAGCGAGAAGATCCGCTCCTTCGCGCGGGAGCGTTCCTCGTCGCGGCGGCCGCCGCCGAAGACCGCGTCGAAGCGGTTCTCCGAGATGGCGTCGAGCAGCGGAACGGTCTGCAGCGGATTGCGGATCCC
>k87-268306_pt1 | contig 19991 bp, 23 predicted proteins | sample MGYA00084031_6733416 | MGnify analysis MGYA00084031
ATGCGGATTTACGTAGACAAAGCCGGGTTCGTTCACATAGGCGATGTATACGCCAACCAGCGTGTCTTCTACAAGACTGCGGTACAGTTCTTCCGTTTCTTTCAATTCTCGTTCCATTTGTTTTCGTTCGGTAATCTCTGTAAGCGAACCGACTACTTCCACAACGTCGCCAGAATCCGTAATCGGCGCCAATGTCGTTGTAAATATCCGATCGCCGATCGAGGCTTCGTATTCGACAATTTGACCTGCATAAGCACGTTCATACAAAGAGAGTATTTTTTCCTCGTTACAGGTCAACAAGATCTCTTGCAGCTTTTTTTGGCCGATTGATTCAGTCGTCAGCCCAAAATCCCTGGCCAGCTTACCTTCTGACAACGTAAAAATAAAAGACCCATCTTCGCCGCGTTTGTACTTGAAAATCAGATTATGTACATTTTGTATGGTCCGGCGCAGTTCATCCCGATACAGATCGATCGCCTGCTTTCCATCCCTCTCTTGCGCTTGCAACCGGAAAGCACTCCTTTATAACAATGTTCAGATGGGTCATGTATTCGCCATTTTTTTCCTGTATCCTCTTTTTTTCCGAAAAAGAAAGGCAGCCTACTCAAAGCAGGCTGCCCTGTCGCTATTCTTTCACTTCTTGAATGACTCCTTTTTCCATCAAAAACGCTTCTTCTGCTTGAAGGATCATAATGATCGCATCCCGCTGCACGTACTTCCCGGCCTCGGCCAGGCGGCGTTCCACGAAGCGGAGCATTTCTTCAAAATCGATAATCTGAATGTCCTGATCACTCACCGCGTATTCCCCCTTTTTCTATGAACCTATTGTACATGAATGTTCTACTTCTTCCAACTCCACCATTTTCGCCGGATCGGCCTCAAGAGATATGCGCTCCATAAGACAAGCAAAATGCTCAGTACCAAATAGAAGCACGAAAAAAACAGCCAAGGGGTGAAATCGAAGCGAATAGTAGGCAGTACTGTCTCGCCCAGTATGGCGAACAGCACGATCACCGGATTGATCCCGGCAAGGTATTGAAGCTCCGGCCTGCCCCACACTTCCTGCTGGAGCGACCGATCAGGGGTCAGTTGAATCAGAATCTCTCCGAGAAAGAGGAAGAGCAGACCAGTTACCACGACAAAAAAGAATGCAATGCCGTACGCGATGATCGTGCTGACTGCCGTCCGCTTGATCCAGGTGGAACAAAAAAGCCCGAGCGATCCGAGGAACATGATGTTCACACCGAAGAACAGAGCCAGTGTCAGGAGCTGTTCCGGGGATACGCTGCCGTACAGCATGACGATACTGTACAGAGGCATGGATGCAATCACGAGCAAGGATGTGAAGGCAAGCGAAGTAAACAGCTTGCTCCAAATAATCGTCCTCGGCGACAGCTGAGTGGTCAGCAGGATGTTCAGTGTCTGCCGCTCTCTCTCGCCGCTTACCGCGCCCGCCGTCAAGGCCGGCGCCACGAAGCAGATCATGGCGTAGTGAAGGGCTGCCGAGATGACGAACAGGTCTTTGTTTTGCCCGAGGCTTCCGGCTTTGATCGGATTGACGATCAAAAAGCCAAGCGGAATCCCTCCCATGATCAACAAAAACAGTGCCAATGTCCAAACTGTTTTTTTGGAGCGAAAACGTTCACGCAACTCTTTGACGATGATCGGATTTAATGATGACGACTTCATCTTCCCGCCACTCCTTCCGTGATGGCGAGGAAGACAGCCTCCAGATTCTCACTGGACTCACCGAAGTACGACACGGCTACCTCTGCCTCGATCAGTTTTTGCAGCAGCTCCGCTTTCTGATGGTCGCTTCCGATGAAACGAAACCGAAAACCGTCCATGTTTTCCTCCAAATCTTCCACAAACATGTTTTCGGCCAAGATAAGCGCTGCCCGATGGTGATTTCTGAGTGTTTTCACCATCATCAGTGTCACTCCGCGCGCCCGAATGCTCACTTCATCCAATCCGCCGCAAGCGATTAATCGGCCTTTTTCGATAATTCCGATGTCATCACAAAGCTCAGCCAGCTCTGGCAGAATGTGCGAGCTGATCAGGATCGTTTTCCCCATACCGCGTAGCTGCTTTAAAATTTCCCTGAGCTCGATTCGCGCCCGGGGGTCCAGACCGGATGCCGGCTCATCCAGAATCAGCACCTGCGGGTCATGGATCAGGCATCGAGCCAGACTGAGCCGCTGCTGCATTCCGCGGGACAGAGAGTCAACATAGGCTTCCGCTTTGTCCGACAAATTCACCAGCTCCAGCAGGTCTGCGATCAGCGAGCTTCTTTTATGCGGAGCTATTTTGAAGGCACCTGCGTAAAAATCAAGGTACTCGACAGCTGTCAAATTGTCATACACGCCAAAAAAGTCGGGCATGTAGCCGAGTGACTGGCGGACCTCAGCCGGTTCCTTCCGCACATCGTAACCGCAGACGAACGCCTCGCCTTCGGTTGGCTCCAGCAATGTCGAAAGGATCATCATCGTCGTGGATTTCCCCGCCCCATTTGGGCCAATAAACCCGAATACCTTTCCTTGCTCGATCCGTAGCTGGAGATCGATGAGTGCTTGCACCTTGCCATAGCTCTTGCTTAGGTGAATGGTCTCAATCATTTTGCTTGCGCTCCTTTCCCTCCACCTGGAAATACGGCATCGGCAATGCCAGGCGTTGCTCTCCCGGATTTGAGAAGCGGATCAGAATCGATCCATCGGGGGTAAGGTACTCACGAAGCTCCTTCTCAAGCATCAGCCGTTTATCCCTTGGCAGCGGCATCCATTTGCCGCTCTTTTGATGGAAGACCTCTTTTTCGAAGGGACGAAACATGCTGTGGTCGAGAGGCACGGTCAATTGAACCGCTGTCTGCAGGGCCTCGCCCAATTGCAGGGCAAAGGTTGCACTGCCTTTGGACAGCTCCCAGAGACCATCACTGTTGGAATCGAAATCGCCTTTTACTTCGTGGATATCGACACGCAGCATCCCGAATGGATATGTGATGTAGCCATTTGCATCCGGTTCGAGCTGAACATTTTGCGCGATGACATTCCAGTGATGGTCCCGATGGGGAAGCTTCAGCGTGAAAGGAGAAAGCGGCTCCTGATTGATACCCTTGATTCGGATCGTGTTGCCACTGCCATATGCCAGGACATCATCCTGCATGCGGCGAACGCGTTGTTCCGGCGTCTCTTCACCCTCGGAAAATGTTTGACGAGGAACGTACAGAGACTCCAGCTTTACATCGATATTCTTTCCCTCCCCCTTTTTCAGGCTTCCTATCGGGATGCGCTGAAACCCAACCTCCAGATAGGTTTGTTCAAGCGAAAACACGGTATCGTTTTTGATGCTGCCCGTGATGCGGTCTCCTGTTACCCGGAGATGGGTCTCGATTTGTCCTGTATCGCGCAGCATGCTGAATCCTACCGTTTGCCGGGGGGTCAGATACGGGACATTCTGAAACGTCAGAATGCTGTCACCACTGTTTTTCCCTTCCGCGACCATCCCTTCCGGCTCGTAATCATTTCGTCCGACAGACAGCGGTACCGCCACGGTTCCCGGTTTGGTATCGACGTCAAAATTCCCGCCGCTTACGACCAGGAAAGAAGAAGCGGTCATCGCCTCCGCCGCCTCTTTATCCAGCAAACGGACCTTTGTCACGGCATAGCTGACGTCTTCCGATACGACCATAGGCTTGCCCAGATAAAATATCCCTGTACTGAGCAAGACAGCCGCCCCTGGAATGATGGCCCAGGCCCATTGTCGTTTCTCTTTGCGTTTCAAGAGCCAATACAAAACGGGAGCGACGATGAGTACATACAGCACCCATAATCCGGCCATCATGACCGGGTCAGGCGTTCTTACCTGCGGAATCTGTCTGCTCAGTTCCAAAGACGGACGCCCAAGCTGGTCAAAGTACATATTATTTGACAAGGTGTTCTGAATGCCGTGTTGTTGAAAGACGTTTTGCCAGAGCTGTGCGTTGTATTGCCAAGATGCCAACGGTTCTTGCGAAACATCGTAATTGACAAACAGAAATAACCCTTCGCCCATTTTCCGAGAGACGAATAAAGGCTGACGCTCATCGTAAACAGGGATGTCAAGAGAAGGTATGATTATTTCCGAAAGGTATGGACGGAGACCTTCCGTTGCTGATATTTTTCCATGCTCGTGTGATTTCAAGGAAAGGAGGTCCGAGAATCTCTCCGATACCCTCGGTTGATCCGGTCCTGCCGAAAAAATGAGAACCCCGCCTTGCTTGACCCAGAGTTTGATCGCCTCTACTTGCTTGTCTCCAAGGGCCGAAACGTCATTTCCACCTAGCGCCAAAATATCCAGGTTGTTATATTGCCACGGCACCTCAGGCATCAGCTCGGGTGACAAATTGTGGACGATATAAGGCGCCCTGACACCGGGACCAGGTTGGTTCATTGCCAAAAAGTGAAAGGCGCTGTCGCCGGAGTGCAACACGCCTATGATGATACCGTCTCTGGGGTAGGGCAATCGTACTTTTTCACTTTTCACCGTCCTGCCATTCTCGACCAGGTGCAGCTTCCAGTCGTTCATCATCATTTCGGCCGGGAGATCGAAAAAAATCTGTTTCTTCTCTCCCTCTTGCAAGGTCAAGGGCTGTTTCAGTATGACCTTGCGGCTTTGCTGCCTGTAAGGATCTTTTCGCAATTCTACCGTCCCGGAAAAAGGCTTGTCTCTGCTTGTTACCGCTACCTCCAGCCTCATCCAGGAATCGTATTTGACAATGCCATCAAGAGGGACATTAACGGTTATCTCGTAGTTCCCTTCTGCAGCTGCGGGTGCAGCTGCTGCCCCCAGACAAAGCACTATCAAAGCGAGCAGCCATTTCCATTTCATGCCTCTATCCTCCGCTCGTCATCGTGACGCAATTGAAATTATGGTCTTCGTCTCACCCTTTTGCTTTTGAGTCAAAAGCAGGTGGTTGCGGTCGCTGGACCACTGAGCCTTGACCAATGCGCCATCCCCTAATCTTCGAATGGGAACAATCCGTATCTCAGGCGGGTCTTGACTCATCTGGGCTTGCTTCATTTTTCCGTCCGGTGTGGTAAATGTAAGGCTGTCGACATTATTCCATGATGGCCATACGCCTGCCTCCAGCTTTGTGACCGCCCCCGACCGTACTTCCATAACGTGGACGGTGTCCTGTTTTACAAAAGCCAATAACCTTCCGTCAGGCGACCACTCCGGCTGCGTTCCCTCGACCAGCTTCCAGTCTTGCATGGCTACGGTGCTGCTGACCCAAATCTCCTCGGTTCCATCGCTCGTCTGCCGCGTATAGGCGATGCTTTCATCGTATTGCGACCAGCTTGGAGCTCCGAGTACAACGCCTTTTTCTTCTTTCAGGAGCCGTTTGCTCGAAGGACGATTCTCATCTGCCAAGCTGACAATCCACAAACGCGAAAACTCTTCTGCCTGTTCCACAACAGCCAGTTGTTTTCCGCGATTTGACCAGGCTACTGCCGTATACTCACCGCCGCCATCGGAAAGGACAAGGGTCCCTTGTGACTGCGAATGATCCGGCTCTCTTGTCTTGACAACCCTCTTGTCTTCCACGTAGGCAACAACGGTACCATCCGCATTCAGGTCAACCAGCGGCTCCGTCCCATCGGTGGCGAGCGTCATCACCGAGTAGTGACGCACCGACGGAGTATTGTCTCCCCACATACCGAAGCATACAGCAAGAAGCAGCAACAGAAGGCCGCCGCTTGTCACCAGCAGCAGACGGCGGGCTTTGCCGCTTTTCTGGCTCGTCTGCGCTCGTTTCCGTTCCTGCTCTAGCTCTTGTATCCGTTGAAGCAATTGCTTTTTCAACTTTTCTTTGAGCATATAGTTAACCGGTACTGCCCGTCTAAGTTCCTGAAGGTGGGAGAGAAGCTGTGCAATGGTACCTTCGTCATAACCGTCGTTGGGGAAGCGCTCTTGGTCTCTCATTGGTTGTCTCCCCTTTCGTACATCCTCTGGAGCTGATGCAAAGCCCGATAGGAGATCATTTTTACGCTTGATTCCGTTTTCCCCAACACTTCTGCCACTTGGCTGATTTTCAAGTCGGCAAAATAGCGCAGCGTCAGCACATCCCGCTGGTCCTGCGTCAATAATTCCAGACGGTCCCGAAGCATGCGAATATCTTCATTCAACAGTGTCAACCGCTCCGGCTGCCACGTCTCATCTGCTTCCGCTCCCACAAACATTTCCTGATCCACCGGCACTTCCCTGTTTTTTCGCATAAAATCGACATACGTGTTGTGGGCAATCCGAAAAATCCAGGATGCAAAGGGACTGGTTCTGCTGTATTGTTCAAATTTTTCTAGCGCTTTTAAAAAGACCGTCGTGGTCAAGTCATCCGCGTCCCAAGAATTCCGGACTCGGCAGCGAAGATAGCGGTTTACCCGGTCAAAGTACTCATCGTACAGTTCGCTAAAATCGCGCGCTTCAAAATATTGATTTGATGACTCGGTGGACGGCCCTTCCGATCGTTTAATCGCCATCTCCATACTGTTCGTCACCCGCTGCAAGACGAATCTTGGGTACAAAATTGGGTACAAAAAATCGACATTGCAGGAGCTTTCCCCCTTTTGGACTACATCAAAGTACTACGTTTCAAATGGGTAAAATGTTACAGGATTTGGCGAAAAAAATTGTTAAAAAAGGTAAGGTGTTGGAAAATCATGTCAACAATGCCCGATTAAGCTCTTCCATGATATCTTCTGCCGCCTCAATCCCTACCGACAAACGGACCAGCCCCATGGTGATTCCGCTTGCGGAACGCTGCTCCTCTGACAAGGCCCGATGCGAGGTCGTTACTGGATGAGAGACACTTGTCTCCACGCCAGCCAGCGAAGGAGCGAGCTTGATCCAACGCAAGGAACGATAAAAATCGTACACCCGGCTCTCATCGGCAAGCGTAAATGAAACCATCGCCCCCTGCTTTGGACGGACGAAGAAGGCGGTGTGTTCCGCGTCCGGGTAAAGCGTCTCTTTTACAGCCGGATGGTCCTTGAGAAATTGAGCGACCCTGCTGGCATTGTCACATTGTTTTTCCATGCGAAGCGCCAATGTTTTGAGTCCCCGCGCGGTCAGCCAGGCTTCAAACGGACTGAGAGACGCCCCGTAGTTGACTATCACTTGTCGGGCACGCTCAATCAGTTCTTTCGACCCGACCAGAACACCAGCCGTTACATCGCTGTGACCCCCAATGTATTTGGTTGCCGAGTGCACTACCAGATCAGCTCCGAAGAGCGTTGGCTGCACCAGATAGGGGGTCGCGAACGTATTGTCGACCATGACCGTCAGACCGTAGCTTTTTGCTTGCTGAATCCAATAGGGCATATCGACAACCGTCAGCAAAGGATTCGTGATCGTTTCCATGAAAAACAGCTTGGTGTTGGAACGGATATGCTTGTCGAGCGAATCAAGACGATTCAGATCAATGCCCTCCGCAGATATTCCGAGTTTGGCCAATTCGTGAAACAGCAGATGATAAGTGCCTCCGTAAATCTCATGAGAGGCAAGCACATGGTCCCCCGGTCCCAGGACAGAAAGCAGACCAGCCATAATCGCTCCCATTCCAGAAGCAGCACTGACTCCCGCTTCTGCCTCCTCCAGGCGGGCCACAGTATCCGCCAGCTCATGCTGGTTCGGGTTTCCATTTCGTGTATACAAGAACTCCCCTTCTCCGGCATAATATCGCTCAACATCCTCCAGACTCGAGAAAGCGAAAACAGACGTCTGGTAGATGGGAGTAGCTTTCCCTTTTACCTGTCTCAGCGGTTCGTGTCCAATATGTACGGTTTTGGTTTCAAAGCGGTCTGCCACGCTAACCCCTCCAATGTCACATTTCCTAACATTATATCATGTGCCTACCTCTGTCGATCAAGTGACGATCCTTCAACGTTGCGCAGGTTTAGTCCTGCGAGCGAATGGGTATATAGTCCCTGTACACCAAGAAGCAAGGAGAGAACAATACATGGCTAAGATTTTAGTGGTTGACGACGCAGCGTTTATGAGGAAGCAACTGACTGATATTTTGCAAAAGGGCGGGCACGAGGTCATCGGACAAGCCGAGAATGGTCAGGAAGCCATTGAAAAATATAACCAATTGAGACCGGATTTGGTGACGATGGATATTACCATGCCGGTAATGGAAGGCATTGACGCTGTAAAGGGAATCAAGCAGATTGATCCGGGAGCAAAAGTGATCATGTGCTCCGCGATGGGTCAGCAGCACATGGTCGTCGCTGCGATTCAGGCAGGGGCAAAAGACTTTGTCGTAAAACCATTTCATCCTGACAGGGTTCATGAAGCGATAAAAAAAGTGATCGGCTAGCATGCTCTATCCTCTCTTGCACGAGAGGATTTTTTTCTTTCTTCATAAGTTTCCTCAACTTTTCCATATCCCTGCCGCATTTTGACGAGATGGTGAAGTGTATGATAATGTGTGTTGTGAATCAAGGATATTACGAAAGGATGGATGACTAGATGAAGAAATCCTTACTGGCTATCTTCACGATTGTGCTCTCAATCGGACTCTTGATCGGCTGTAGTTCCAATAACGAGTCTACCTCTCCGGAAAATACAAATAATCAACCGACTCAAGAACAGCCGAAAGAAAAGGACAAGACCCCGGCTCAGCCGGCGCCTCCGGGAAAATATAAGGAATACCCAGCCATGTCGATCGACACGAACAAGAAGTATACTGCAAAAGTATCGACCTCTTTGGGAGATTTTACGGTGGAGTTGTTTGCCAAAGACGCTCCCAAAACAGTCAACAACTTTGTTTTCCTGGCGAAGGACAAGTTCTACGACAACCTGACCTTCCACCGCGTGATCAAAGACTTCATGATCCAGACCGGCGACCCGAAAGGCGATGGAACCGGCGGCCCTGGGTACAACTTTGAGGATGAACTCAACAACGGCCACAAATATGAAGAAGGCATCGTCGCGATGGCCAATGTCGGCCCCAACACAAACGGCAGCCAATTCTTCATCGGATCAGGGAAGGATGTCGAGGGACTGAACAACTCGCCTAACTACACCATCTTTGGCAAGGTCGTAAGCGGCATGGATGTAGTCCACAAAATCGCCGCCGTCAAAGTAAAAGCAAACCCGCTCATCAACGAGCAAAGCGTACCGGAGCAACCCGTTACCATCAAAACCATTACGATCGAAGAAAAATAATGCATCGAAGCCGTCGGTTAAAACCGGCGGCTTTTCTTTTGAAACTTTTACCAATCCCGAGCGTCTATTTCTTTTGAGGTGTACATGGATGAAGAAAAAGACAATCTTTGCAGCCAGTGCCATCTGGCTTGTCATGTGGGTTCTGAGTATCGCTTGGTACGAGCACAAAACCCTCAGTGAACTGTATATACTGCGCCACTACGAGCGCCTGCCCCTCTTCAATGAAGGATATGTATGGAATCTATCCTTCGTCAAAAATACGAATGACCCCCGAGAGGTGCGAAGCATTGTTGTACCCGGTTTTCCTTCGGCGATCCGCGCCTCCGGCGGTGACGGCAATTATCATCTAGACAATTATGTGAGCTATCGCGGAGTTCAATTTATCATTCCAAACGAATCCGACATTCCTAAGAAAATAACAGAGCTGGAGGTCACTTTTTCGGATGGCTCCTCGCAGATGGTCGACATCGGTGAGCTTTATCTGGATGAAGAGCGGGAAGGAGAGCCTTCAACAGTATTAAGCGGTTATCACAGCAGAGGCTCGGAAAATGAGGGCAGCGCCACTTCCCGATTTGCAAAAGATGCACTGCTTACAAATGTAACCTTCCTGCCCGCCGCCGTATCCGCAAAAGATTTGGAAGTTTCGATCAATGACTCCCTGTGGGAAAAGGGCAAGACACTCTCTTTCTCGAAAGGGGAGCCGCTAAAGGTTTCTTATCGAGTAGTATCTGAGGACGGTGTGAGCTTCGCCGGAACGATACATCTGCACTTCCGAACTTCTGATGGCACTGAATTCGTAGAGGAAGTGCCATTCCGCGCCAGAAGCGATCGCGATCAACTACTCCAAGCCATCCGGAAAGGAAGATAACCCGTCGTGTATCGAAAAGCGTATTTGCAAATATGGTGGGGCTTGCTTTTTCTCTTGATATCCTTCCGTGTGCAAGGGATTGATCTGTTGCCTGACTTCATCGGTTACGTGCTGCTCTTTCTCGGATTCCGAGCCTTGGTCTCGCTACATCTCCGCTTCCGTACGGCCATGTTTATGACGGTCCTGTCCGTCATTTATCGGGTAGCCTTGACAGTCATTCTCCCCGGGAGCGAAGAGGGAAAACCGATACTTTCTTATCCCTTGACACCTTTTCTCGAAAGCATTCAAACCATATTTCATTTCCTGATAATCTACACCATGTACCAGGCGATCTGTTCCGTCGCCAAAATGCAAGGCTCCCTCGACTTTGCCCAGAAGCTCGAAGGGGCTCAAAAAATACTGTTATATGCGTTTCTGGCAGTGGCGTTTACCTCGCCGCTCCTCCCCCATTCGGTCGACGGAATAGTTGCGCTTCTCTTTATCCCGCAGCTGATTTTTATCTTCTGCTGTTTGTATTCCCTCATCTTGGTCCGGCTTGCAGCACGCCAATCAGCAATTAGTAAATAGTTCTATGGAACCAATCTCCTATTGAACCACTTCCAATCCACAGGTAAACTGGCACATGACCTGATTCGCTTCCGCGACACACGAGCAAAAAGCGAAAAGGAGTGGTTTTGATCGTGATGACACGAGAAGCGCGAATGCGCTTTTTCTTCTTTCTAAACAGCTTTGTTTTATTGTTGCTTTGTTTGTTTGTCACCCCGACGAACGCAACTGCCCCCCAGATTATCAAGTGGGGACCCTCTCTGCCGATGAAGGGTGACATGCAGCCAGCGAAAGCCGAGGTGGCGGACAAGCAATCTTCACGGAATGGTTCAAAACCTCGCATTGCAAAAGAAGAACGCACATCCGTTCGAGCGAGTCGAGACGATCAGCGGATCGCTATTCGAAACGGAAAAGCAAGAATCTCGAAACGAGATATGGAACTGTTAGCCCGGTTGGTTTACGCGGAAGGCCGGGGAGAACCGTATGAGGGACAAGTGGCCATCGCCGCGGTCGTGTTGAATCGGGTAGAGTCTCCTCAATTCCCAAACACGGTTCGAGAGGTCATTTTTGCCCGCAATGCATTCTCGCCCGTACAGAACGGCCGTTTATCACAAAAAACGAATGAGACGGCGAGAAAGGCTGTGAGCGATGCGGTCAACGGACGGGATCCATCTGGGGGAGCTCTTTACTTTTTCAATCCAAAAACGGCAACGTCGGATTGGATCTGGTCCAGAACGCCAACGCTCCGTATCAAGAATCATGTGTTTGCCCGATAAGGCCGGACATCAGATTTGTGAATTAAATTTAATATTACTTTATTTTTATTTTATCAACAGTTAACCTTTTTCTGTTACATTTCTATACGTAAGCACTTTTTCAACGCATTGAGAAAAGTTCACGATTTCTCACAGTACGCATGATTAGGTCTCTTGATTATCTAGTTATGCCTACTGTGAAAATGCCGGATGAAGATCGTTGCTTTGGGTGAGAGCAAAGCAGCTTCTTTTGGGCCAATCGACATTTTTCTCAATCGCCCCCAAAACTTGGCATTCCCCTTGGGAGTGCTGTTTTTTTTGCAAAAAAAGAGGGTTCTGTCTAGAACCCGTAAACGGACATCCCTCCATCAACTGCAATTGTCTGGCCGGATATGTATGCAGCAGCATCGGAAGCAAGGAAAATCGCCGGCCCGACCAAATCCTCTGCATTTCCGATCCGTCCGCTCGGAGTACGGCTCAGCACTTCCTGCAGAAATGCTGGATCATCCAGGAGCTTTTCTGTAAGCGGAGTCCGAAAATACCAGGGAGCGATCGCATTTATGTTGACGCCGTACTTGCTCCATTCCAAGGCAAGAACCCTTGTCATATGAATTACCCCGGATTTGCTCGCACCGTAGGCTACTCCCGTCCGCAAGGCGACCAGCCCCGCTACCGAGGCAATATTGACAATGCGTCCGTACCTCTGCTCACACATGATTCTGCCTGCGGCCTGGCACATGCGAAATGTGCTTTTCAGATTAAGATCAACGACCTTGTCCCAGTCCTCCGTTGATACGTCTAGCGCTTGTTTGCGGATGTTCATGCCGGCGTTGTTGATCAAGATGTCCCAGCGACCCCATTTTTCCATCACCGAAGCAGCTACTTTCTCCGGAGCCGCGTCCTCTGTCAGGTCTGCCTGGATCGCAAAAGCTGTACCACCCATCTGTTGGATCTCCCGTACCACTTCGCGGATATCCGTCTCTGTGCGAGCTACGCAAGCCACCTTCGCCCCTGCTTCGGCCAATCCCAGCGCCAACGCTTTGCCAATGCCTCTGCCTGCTCCGGTTACGACCGCCGTTTTTCCTGTTACATCAAATCGGTTCAAGTTCCTCATCCTCCTCTTCGTGCTGAATTTTGCTGACTTTATCCTCTATACCTGGTCTTTCTATCCTATAAGTGCTTTGCCGACCTCGTTTAGCATTCGCCGTACATAGTCAATTCCCCTGTTTCCTGTTACAATGGAAGGCATGGAAAGGAGGTCGTCGGCGTGCGATTGTTAAGTCAAATGACCTTGGCTGAGCTGCAGGAAGAGATGGAGCGTCTGCGCCTCTTGATCGAAGAAAATAAGCAACTCGGCGACTCGTCGCAATTGGCCATCTATCGCCAAAAGTTTTTTATGGCCAAATCGTATTACATCGGGACCGATGAATTTCGGATCGGCGGAACCTATCGCGTCCATGAGCACGATCAACCATTTACGATTGAGTATTTCAATGGCGTGTTTGCCTGGGGGAAATTTCCCGATTCACCCGAGGCTGTCGGTTTCCCTGTCGGAATGCTGGAGTTGTGGGTATAGCTGGTGTATGTATGAAAGCCGGTCTTGGCAGATACAAGACCGGCTTTTCTCATGAAAAGATTGCCACGACTCCGCTTTACTCGGGTATAATAGGGGCAAAAAGAAAGAGAGTATTTGTAAACATGGACATTATTAATCTGATGCTGCTAGCCCTGCTTGCCATGGGCATTCTCGGAAATAACTCCGCTGTCTCCATCGCCGTCGCTGTATTGCTTCTGGTCAGGCTGCTCCATGTTGAGAAGGCCTTTCCCTTCCTGGAACAGTATGGCTTACAGATCGGCATCATCGTGTTGACCATCGGCGTCTTGGCGCCACTGGCAAGCGGAAAGATCAGCCCGCAGACCATCCTCTCTATTTTCACCCACTGGCAGTCGATTGTCGCCGTTTTTGTCGGGATATTCGTTGCCTATTTGGGAGGCAGAGGAGTCACCCTGATGACAGCAAATCCATTGGTCGTGACCGGCATTCTGCTAGGTACGATCATTGGCGTGACGTTTTTTCGCGGTGTACCGGTCGGTCCACTTATCGCGGCGGGTATGCTCGCCTTCATTTTGCAATTCTTCCCCAAGTAATCTTACTCCCATCTTCCTTTGACACGCAGCCCATAGGCGACAATTTGCTCAGGGGTTACCAGTCGGAACCCCTGCTGCTCCCGATAATCGACAACGAGCGAATCACTCCCGATGTAATCCACTGTCTCTGCGTCCAACAGGAAGGTTACACCTGCTTCTTCGGTTATCTGGTCACTTGGGGCGGGGTCATCCCAAAACAAGCCATATTCGACGGTCATCCCGCAGCCTCCCACCAATTCTCCATTGATCCGTACTGCTTGCCCCCTCTCTGCGGCCATAGGACGCAGAATCGCGATTGCTGTCTGTGTTGCTGTTATCTTCATCTGTGCTCACCACTCCCGGGTTCGGCTTTGTTGTTGATGCATCATCTCTTCCATAATAGCATACAATGGTTGAAAGGCTTTTTGGAGGAGACGATCGTTTATGAACATCTACGAGCAAGACGGCATGTTTATCGCAGAAATGGAATACCAATCAGAGCGTATCATTAAGTTTGGGAAAACATGGGAAGAGGCCAAAGAAAACCTATTGGTGCGTCTTCTCGTACTGGAAATGATAGGATAAAAAGCGGGTCACCACGGCGGCCTGCTTTTTTACTGGAACGGTGGATGAAACACAACCGACAGACTGATATCAGAAAGGCAGATCTGGATGAAACCAATTCTTACAGAAGAGCGCGGGCTGGTGGCAGAGATCAGGCGCGCAACGAATGAAGCCAATCGGAACAACCTCACTCGCACCAAGGCGTACCTTGATTTTTTTCAGAAGCATCCTGAGGTGCATTGGGCATTGCTAGCCCATCTTGTCTCTCGCAATGGCGGGTGGAATATGACCGATCTGAAAGGAGAGTGGCTCCCCCGTCTCATGGACGCAAGTGAGGTGGAGCGGACGTTTTGGTTTCTCGAACGCTGCAACTGGCTTATTTTCCACGATGCCTACGCCCAGCTGCTGCTTTACGAAAAAATGAAAGACGCGAATGAAGACTTGACTCTTTTCCTGCCGGATCTGGGTGTTTCACGCTTTATGCAGCCGATTTGGCAAGACTTTCTACAAAAACACGACAGCCAGCTTTTGACCCGTGCGCTGATCGTCAATGAACAGCAGTACATTGAGCAAAGAGTAGTGGACAAGCCCTTTGCGCAGAAGCACATTTTCTTTAGCCCGGCTTTCTTTGCCCAGTCAGTCCTCTCTTTGAATCAGGTACTCTTTCCTTACAAGGAGCACCCGACCGATCGCAGACTCCGCATTTGCGGCATGACCGTTCAACGCTTTCCTTCCCTGGAGCAGCGCATCGCTACGGGCAAAGCCTTGTACCAACTGCTCTTTGACAATCCTGTCCGCCTGGCAAAAATATACGAATGGGCGCAGCGGATTCCCCATTCCGGTTCGCGTGCCGACTACTGGCCCCATCTCTTTTCGCCGCGGCCGCATGCAGTGGATGCGCATGTCGCATACACCCCGCGAATGGAAGGCACGGAGCTTCGTCCCGGCACTCACAAGCTGTACAGTCCGACACTGACTGCCGCTTGGCCTGATCAGGAGCATCCGCCTGCAGACGGGGTAGACTGGTATCGCGACGACAAATGGCATGCGGAGTTGGATGAGCGGTCTGATCTGCCTACCATTGACGAGGAGAAATACATCCGTTCCCTGCATATGATTGAGTGGGGCGTCAGATTTGTCACTGCTTTTAGCCCATAGAAAAGGCGGGAGGCTGTGTTTGATGCAAGCGGCTGTACGTTTACAGAAGCAATACATACTGGACTGTCAATTGCCGTCTGGCACCTTTCTACTGGGGCCTGATCGAAAACAGGTCAACCCTTACTTCACGAATCTCGCCTTGATCCCCCTGATCAGACTGGGTGAATGTAAAAACGTGCAGAGCCATGCAGATTGGTATTTGCGGAACAGGAATGAACACGGCTATGTAAATGACTTCCTCGTTCGCGGCGAACGCCTGGAAGACACGGGCACGGCAGACAGCGAGGACAGCTACCACGCCACATGGTTCAGTCTGGTGGCAGAATTGATGCGGTACGAAGGCGACAGGGAATGGTTGAGAGATCGTGAGCAGGAATGCTTGGAACTCCTGGAGGGAATCGCCCGTTTGCAACAGAAGGACGGTTTGACGTGGGCGAAGAGCTCTTATCGGGTAAAATACCTGATGGATAACTGCGAGGTCGCAAAGGGGCTGGAGGATGCCGCATTTCTGTTCTCCCTGCTCGAAAACCATGCAGCCTGCAGAGAAGCAAAGCTCCGGGCAGAGGCCTGCCGGCAGGGAATCCTCCGGATGTACAGTCCGCTGCGAAAATCGTTTGCGGTCTTCAACCGCAGCTTCCCCAATTGGCGCAAATGGTACCCGGATGCCACTTCACAGGCGTTTCCCATTATGTACGGCATTGCTCCGCCAGAGATCGCGCATTCGCTGTATCAGCGTATCACAAGCTCCTTTCCACAGTTCGAACGGTTCCAGACGGACGATCCTTACCCGTGGATGGCGATGGGTGTCTGCGCGTTGCGGATGGGCGATTACGCGCGGGTAACCCGCATGCTCGATACCGCCCAAGCCTTGTACATCGAAGGGCCTCGCCGTCCCTACTGGCTCATCCATGAAGCTGGCCGCTTCATGGAGCTTGCGCTGGAGACGGGAGATGTCCGCTTCTAGGCGAGAGAATAGCCACGAGGAGGCCGAGGCTCCAAACGGCCTTAGCTCTTGGCTCCGGGTCCGGCCCCTTTCTTCTTTTCATGCGTGACGACAACGATCGGAATAAGCTCCCCAGCTTCCCAGACGAACGGAAGCGGCGAGATCGGCATCGAGCTCTTGGATGCAAAGTCATAGGTGAGTCTGGACAGCAGTTCAGCCCCCGAGTCGCCATGCAAATCACCGAAGATCAGTACATCCGGGTGGGGAATGGCGACACCCAGAACATCTCCTGTCCGAGACGCTTCCATCTCTTCGATGAGCGAGGGCAGCAGTATTCTGCTTGCCGCATACCCGTCCGCAGCCGCAATAAAGGTGATTGTGTTTGGCCCTACTTTTTGCTGCTTTTTCGGGATCGGCAGTTGTTGCAGATTGCTGATGGCATGCCGATGCAGCTCTTCCGCTGTCCAACCGGCACTGACGAGCATTTCCTGTTCGATCAGGCGATAGCCTTTTGCATCGTCCAAAGCGTACAGGATCGACGTTTGTTCCGTATGCGTGCGATGGACCCAGCGCTCCGGGTTTTTCTTCACAAACGAGGAATGCCTCAGGACGGGATATATATGGCTTTCCGCACCTTTCAAGGTCATCGGCTTCAAATGTCCCTGAACAATGGCGAGCACACGCCTGGCGAACGCCTGCGTCAGTTCGGCAGCTTCCTGCGGAGTCTTTTCAGCTCGGACAAAAAGCGGCGTTAACGGCAGCCCAGCGATCAATTGCTTGCCTGATTCAGTTTCCACGATACGGATTTCTCCATCCCCTCCCACACAGGAAAGACCTGCCGGAAGCTGTCTGTTCAACAATTCCACCGTCTTTTGCATGAGAGATTGTCGATTGGTGTTTTCCATGACCTATCCACCCGTTTCTTTTTGAAAGTATACTCCTGTTGGCCGCAAGCGAGCCTCCGTTTCACCTGCTGTTGCCGAGCTTTAGTCCCATGGCGGGGTGTCGTCGGGAGGTGTTTGCCGATTTGTTGGGATACCTTGAGCGGGTTTGCCGGGTCCGGCATCCGCGTCATTCCATGGCGGCTTCTCGGAAACAGTTGGCGCATACGACTGGGCGTAGCCTGGGCCAGGCTGGCGACTCTCCAACTCTCGAACAATTTCATGAAGATCCTTCGGCTTTAAAAACTCGACGGGAGACACCCCTCTTTCGAACTGCAAAAAGTCCCCATCCAGCAAAATGACGTATCGGCCGTTCACTTTGGCGATATGAAAATTGTTCCCGTAATCAGCAAGCAGCGCTTTTACCTGCATGTGGTCCAGCTTGCACTTCAGCTCAATTTCCGGCTGCCTGTCGGTAAGAATTTGGGCGGCTTCCATCACCGTCTCATGGTCCCATTTTTCCGCCAGTTCGCGCTTCGGGCTTGCAGCAATCAGCTCGATCTCTTCCTCCGCCCGCTGCCGCTCTTCAGAAGCCTCGGGGTAGACGAGCTCGATATGCTGCCGGGCCAGCGTGAGCACTTCCTCCGAAATCAGTTGCGTCACCGTCTGCGGGTACTCCACAAAGCGCAAAAATTCCTCAAAATAGCGAGCATGGGAGAACTGGTGTATTTTGACGTGATACGGGTCGTTCATGCCGGTTTCAATCATATTCGGATACATCAAGGACTTCATGTTTTTGGCATTAATAGCCATTTGCACATTGGAAATGAGACTGTGTTCATCGGTAATTACCGCTGTTTTCTGTTCAAAATCGCACTTGAGGATGAAGACGAACGGCTCGTCCAAGGTCTCCAACCGGGTCCGCACCACGATCAGGACCCCGCCTCTCACTTGCGATGTACGCAGATACGATTGCACCAGCTCCTGCGATGGCTGCTTGCTCTCTCCTACGGTGACGGCCTGGAGCAAACGATTCAGCAGGGCATAGTTGGGGTTCGCCTCCAGCGGATGGCCCTCTTCGATCACAAACCGGCCCAGTTTGGTCGGGCTTGCTTCACTCTTCGGATTCATCTCTGCCTTTCGCTTGGCGATGCGGGCAAACTCGCCATCCAGAAACTCCCGCAGCTCACTCTTCTCATATTCATCTCCAGACAAATGGCGGGTCATCCGTACCTGCTTGTTCCCGCTCTCTTCCTCCGGCTGTTCGATGAGATAAAATGAAAGCCAATCGATTACAAAATTCATACGCTTCCGCTCCTGTCTGACAAGTAACAGAACTGATTATAACAAATGGCGGAAGAAACGGTCAGCCTTTTTCGGAGCATGAAAGGCGCTTCCTTTTCAAATGGACTCGCTGCCGCTTATGGTATGATGGTTTCAGGAGGAGGATCTATTCATGTGGAAACGACTGGTCGCTTGGTGGAATGAAACCGTTCGAGACAAGCCCTATCCGATCGGGACTCGCATCGGGAAGTACACTGTCGATCGCGTACTCGGAATGGGCAGCTACGGGATCGCGTACCTTGCCTGTGATGAAGTGACAAGTGAGCTGATCGTCCTCAAACAGGTAAAGCCTAGCCTGCGCCATAGCCCAAAAGGAGAAGCCATGCAAGCATACGAGCAGCGTATTCTCCAGGCTCTTTGCCACCCGCAAATGCCCCGTTTTATGGAACGGTTTCATTTTCGGGGTGATTCCTTTTTGGCGATGTCATATATAGAAGGACCGACGCTGGAAGAACTGCTGTTTGACGAGCAAGCTGTCCTCGGCGAGTACGAGGCGGCCCGATTCATGCTCCGGGTCGGCGAACTTGTCTCCTATCTGCACAAGCAAGGGATCATTCATAGAGACGTGCGAATACCGAATGTGATCTGGCAAAAGGGGACCCCTTACCTGATCGACTTTGGTCTGGCGCGCTTTTACGGAGATTCGCCAACCTACATCGCAGATGACATGAGCAGCTATCCGGAGGAAAAACAGTTGAAACGCCGTGTTGAACCTGCAAGCGACCTTTACGCCCTCGGGCACTTCTTTCTGTTTCTGCTTTACACCGGGTATACGCCGCCCGAGAACCAGCCAGAGCGAAGCTGGGAAGAAGAGCTGACACTTCAGCCGGAGGTCTCCTCGATGATCAGGCGACTCCTGCACATCGATCAAGGCTATGCCGATGTGGACGAATGGCTGCATGAGCTGAAAGCCTTTATCCGCAACCAGAAGATGAAAAAGAGCAGTATACCCTCGTCATAGCTTGGGGTATCTGCTCTTTTTGCATTACTTGCGGATTGGCTCCTGCTTGGCATTCTCCATTTTTTGCTTGAGTTCCCCCGCTTCACGACGCAAGGTCTGACGCTCATGCTTCGAGAGCTCTTCTCCGCCGGCGGGACCATTGACCAGCAAATCTTCCTCATACAACCGATCTTTGCGCATGGGAACCTCCTGTGGACAAAAGAATGGTGAACCCACTCCTACTTTGTTTCAAAACGCCGCTTCTTATGTACCGGACGTCTTTCGTTTGAGACTTCCCTGGCCTGTTCGGGGTCGAGCAATTGCCCGTGAGACATGACCTTTTCCATGATGGCAAGCCCGGTTTGCTTTGAAAATTTCCGGAGAATAAACAGTTCCTGGGGTGTGCTGATGGAAAAGACGAGTCCAGCCCTGCCCATTCGCCCTGTTCGTCCGCTGCGGTGCACGTATGTATCGGAGTCAGGGGCTGGATCAAAGTGAACGACGCACTCCACTTCCGGTATATCCAGGCCCCGTGCCGCGACGTCTGTCGTGATCAAGACCGGATACACGCCTTCGCGGAACTGCTGCAAGGCCCTGGCCCTCTCTTCTTTACTCGTGTCGCGGTGCAGGAAACGGCACGGCAGGTGATGGTATTCCAGCTTGG
>k87-653538_pt1 | contig 19928 bp, 14 predicted proteins | sample MGYA00084031_6733416 | MGnify analysis MGYA00084031
GAAACGCGCAAGCCGACACCGGACATGCTGGAAGACGTCGACGTCTTGCTGTTTGACATTCAGGACGTGGGCACCCGCTTTTACACGTACATTTACACAATGGCGTACGCGATGGAAGCGGCGGCAGAAAACGATATTGAGTTCATCGTCCTCGACCGTCCCAACCCGCTGGGCGGCACGAAAGTGCAAGGTCCGGTACTGGAACCGGATTACGCATCGTTCGTCGGACTGTACCCGATACCGTTGCGCCACGGCATGACTGTCGGAGAGTTGGCCCTGTTGTTCAACGAAGAGTTTGAGATCGGGGCAGACCTGAACGTCGTGGAAATGAACGGATGGAAACGTTCCATGTACTACGACGATACGCCGCTCCACTGGGTACTTCCTTCTCCCAACATGCCGACGCTGGATACGGCCCTTGTCTATCCAGGGGCGGCCTTGATCGAAGGCACGAATGTCTCTGAAGGAAGGGGGACGACGAAACCGTTTGAACTCATCGGGGCGCCCTTCATAGACGGAACAGATCTGGCCGAACAGTTAAATGCGTTAGAGCTTCCCGGCGTCACGTTCCGAGCCGCTTACTTCACACCGATGTTCTCCAAACACAGCGGTGAACTGTCCGGCGGCGTTCAAATACACATCGACGACGTGAAGACTTTCGACCCGGTTGAGACAGGTTTAGCCGTCGTCAAAACGATTCACGACATGTACCCGGATGACTTCCAGTTTCGGGCTGAAAACGAGGCGGGGATTTCATTTTTTGACAACCTGATTGGAAACGGCTGGATTCGAGAAGAAATAAGCAAGGGGACGTCCGTTGCCGAGATGAAAGAACGCTGGCAAGAAGACTTGCGAGACTTCAAACAGATCCGGAGGAACTACCTGCTTTACACCGTCAGTGTGACAGACTTGAAAACGCTCGTAGACGACTACGCTGAACGCGGGGAGATCGCAAACGACCGTGCGGTCCACTCGTTACAAGTGCATTTAACGGCCGTTGAACGTTTCGAAGGGCAAGCGTTGGCGGATAAAGTGGTCAAACACATGACGTCTTTCATCCAGCTTTTGGATTACCAGAAGGAACAGGGATTCATGTCTGAACAGGCGCACGCTGCACTGAAGGGAGAAGCCGAGGCGTTGATGGGGCAGTGGTAATGGAGTGACGTCATGCGTTTTCAAGTCCCCTTGTGGCAAGAGGGTTGTGTGCCGCGAGGGGACTGCATTGCGTACGCCTCCTGACGCTAAGTGGCTTTTCGTCATATTTTCGGCAAAGAAGGTGGTTGCATGCTACAAAAAAAGGGTCGTTTCCAGACATGTTGCGTGCTGTGCTTAACTGTCCTTTTGTTGTTACCGGCAGGTCTGAACGGTGAAAAAGTGGCGAACGCCCAAGGAGCCGAAGCTATTGTCATCAACCCGACGCCGCAGAGCCTCACCGTCAGGGGAGAAGGCTTTCCCCTTCCCCCTGTCGTCGGCCTGGTAGTAGGTGACGGGACCGACGACGCCGCCGTTCGCGAAGTGGAAGATGCGTTAAAAGCGGCGGACGTCAAACGGATCGAACGGCGGAACGCCGGTGAAGACGCCCCTGACACTCCGGTGACCATTTGGGTCGGGGGCCCGTCTGAAAATGCGGCCTCAGCCGACGTCCTGGAAAGCTTGAACGCCGAAGGGCCAGGTGAACTGGGAGATGAAGGCTATGTTCTCGTCTCAGATGTCGACCCGAAGGGAGACAGACAGATTGTCCTCGCCGGCAGCGATCCGGCGGGCACCTTTTACGCCACCCAAACCTTCCGTCAATTGATAGCGGAGCGCCCGGGGCGTGACCGAGTTCCGGCAGTTGAAATTCGCGACTGGCCGGACATGCCCGTACGGGGAGCCATTGAAGGCTTTTACGGGCCGCCGTGGTCGCACGAAGACCGGTTGAGCCAGCTGGAATTTTACGGAGAGCACAAGATGAACGCCTATATTTACGCCCCGAAAGACGACCCGTACCATCGGGAGAAGTGGCGCGAACCGTATCCGGCAGACGCGTTGGCGGAAATACAGGAGTTGGTGGACAAAGCGAGGAACGAACACGTCACGTTCACATTTGCCATCTCGCCGGGGAACACCATCTGTTTCTCAGACGATGAAGACTTTCGCCTGTTAGTAGAAAAAGCGCAAGCGGTGTGGGATCTAGGGGTACGCTCCTTCGCTATCTTCCTCGACGACATCAACCCGAACTTGCGCTGCGAGCAGGACATCGAGAAGTTCGGCGAAGACCGGAATCCGCCGGCTTCAGCCCAGGCTTACCTGCTCAATCGGTTTAACCGCGAATTTATTGCGACACACGAAGGGGCAGAGCGGCTGATCACCGTGCCGACGGAGTACTCGCAACCTGGAACATCTCCGTACCGCGAAGAATTTGCAGACCGGGTGGACCCGGACGTGATCGTCCAGTGGACGGGGATCGGGGTCGTGGCGCCTACGATCACGACTGAAGACGCGGACACGATTCACGACATCTTCCAGCACGACTTGCTCATTTGGGACAACTACCCAGTGAACGATTACGACCGCAACAGGCTGTTCCTTCACCCGATCGTCGGACGGGACGCCCATTTAACAGAACACGGCGTCATCGGTCTGACCGCCAACCCGATGAACGAGGCGGAAGCGTCCAAAATCCCGCTGTACACGATTGCGGACTACGTGTGGAATTCGGCCGCGTACGATCCGGACACGTCGTGGGACAGAAGTATTGAGTACTTTGGCGGGGAGGCAGCAGACGCGTTAAGGACATTTGCGGAGCAATCCTACTCTTCCCAGTTGAATGAGACGGAATCCCCTACACTGTCCCGCTTGATTCACGCGTTCTGGGAAGGTTACGAAGCGGAAGATTTTGACGCACAGGCGCAGGAGTTGCTGGAAGCATTTGAACGCGTTCGGAATGCGCCGGCAGAACTAAGAAGCGAGTTGAAAAACGAAAAGTTTCTGGAGGAAGTCTCTCCCTATCTCGACAAAACGGAACTTTACGGTCAAGCCGGAATGGCGGCGGTTAAAATGTTGAAGTTCCAGCAAGAAGAGAGAGACGAGGCAGCATGGGAACAGAGAATGACTGTACAACAATTGTCCGCGGAAGCAGGTAACATTCCGCAAAAGGTCGCAGAAAATGTAATAGAACCGTTCTTACAGCAAGCGCTTGAGAAACACGACGAATGGATCGGAATCACGCTGCCTTGGACTGTCAACTTAGCGGCTCACAAACCGGTCAAAGCCTCTTCCGTCGAGGTCGATGACTTCCCGCCGGAATTAGCCGTTGACGCGGATGATTCAACGCGCTGGTCTTCAGGCCTTACCGACGACGAATGGATTTACGTCGACCTTTTGCAACAGTACCCAATCAACAAAGTGGTGTTGAAATGGGAGACGGCGTATGCCACCGGGTATAAGATCCAGGTTTCAAACGATGCAGAACATTGGAAAGATGTGTATGTGACAGACGACGGCAAAGGTGGAGAGGAAGTCGTCTATTTCTCGACAGAAAACGCGAGATATGTACGCATGCTGGGAACGAAGCGGGCCACGAATTGGGGCTTTTCACTGTATGAATTTGAAGTGTATCCACCAGTCCGCGCTGCTGATGTGAAGAGGCTTCTCGTTGAGCGTTTCGAAGCAGAAGGCGATTTGCAGGAGGAAGCTGCCCGTACCTTAAAGGTTCATTTGTCTACGGTGGAGCACTTCGAAAAGCAGGGGGCAGCCGAGAAAGTGATAAAACACGCAACAGGGTTGAAATCTCTGTTGGACTATGAGCGAGAACGTGAGCGAATATCTGCAAAGGCCCATTACTTTCTTAAAATCTCAGCAGATGCACTGATTCAGAAGTGGCAGCAGCCTTTAAACCGTTGAGCCCTAGCAGCAGCCATTTGCATGTCTGAAGACGTAATCTGTCCATCCCTTGTGGCAGGCCATGTCCTGTCACGAGGGATCGGATGAAGTTGAATGAGAGGGATGGTGCGGTCATTGAAGGAGAGGAGAAGCGTGTTTAAAAAAAGCACTGTGTTGGGCTTGGCAGTGATGCTTGCACTCAGTTACTTCGGCTTGACGAGTGTTGCCGAGGGAAGTCCCGAATCTCAGCCCCGACTGACAGCGAAGCCGCACGTGACAGAAACGACGACACTTCCAAACCTCTCGTTAGGGAAGAGACATTTACCTGAGATAAGGAAATCTACCCATGTGACAACTGGCGTCACGCACACTGAGATTGTGAGGGGGTACGAATCGCACAAAGCGTTTTACACCGTGGAAATGGGATTTTTTGATACAGGAAGGGAAGCCCGTAAGTTGAGGAAAGCATTGAGAAAGAGTGGATATAAAGCGAAAGTGCTTCCTGTTCGGGATCGAGGATTTAAAGATACCGATGTTCGTGAGAAGTTCATAGGCTATGCCGTCCAAGTGGGGGAATACCCCAGTGAGAGAGCAGCAAATGCCATGGCCGAGAAAATCCGCAACAGCGGATTTGTCGTTTCGAGGGTCGTGTATTCGGAGTACGACGGGACGCGGAAGAGCACGGGGCCGTGGCGAGTGCACGTGTTAGAAATAGACCCAGATCAGTTTAGCGGCCGTTTACAGCTCGGCATTGCCCGCGATCAAATAGAGGGCAACGAACCCCTTTCGACAATGGCGGTCCGACATCGGGCTTTAGCGGCTGTGAACGGCGGTTATTTTGTGATGAGCAGCCGAGACGGTACGCCTGGCGACCTTGCCGGCATCTCGGTTCTCGATGGAAAGTTAATTAGCGAATCAGTCGGTGAAAGGACGAGCCTCATTCTGGAAGGAAACCGGGCGTCCATCGCCGAGGTGGGAACGATGTTAACGTTGGAAGGTGAAAACGGCAATTCGCGTGTCGTCGATGGGATTAACCGCAGCCCAGGGCTCATTCGAAGTTGTGGCGGCGTCGATGACGTTCCTTCCGAACTGCCGATGCACGATATGACGTGTACAGACGACGATGAGATCATTCAGTTCAATGCTGCTTACGGGGACAAGACTCCACCTGGGGACGGGTATGAGATTGTTTTAGATGGGGAAGGAGTTGTGACGCGTACGAATGAAGGGCGGGGAAGCGATATTCCCGAATTCGGCACCGTTCTGTCCGCAACGGGAGATGCGGCCGACTGGTTAAGGCAGAATACGGCAGTCGGCGAACGCGTCATTCTCACCCACGATCTGTATGTAGACGGTGAGCTAACGCCGATTTCTCCAGGACTGAATATCGTAAATGGCGGGCCAAGACTGCTGGAAAACGGACAAAAGACGATCCTCGCCGAAACGGAAGGGTTTTCCTGGAGTCCTGAATTTTATTACAACTTTGGCCTTTATCGCCATCCGAGAACCCTTGCAGGAATAAAAGAAAATGGAAACATTCTCTTTGTCACCGTTGATGGACGGAACCCCGGTTCAAGCATTGGTGTCAGCTTCCATGAAAGTGCAGCGCTTCTACAAGACCTTGGAGCAGTCGAGGCGATGAACCTCGATGGCGGGGGCTCTACCACAATGGTTGTCGGGGATGAGGTGGTGAACACCCCATCAGGGTCAGCGGAGCGAGCGATTGCTGACGGCATTTTCATACTCGACCGCTGAGTGGTTTTGTACTGACGTGAAGGCGCTGCTCATTTGAGTCAAAGGAGACATTGCCGCTGATGATGCAGCCCCCGCCTCGGCACTCTATCTAGCGACTCTGAGTCTGGAACTGTCGGTCTTAACACACGCGGAAAGTTTTCAAAATTGGCGAGACCGAGAAAGTGAAGGGTTCGATAACCGAAAAGGAGGATCATAACGCGTATTTTATCCTAGGGCGGCATTGAAGAATAGAGTGTGTCGTACACGGTTGTTCCCTGTGGTAAAATGTGTTCGCCACAGGGAATAACAGTTTTAGATTTTAAAAAAAATATCTGATCTTGCAGGTATTTTGCGATCTTTGTCGAATAACATACATATATATACAGATGTCTATACAAATTAACCACTTCTCGAAATCTATGAAAGTTGGAGATGACATGAAGTTTGTGCTCAACAAAAATACACCAATCCCGTTGTATTACCAGTTAAAGCAGTGGATCATCGAGCAAATCGAACGCGGTGACTTAAAACCGGGAGACGTGATTCCGTCAGAGCGCGAATTGAGTGAGGAATTCGAAATCAGCCGCATGACGGTGCGGCAAGCGCTGACAGAACTGGTCAACGAAGGGAAACTCGTGCGAGAGAGGGGAAAGGGCACATTTGTCGCCGAGCCGAAAATCAGTCAAGACCTATTTCGGCTGACGAGCTTCAGCGAAGACATGAAGAGTCGCGGAATGACACCGGGGGCGTCCGTCATCGACGTCACAGTGAACACCGCCTCCTCCGTCTTGCAAAAACACTTAAACGTCGACGCCGAGGATAAAGTGTTGATCATTAAACGTTTGCGGATGGCGGACGACAAACCGATGGCCCTCGAAACCGCCCACTTTCCGCTCTCAAAGTTTCCCGGTCTGGATGAACAAGACTTTAACAATATGTCCATCTATCAATACATTGAGTCGCACTACAACACTGCCATCTCTTCGGCGTCCCAGTCGATTGAGGTCGGGTTGGCGAACGAGACCGAGGCGAAGTTGTTAGATATCAGTCCGAACTCTCCAATCCTCCTGATAGAACGCATGACGTACGATGGCCATCGACAGCCTATCGAGTATGTGACGTCCGTTTACCGGGGGGACCGCTACAAACTGTATGTGGAATTAAAGAGATAACCCGTGGAGGGGGTGATGCTCAAACTGAGAGGCGAAGTCAGTGAGGACGGACGATTACTTAGTTGGGTCATTTGTCTAATAAGTAAATAAGTAAAGAGGGGGAAACAGAGTGCTTCTAATCAAAAACAGATGGATCGTTTCAGCAGCGATCCTGGTCTTGTTGTTGGGGCTTTTGGCAGGCTGTGCTTCCGGCACCGAAGAAACGGGTACAGATGCAGAGGAAACCGAGGGAAACAGTGAATCGGATGAATCGGCGACAGAGGGAAGCGGTGAAATCTCTGGCGAACTGGAAATCCAGTACTTTGTCGGAGGGTACGGTGATGCCTGGTGGAAAGAAGTCATCGCCGATTTCCAAGATGCCTATCCCGATGTAGAAATTGTCGAACATGCGGGTCCCAACATTAATGAAGAAATGAGAACGCGCTGGATCTCTAACGATCCGCCAGACGTCGTTTACATTGACGGAGCTGGTTCGAGCGAGACGCAAATGGTCGAAGACGGACAGTTGATGGATCTGACGGAATGGGCGGAAGGCTTGACGCTGGAGGACGGTTCGTCGTTACTGGAGAGCTTCATCGTTGAACCGAACCGACACGACGGAAAGTTGTACACGCTGCCGCTCGTGTTTGACACGTGGGGAATTTGGTACGATGCCGCACTGTTTGAAGATAAGGGATATGAAGTGCCGACCGACTTCGAAAGCTGGATGCAGTCGATGGCCGAGATTAAAGATCAAGAAGGAATCGCGCCCTTTACGACGACAGGGCAGCATCCGTATTACTTCTTGAGAGGGGTGCTCTATCCGGCCTTTGCTTCTGTCGGAGGGGACGAACTGTTGGCTGATCTCGTAACCGGAGCGGAAGGAGCGTGGACGAGCGACCCTGTTCTGGAAATTATGGAAAAAGTGGAACGTATGCAGAAAGAAGGAATGATTGACGAAGGGTTTGCCGCCATCAATCACACACAGTCGCAAATGAACTTCTTGCTCGGGAAGAACGCATTTATCCCTGTCGGATTCTGGCTGCCTAACGAAATGGCGAACGACAAACCGGAAGATTTTGTGTACGGCTTCATTCCGTCACCGATGCAAGATCCAGGTGAACCGTATCGCATCGTCCCGGATTTGCGTCCCTTGGCCATAGCGGAACAGGCGGAAAACCCGGAAGCGGCCAAGGCGTTTGTCGAGTTTGCCTTTAACCGCGACTATGCCGTGCGCTTTTCTGAGTTGACCGGTGCGATGATCAATTTGACGGAAGTGGATCTGTCTTCCAACGACAACGTACCAGAGTACCTCAAAACGGCAAATGAGTTGATCAACGATCCAGAGAAAGTCCAGATCAACCGACTGCCGCACCCGATGAGCGCCGATTTGGAAACGCCGATCAGTGACGCGTTAGTCGCGTTAATGACTGGGAACATCGACGCAGAGGAGTTTACGAAAAGGGCTGAGGAAGCGGCCGCCAATTACAGAAATCAATAAAGAAAAGGGCAGGGGTATGGTGGACATCTCACCATACCCTGACCTTTAGAACACATTCTGGTCTGGTCAAGAAAGGGGAATGACATGGTACAACCGAAAAGCCAGCGCATTGCGTTTATTCTGTTTTGTATTCTCCCGACTCTGATATTATTCGTTTTGTTTACGGTGTATCCCATGGTGAACGGACTTTATTTGTCTTTTTTTGAGTGGTCGGGGGCTTCTGCGGACAAAGCATTCGTCGGGTTGAAAAATTACGTGAAACTGTTAAACGACCCGATCATTCCACGGACGATCTGGCACGACTACTTCCTCGTGTTGACAAAAGTGGTCGGCATCATGGTGTTAGCGACGTTTTTTGCCGTCGCTTTAACCCAATTGCGGATAAAGGAATCGCCCTTTTACCGGGTCATCTTCTTTTTTCCTAACATTATGTCAGTCGTCGTCATCGGCATTTTGTGGTCGTTCATCTACAACCCCGACCTGGGGATTGTCAACTCGGGATTGAGGGCCATCGGTTTGGAAGAGTGGGCGCGCCCGTGGTTAGGAGACGAGACGTGGGCACTGCCCAGCCTGGTGTTACCTGCCGTGTGGGCGGGCATCGGCTTGTTTATGCTGATGATGATGGGTGGCATTTTGAACGTTCCGAAGACGCTGTACGAAGTGGCCAAGATAGACGGCGCGAGCGAGTGGCAGCAGTTTTGGCGCGTGACCGTGCCTCTCATCTGGCCCCAGATCAAAAACTCCATTCTTTACATCGTCATTACGACGTTAAACGGTTCTTTCATCCTCGTCCAAGTGATGACACAAGGCGGTCCGAACAACGCCACGCAAGTGATGGGGTCGTATTTGTATCAACAAGCGTTTAAGCAGTACAACTTCGGGTACGGGGCGACGATCGGGGTCATGATCTTGATCCTGTCCTTGGTTACGGTGCTTGTCTTACAATTTTTTCTGCGCAGAGAGCGCGTTCAGTATTGAGGGGGTGGGCATGTGAGAACTCAGTTGGACAAAGTGGAGACGAACAGACAGATGAAGCCCAAACCTGCCCGGCGTCTCGGCGAAGTGGCGGCGAGGGCCGGCATTCGCATTCCGCTAATTGTCTGGTCGATCGTCGTGCTGTATCCGCTGTTTTGGATGGTGATGGGGGCGTTTAAATCAAATGCAGAAATTTTTGCTTCTCCCTGGGCCCTCCCGGAAGTGTTTAACTATCAAAACTTTATCCAGGCGTGGACCGATTACAACATCGGAACAAGCTTTTTCAACAGTTTGATCGTCACTGTGTTCGGAGCGCTGTTAACGTTGCTGTTGGCCGTGCCCACCTCCTATGCCCTGGAAAGAGTCCGGTTTAGAGGCAGTACGTTTCTGTACAATGTGTACCTTGCGGCGATGATGATCCCGATGGTGCTCGGCTGGATTCCGCTCTTTTTCCTGCTCATGAACTTTAACTTGCTCAACAGCTTGATCGGCTTGATCCTCGTCTACGCCGTAAGTCAAGTACCGTTCAGCGTGTTCATTTTGACTGGCTTTATGGGAACCATTCCGTCCGAATTGGAAGAATCGGCGGCCATTGACGGGCTGTCCCCTTTCGGGACACTGTGGCGCATCGTCACCCCGCTCACGGCATCGGGAATTATTACGGTGACGATTATGAACGCCATTACGTTTTGGAACGAGTACTTTATGGCGCTCATTTTCCTCCAATCCCAAGAAAAATACACACTCGGCTTGGCCATGGACTACATCAACTCGGAGGTTCAGTACACGAACGCGTGGGGAACGCTGTTTGCAGGGCTCACGATTTCAATTATTCCGGTCATCATCGCGTACGCTGTCTTTCAACGGCACATTAATAAAGGGATGACGGAAGGCGCCGTAAAAGGATAAAGCGAGGCACTATACGCGTTCCGTGATGGTGCCGCCAAAGCGGCACGGGAATCAAAAATCGGTAGAGATTGGGAGAGATGGTGATGGATCGTACGTTGAGGACATTGACCACGGAGCAAATAAACCCGCATACCCTCCACATTGATACGATGGACAGTGAGTCCATCGTGCGCCTCATGAACGAAGAAGAGGCAGTTGTCATCCAAGCGGTGAAAGAAGCGATACCAGACATTGCTAAAGCAGTGGACCTGATCGTGCAACAATTTAAAAAAGGCGGCCGCCTCATTTACCTAGGAGCGGGGACGAGCGGTCGCCTCGGTATGTTGGACGCTTCCGAATGCCCGCCGACGTTTGGCGTGCCGCCGGAAAAGGTGCAGTTTGTGCTGGCTGGCGGCTCAGAAGCGTTTTTGAAAGGCATTGAAGATGCCGAGGACGACGAAGGGGCGGCCAAACGCGATTTGACTGCCTTGAACCCAGATGAAAATGACTGTTTGGTCGCGATCAGTGCCAGCGGACGGACGCCGTACTGCGTGAGTGCGCTGCAAATTGCGCAGGAGTTAAACGTTCCCACCGTCACGATTTCCTGTAACAAGCCGGCCGAAATGAGCCGGTATGCGGACGTTCCTATCGAAGTCGTCTGTGGGCCGGAAGTGCTCGTCGGTTCTACGCGGCTAAAAGCGGGGACGGCGCAAAAAATGGTCTTAAATATGCTCAGCACCGCGAGCATGATTCGCCTAGGCAAAGCCTACCGAAATTTGATGGTCGATATGGTTCCGATTAATTCCAAATTGAGAGAACGTGCCAAGCGCATGGTCATGGAAGCGACGGAAGTGTCTTATGCAACTGCCGAGAAAGCGCTGCTCGAAGCCAACTGGAATGTGAAAGCGGCGATCGTGATGGTGTTAGCCGACGTTCCGGCGGCAAAAGCTGAACAGTTGCTGGAAGAAGCGAGTGGGTTTGTTCGAAAAGCGGTGGCAATGGCTGAAACAGATGGAGGGGAGGGAGACGGGTGAACGTGAGCCAAATGTCCCTGCGGCAGAAAATCGGACAGTTAATGATGATAGGTTTTCATGGCACGAGACTTTCGGAAAAAGTGCAGCGCATGATTGTAGAAGACTGCGTCGGCGGGATCATACTCTTCGGGAGAAACATCGGTACACCGGAAGAAGTGTTGCGACTGACAAGCGATTTGCAGACTTGTGCCAAAACGGCCGGGCACCCGTTTCCCCTTTTGATTTCCATCGACCAGGAAAACGGGGTTGTGCGGCGACTCGGGAAGGGAACCACTCTTTTTCCAGGCAACCGGTTGCTCGGAGCAGTCGACGATGAAAAGGTGACGCGGCACATCGCCAGGGCGACAGCTGAAGAGCTGAAGGGATTGGGCATCAATATGAACTTGGCGCCCGTTCTCGATGTGAACAACAATCCGCAAAACCCGGTAATTGGCGTGCGCTCCTTCGGCGAATCGGTGGACGGGGTGATCCGGCACGGATTGGCTTTTATAGAGGGCCATCAAGCGGTAGGTGTCGTCACAACGGCTAAACACTTCCCAGGCCACGGGGATACGGATGTCGATTCACACCTCGATTTGCCGACGGTTCCCCACGGTCTCAAACGCTTGGAAACAGTGGAACTCCGTCCGTTCCAAGAGGCAATTGACGCCGGGGTATGTTGTGTGATGATCGCGCATGTCTTTTTTCCTGCATTTGAGGCCGAAGACAAAGTGCCTGCAACGTTATCCCATTCAGTCGTAACCGGTTTGTTGCGTGAAAAAATGGGGTTTAACGGGGTTGTGACGACAGATTGCCTGGAGATGGACGCTGTGTCGAAGACGATCGGGACCGTTGAAGGCGCTTTGCGGGCCCTTAAAGCGGGCGTCGACGTTCTCATGATTTCCCACTCCCATGACCTGCAAGAGAAAGCGATGGAACGGATCGCCCAGGCTGTGGAATCAGGAGAACTGGAAGAAGAAGTCATCGACCGGTCTGTTCGCCGTATCCTGCTCTTAAAAGAGCGGTACCTGTCCTGGCATAGCGTTTCTGCGGCAGGCAAGGGCGTTCCAGATGCGGTCGGCGCTTCAAGACACCGCGAGCTAGCTAAACGCGCGTACGCGCGCGGGGTGACGTTGCTAAAAGACGACGGCATTTTGCCGCTGAGCCGTGATACGGACTGCAAGATTCTCGTTGTCGCCGTGTCCGGTAAAAACGTTTCAACACCTGTCGAAGACCCTCGTTACGCCGATTATCGTCTCGCGGACGCTGTGCGCCGTTACCGTCCAGGCGCCAGAGATATACGAGTCGGCATGGAACCGACGAAAGACGAGATGAAGAATGTGGAACGACACATGCAGTCGGCGGATGTCGTCGTTTTCGGTACGGTGAACGCCCATCTCCACCGGCAGCAGGCAGAGCTCGTGAATCGCTTGTCGTCGTTTGGAAAACCTGTCGTTGTCGTCGCGATGCGGGACCCGTACGACTTAACAGTTATCCCAAACGTTTCGGCTTATGTTGCGGCTTATGAGTATACGCTGCACGCATTAAACGCGGCCGTTGATATCGTCTTTGGAAAGTAGGGTCTGAAGGGAAGTTGCCGGATGAGTGAGAATAAAATAGGGACGCGTAGCATAGTATCTAGTAGGATGTCTAGAACTTATTTGGTCTAGACATATAATCCATTTACTGAAGGAGAACGGCAATGGAATGTATTCCCTTTTCCATAGATCGTCTGAACGATGTGTGCCAGCTTTGGAATAGGGAGCTGGGACACGATTTTCCGATGAGGTGCGAGTTGTTTAAACAAAATACCATTTTAGACAAGACTCTATTTCGAAACGGCTCGTGGATAACCGTTGACAGAGAAAACAAGGTAACGGGAGTTATCATTTCAAAAATGTGGCATGAGGGGGATTTAAATGTCGATTTTGGAAGAGGGACGGGATGGATTCAAGTCCTGGTCGTAGACTCGAATTACAGGAATTCAGGAGTGGGCACAACGTTGTTAAGGAAAGCTGAAAACGCTTTTAAACAAAAGGAGATTTCCAAAATCGTTCTTGGAAAAGACCCGTGGCATTTCTTTCCTGGCATTCCTGACGAGTATGGTTCTGTAAAAAAGTGGTTTGAACGTCGCGGCTACGCCTATATCCATCGCGTTTACGACATGTATCGCTATTACAGTGTGGGAGAACCTTGCCGTTTATCCCGCCGACGAGGTGTTAGATTTTTTCTCATGGGAAAAAGCGACAAAGGGAAGTTACTCGCTTTTTTGAACAAATGCTTTCCAGGGAGATGGGAGTATGAAGCTATCCAATACTTTGAACGCGGCGGAACAGGGCGGGAATACGTCATCTTTGAAATAAATGGCGAGATCAAAGGTTTTTGCAGAATCAACGATTCAAGATCGCCGTTCATTGCACCCAACACTTATTGGGCCCCACTTTTTGACAGCGAGCTCGGCGGCATCGGTCCACTCGGGGTAGATCCTGAATTGAGGGGTAGGGGGTACGGAACGGGGTTAGTACAAGCTGGAATCTATTTTCTTAGAAAGCGGGGAATCCAACATGTTGTCATCGATTGGACAGATTTGAGGGAATTTTACGGAAAGCTGGGATACAGAGTGTGGAAGAGTTACGGACAATACGAGAAGGATCTTTTGACGACCGATGAAACAGTTCATTGAGGAGGAGAGTGCATTTGGGGAAGAAAACAGTGCGGTGCGTCATTGTTGTGGCTCTGACTGTGATGGTAGTGGCTGCGTGTCGTCAGGGAGGGACGGATTCAACGGACAGCGGGAAAGAAAAAGTGGAATTAACGTGGCTCGTAACTAGCAGTCCCCAGCGAGAGCCGTGGCACAAAGAAATGGTCGAGAAGTTCCAGAATGAACACCCTCACATATCGATTAACTTGCAACAAATACCTTACGCCGATGTAGATCAAAAGTTGCAAACTCTAATCGCAGGAGGTACACCGCCAGACATATGGTGTCCTAATTGGAGCCAGTCCGGTTTTCCGACCTTTCAAGCAATGGACGCCCTGTTAGATCTTTCACCGTACATCGAGAAGGACCCGGAAGTTGTGGAAGGGATCGATGACAATTTGATGGAACTGTACCGAGTAGATGGAAAGTACTACGGAATCCCTTTTCAAAACTACGGCTCGTATTTGTACTACAATAAGGAGTTATTTGACAAAAGAGGACTGGATTATCCAACGACGGATTGGGATGACAAAAGTTGGAGCTGGGATCAAATGGTTGAATACGCAGAAAAACTCACTGTAACATCAGAAGATATAAACGAACGGACTTTTGGCTTTATGAGCAATGATGAAACAAACAAACAGGCCTGGCTCTTCGGCGGGGACTTTTTTAGTGCTGACGACTACGCCAACGGTGAAATGGAGACGCCGCAACTTCTAGATAACCCGAAAAATGTGGAGGCGATCCAGGCCCACGTCGATTTAATTCAAAAAGGAATTTCCCCCACGCCTTCACAAACAGAAGGGCTATCTGAAATAGGAGATCCTTTCATTAGTGGAAAAGTCGCCATGGCGACGAACGGGGGGTTTGCGTTTATTAACCTCAAAGCGGCAGACTTTGATTGGGGCGTTGCTGCTCTCCCCTACGTAGAAGGGAGACAGGCTTCACTTTATACTGACCCGTGGAGTATTAGTGCCACAAGCGATCATCCCGACGAAGCGTGGGAGTTTTTAAAGTATATAACAGATCCAGAACACGGTGCGAAGCGGTATTTGGAGTATACGGATGCAACACCTGCCCATCGCGGCTTACTTGAAGACTGGTACCGGGGCATTGCTGAAGAAGCGGGAATGGCCTACGAAGAGATAAAAGAGGTGCACGAAGGGTCACAACGTTACGGAAGGGGGTCAGACAATCATCAAATCAAACAGTTTAGCAGCATTAGAAGAGTCATTGAACAAACGATGCCGGCTGTTTATGACGGAAGTATGAGCGTCGAAGAAGGATTTAAAGTTATTGAGCAAGGGCTCCTCAACTTAGACTGAAATACTTTAAACATTCCTTTGGCTGTACAGCCAAAGGAATGTTTAAGGGAGGTGAAGGATTGGATGTCACGTAACTTCAGGAGAAATCCGGAAATCGTGCGCGAAGAGAGGGCGTTTTGGATTTTTGCCTCGCCTTGGATCGTTGGGACCGTTCTTTTTACAGGGGGCCCGATGATTGCATCGCTATTCCTCAGTTTTTCCCGTTATGACATTATCTCGTCTCCGGTATTTGTCGGATTAGAAAATTATATCCAGCTTTTCCAGGACAAACTGTTTTATAAATCGCTCTCCGTTACGGCCTACTACGTCTTGTTATCTGTTCCGTTTACGATTATAAGCGCTCTCTTGTTAGCCGTTCTTTTGAATCAGAAAGTAAAGGGACTGGCCTTTTTTCGAACGTTTTACTATGCCCCGTCCGTCATCTCAGGTGTATCCGTCGCCTATCTTTGGGCGTGGTTGTTGAATCCCGATTTCGGGGTAGTGAACTCGATCCTGTATGATGTGTTTGGCATTCAAGGACCTAAGTGGTTTCATTCGTCAACGATGGTAGTTCCGTCTATGGTTTTCATGCAGCTTACCGCGTTAGGGAGCACGATGGTCATTTTTTTGGCGGGATTGCAAACGCTGCCTGACGATTTGTATGAGGCTGCACAAATCGATGGCGCAGGGAAAATCCGGCAATTTTTTAATATAACGGTTCCACTCATTTCTCCCGTTATTTTGTTTAACACCATTATCGGCATTATTACATCGTTTCAGATTTTTACCCAGGCTTACGTCATTACAAAGGGAGGCCCAGACTGGAATTCTTACTTTTATGTCTATTATCTTTTCGAGACGGCTTTTGCAAAGTTTCAAATGGGATATGCATCTGCCCAAGCCTGGATACTGTTTGTAATCATATTCATTTTGACCATGCTCGCTTTGCTCATTTCGAGGCGGTTTGTGTACTACGAATACGTTAAAGAACGGACGTGAGGTGTATGAGTAAAGTATACGCGCGAGGAGAGCACGGACCTGTTGGGAAACTGGGCATATACACGCTCTTGGTTGTCTTCTTGCTGTTGTTCTCATTTCCGGTCTTTTGGATGGTATCCACGTCTTTAAAGTCTATGACTGAAATACACCAAATACCGCAGTCTTGGATTCCGTCTGACTTTTTGTGGCAGAACTACGTTGAAGTGTTTAAGATGGCTCCTTTCGGCACTTATTTGTGGAATACGATTTGGTACACGGGCATTACGGTCATTGGCACCGCCTTAACTTCTTCTTTAGTGGCGTATGCGTTTGCAAGGCTGAGGGCGAGGGGGAGCCAGTTTTTGTTTGGCGTGGTGTTAAGCACGATGATGTTACCGCAGCAAGTCGTCATGATTCCCCAATACCTTTTGTTTAATAAGTTAGGCTGGACTGATTCTTATTTACCCCTTGTCGTTCCGTCTTTTGGCGCCAGTGCTTTTTCAATTTTTCTGCTAAGGCAATTTTATTTAGGAATTCCCCGGGACATGGATGAAGCGGTCAAGATTGATGGAGGTGGCTATTTCACCATTTATTGCAAGATTATACTTCCTTTGTCGGTTCCGGCGCTGGCCACTGTTGGGATTTTAGAATATATGTTCCGCTGGAATGATTTGATGGGACCCCTCATTTATGTGCACAGCACTGACAAATATCCGTTAGCTTTAGGGTTAGCCAATCTAACGGCCGAACAGGGCGCAACCCCTTGGAACGTATTAATGGCCGCTTCCGTTATGGCTGTGTCGATTCCATTGCTCCTATTTTTCTTGGCTCAAAAATACTTTATAAAAGGAATCGCTATAACTGCATCAAAAGGATAAGAATTTAAATATAATTTGATGAAATTTCCTATGAAAAAATGAGTTGCAAGCAGGGAATTCATGTGCGGTGTCGAATATTTACTTGAGACCCATTTTTAATACAGGAGGTCTATACCTACATACGTATATACCATAGAGGTTACAGGAGTTGAACGTTGAAATGGTGTCGTATCGTTTTTACAGGGCCGGTGACGAAACAAAAGTGGTTCAATTGTGGAACGAATGCTTACTTCAGGACCCGATCACTCAAAAGCGCTTTCGGAACCTCGTACTGTTGGACCCTAATTTTGATCCTGAAGGGCTGCGGTTAGCGTTTGCGGAAAACGAACTGGTCGGATGCGCGTATGCCGTTAGGCGGCGCGTCCCGTTGCACGGAACTGACCTTGAGCCGGACAGTGGGTGGATTCCGTTTTTCTTTGTGCGTCGCGACTGTTCCCGGCGGGGGATCGGTTCGCGGCTGTTGAGCGATGCGTGTCAGTTTTTGCACCGCACCGGACGGAAAGACGTGTTTTTTGCTTCTTACGCCCCGAACTACATTTTACCCGGTATTGATAAAAGCGCTTACCCCGAAGGGTTTCAGTTTTTGCAGAAGCAAGGGTTTAAGGTTCAATACACTCCCGTTGCCATGGACCGTTCACTCGTCGGCTACGAGATTCCGGAAGATGTGCTGGCGTTGAAAAGGCGGCGGGAGCAGGAAGGGTATACATTTGAGACAGCCCGGGACAGCGATTTGTACAACGTGATCCAGTTTGCGAACACGGTGTTTCACCCGGATTGGGGAAGGGCAGTCCGCGAAGGCGTGTTGCAGGGGTTGCCGTTGGAGCGCATCATTGTGGCCCGTCAAAAGGGAACAATCGTTGGGTTTTGTCTCTACGGGGGGTACGAAGGGGTTCCTGAGCGGTTTGGCCCGTTTGGGGTAGATCCGGAACAACGAGGGAAGGGTCTCGGCAAAATACTGCTGTACGACTGCTTGCACAGGATGCGTTCAGAAGGGTTGCACGGGGCCTGGTTTTTGTGGACCGGGAAAAGGACTTCTGCCGGGTATTTGTACAAGCGAGCGGGCTTTGAAGTGACACGACAGTTCCACGTGATGAAAAAGTGCCTTTAGAGTGCCTTTAATTCCCGGTCCAGTCGTTACAGAGGGCCCATAAAGAGTGATGTCAGGAGGAGGAAGTAGCGTGAAGCATTATGTCAAAAGCCTGTTATTAATGTTCTCTGCCGTTTTGGTCGTCGGGTTAATCGGGTGCAGTTCTTCTGGAGCGGGTGAAGGAAATGCAGACAGTAAGAGCGACGAAGGCGCGGTCGAGCTCACGTTATTGACACATTACTCCCAACAACAAGAAGAAGAGTTACAAACATACATTGACCAGTGGAATGAAGAAAATCCGAACATTCACGTTACCCACAAGTCCATTGCCGACTTTTCCCAGTTGTTGCCGACGATGATGGCCCAGCAAACAGCCGGTCAGCAGGCGGATATTCTCCACGTGTACTCCTTGTGGGGCGGGCAACTCGTTCAGAGCAACGTTTTGGCTGCCCCCCCTGAAGACGTCATAGCCGACATTCGAGCGAATTATCCCGACGCTGCGGTAAATGGAGCTACAGTTAACGGGGAACTGTACGGCTATCCGACGGAAATCCAAACGTATGCCCTTTACTACAACAAAAAACTGCTGGAGAAAGCCGGTTATTCAGATCCGCCCGAGACGTGGGACGAGCTGTATGAAATTGCGGAGGCGACGACAGAGCGCGAAGGCAAAAAATTAAAAGTTGCTGGTTTCGGGTTAAAGTCATCTCCGGACTCGTCCGGAACGACTCACCCGTTCCTTTCCCTTTTGTACTCCGCAGGAGGAACGTTTATAAGCGAAGACGGAACCGAGACGTCCATTCATTCGGATGCGGCACTCAAAACCCTGCGGTTTCAACAACAGTTGATAGAAGACGGGTTGACGGACACAAGCTTTGAGGTCGCCGATGCGTTTCCGTCGGAGCAAGTGGCGATGACGATAAACGCCGGTTGGTGGCAAGGCACCTTGAAGGCGACGATGGGGGACAAGTACGCGCACGTCGGCGTTACATCCGTGCCTTCTCCAGACGGATCGGGCAGCGGTTCGGTTTCCTACGGATTCTTTTACGGGGTGAACGAGAGGTCACAACAGCAAAAAGAAGCGTGGGAGTTCTTGAAGTGGCTGAACGGGGAAGCGCAGGAGAACGGCGCAACGCCGGAGGCAAACTTTCTCGCGAGCCAAGGGATTATACCGTCTCGCACGTCTGATTTAGAAGCGCTTGAAACAGCGTTTGCCACGCCGAACAATCAGCCGTTTATAGAAGCGTTGGAATACGCTGTCCCGGAACCGAACGTCTTAAACGGAGAGAAAATTAAGACGTCCTTGCAGAAACAGATCGAGAGCGTGTGGAGCGGTCAAATCACGCCTGAACAAGCGCTTGAAACTGCTGAACAGCAAATATTGAGAGACTTAACAGCGAATCAGTAACGGGGATTCCGTCTTCCCTCGCCATTTCCACAAAGACGTGAGGTGATCGTGATGAAAACCGCAGAAGACATCAAGGCAATCGCTCTTCCGCCTCGTCAAACGGGGAGATGGGACAGCCGCCGCAGTCAAACTGTGGTGGGATACTTGTTTTTGGCACCGACGTTGCTCTTTTTCGCGGTCTTTCTCGTCGTTCCCCTCGGGTTTTCTTTGTTTATCAGTTTTTCATCGTGGAGCGGGTTTGATCTGACGTCTATTGAGTGGGTCGGCCTACAAAATTACAAAGACATTTTGTCGAAAGATTCGGCGTTTCTCACGCCAATATTGACGAATACGCTTTATTTTGCATTCGGGACGGTTCTGTTGTCCTTTGTGGCCGCGGTCATAGTCGCCTACATGATCACGCGCCTAAAATTCGAAGGCTTTTGGCGGACGTTGTATTTTCTTCC
>k87-20743_pt1 | contig 19802 bp, 18 predicted proteins | sample MGYA00084031_6733416 | MGnify analysis MGYA00084031
CTTTTCTGTCGCTTATTTAAAGTCGTGATCGACGTAACGTTCTTGGTTGAGTTCGCTGATGATGTTAATGGCCACTTTTGCACCGTCACCCGCTGTGATGATCGTGTGCATACTCACATCTGCAACGGTTCCGGCTCCCCAAATTCCTTTAATGGATGTTTCCCCTTTGTCGTCTAAGTCGAGGACCTTTTTGATCCGCGGCTCTGAACCAGGCTTGGTCGCAACGCCGATTTTTTCAGCTAAATCGACGGTTACCCCGGTAGCTAGGATGACGTACTTTGCTTCGTACGTACCGTTTTCGGTTTCAAGGCTAAATCCGCTGTCCGTTTTGACAATATTCGTCACTTCTTCCTGCTTTAGCTCCGCACCGAACTGTGTCGCTTGTTCTTGTCCGACGCGGATTAAGTCGGGGCCGTCGATATCTTTCACACCGTAGTGGTTTTGGATCCAGGCCCGTTTTGTCACGCTTTTGCCGTGGTCAAACATGATCGTTTTTTTCCCGGCTTTCGCTGCGAAAAGACCGGCGCTCGCTCCGGCTGGTCCAGCTCCAACGATGGCAATATCGTACCTCACTCGCTACACCTCTATTTGTCATTTTGGTCTCTCAAATGTCATTATAGAACGTCAACAAGTAAACTGCAAAACGAAAGTCCAAAAAGAGTATCAACCCATCAACGCTTTTCGTCCAGGTGAAAGGTTTTCAGTTTACGTTCTTGTAGGTGTATAATGGGATGAGAGCAAGCCTCGAACAGGTGTAAAAATGACATGAAGGGGAGGGGATCCGATGGGGACGCATTACGATGTGATCGTAATCGGCGCCGGTTCGATGGGGATGTCTTCCGGTTACTACCTTGCGAAAAAAGGGGTTAAGACGTTACTGGTCGACGCTTTTGACCCTCCGCATACGAATGGGAGTCACCACGGCGATACGCGCATTATTCGGCATGCTTATGGAGAGGGGAGAAAATACGTCCCTCTAGCTCTGAGAGCTCAGGAGCTGTGGGACGAATTGCAGAAAGAAACGAACCTCCCCATTTTCAAACAAACCGGCGTGTTGGGGTTTGGCCCCTCAGATTCAGCGTTTATCAAAGAAGCGATCGCAAGTGGGAGACAGTACGCATTGCCCCTGGAGCTCTTAAAGGCGGAAGAAGTAAGCAAACGCTGGCCCGGGGTCCGACTGCCTGAAGGTTTTCACGCGTGTTTTGAGCCAACTTCCGGGGTTTTGTTTAGTGAAAATTGTGTCAAGGCGTTTCGTCAACTTGCCCAGGAACACGGGGCGGCACTGTCCGTTCACACACTTGTCGAAGACATTGCCGTTAACCGTAATTTCGTTCAGATCGAGACAAGTAAAGGTGCCTATACTGCAGAGAAACTTATTGTCACTGCGGGAGCGTGGAACGGCCAAATCTTGTCCAAACTGAAACTCAATCTCTCTCTCCAACCAAAACGGCAAACGGTTGGATGGTTTGCATGCGACGAATCGCTGTACAATGACAGCGTCTTTCCGGCGTTTTTCGCCGATACCGGAACCGCCCAATATTACGGTTTTCCCAGTTTTAACGGCAGCGGATTGAAACTGGGGCGACACGATTACGGCCAGGTGACAGACCCCGACCAGATCAACCGCCAGTTCGGCATATATCCAGAGGACGAGGGGCATATCCGTCGCTTCTTAGAGGTCTATATGCCGCAAGCGGCAGGGACTTTAAAGCGGGGACGCGTATGCATGTACACCAAGACGCCGGATGACCATTTCATCGTAGACGTGCACCCGGCATACGACCATGTGGTGATGGCGGCCGGATTTTCCGGTCACGGTTTTAAGTTTTCGAGTGTGATCGGAGAAGTCCTCAGCCAGCTGGCTGTGGATGGAAAAACAGAACATGACATCTCAATCTTTTCAGTGACGCGTCCGGCTCTGAAATAGGCCGAATAACCACAAAATTAGGTGGGTTCCATGTCCAATTTGTGTGCGAGAGGGGGAATTTTTCATGGCGAAAGTTGAAGTGGTCAAAGGGGATATAACAAAAATCGAAGTGGATGCGGTCGTCAACGCGGCAAATGAACAGCTTGCCGGGGGTGGCGGTGTAGACGGCGCCATACACCGAGCAGGGGGTCCCGCGATTATGGCTGAATGCCGAAAAATTGGTCGATGTCCTACTGGAGAGTCTGTCATCACGACAGCCGGTCATCTTCCGGCCAAAAACGTGATCCACACGGTCGGCCCTGTATGGAGAGGCGGCAAACAGGGAGAGCGAGAGCTACTCACCAGCTGCTATCACAAATCGTTACAGCTCGCCCTCGAACACGAATTGTACACGATCGCATTTCCGAATATTAGTACTGGCGTGTACGGGTACCCGAAACGAGAAGCAGCTGACGTCGCCATTCAGGCTGTAAACCATTTTGTAGAACGAAATGAACGGATCAAAAAAGTGTTGTTCGTCTGTTTTGACGATGAGAATTATCAGATATACAAAGAAAAACTTGAGAATATGACGAGTGAATAAAGAGAGGACCCTACAACTGAATGAGTGGTCTCTGCAATTCTGCAGAGGGTTTTTGTGTGGGCATGATGAAGTGGAAGTGTAACAAAAGCCGTTCGCTGGATTGAGAAAGTGTGCCATCGCGTATGTTGAACGGCTGGTAAGTTGGTAAGAATGGGTTACATTTACATTGAAATACGGTAAAATTTAAATAGAATAAGAGGGTTGGAGGAGGAGTATGATTGGACGTCACGCCATTTCAAAGCGCACGCGCTGATAGGGTCACTGACGGTTTTTGTCTCAGGTTGAATGAGAAACATGGAGCGTTCCTCGCCCCTGGAAGCTTTTTTGGACTGGAAGGACTTGTACGGATCGGTTACGCTTGTGTTACAGAAGTGTTCAGGAATGGGTTGAACGTGTTGTCCGACAATTTGAGAGAACTGGAGGAAAGAAGCAATGCCTGCGCCTACATATCCAATTGAGAAAGTGAGAAATATGTTTCCTGCTTTAAAGCGAACCGTGAACGAACTTCCAGTCGCATACTTTGACGGCCCGGGCGGATCTCAAGTGGCAGGACCCGTGATACGGGCTGTATCTGAATACATGCAAAAAGGTGTCGCTAATCTGGGCGGTACATATGTGACAAGTCGCGAAACGAGGCAAATTGTCGAGAGGGCAAGAGCGTCGTCAGCGGCATTGCTCGGTTCTGATCGTGAAAACATTGCATTTGGGGCCAACATGACCACCTTGGCGTTCCGGATCGCCCGCGCTTTGTCCCGTGAATGGAGAGAAGGAAAAGGGAACATCGTCGTGACCGAACTGGACCATCACGCCAATATCGATCCCTGGAAGACAGCAGCAGAAGAAAAGGGATTGGACGTCCGGACGATCCAATTGAATCCAGATACGTTGACCCTTGACGACGGCAAGGTAGACGAAGTTATCGATGAACAGACAGAACTCGTCGCCATCGGTCTTGCGTCCAATGTGGTCGGGACGATCAACGACGTCTGCCGAGTGGTTCAAAGAGCGAAGGAAGTCGATGCCCTTGCCGTCATCGACGGCGTTCACGCCGTGCCACACTTTTTGGTAGATTTTAAACAGCTCGAGGCAGATATTTTGTTTTGCTCTGCCTACAAGTTTTTTGGACCGCACGTCGGAATCGTCGCCGTTAAACGCGACTTATTGGAACGCTTAAAAATGTATAAATTGAAACCGCACCCGGGGGGTGTACCGGAAAAGTTGGAAACGGGGACGATTAACTTTGAAGGGCTCGTCGGTGTGACAGAGGCTGTGCACTTCATAGCTGGATTTGGCACGGGACAGTCTTTGAGGGAACGCATCGCAGACGGTTATAAGAACATCGAGACGCATGAAAAGGCGCTTGCCGATAGATTGCGGGCAGGCCTCGCCGACATTGAGGGCGTGACACTGTATCAGGCACCGGACCCGATACCGAAAACACCAACCGTCGCTTTTCGTGTAACGGGCGTTCATCCAGTTGAGGTTTGTCACCGAATGGCAGAGCAGGCGATCCACATCGAAAGCGGAAACTTTTATGCCATGACTCTCATTGACAGGCTCGGCTTTTCTGAAAGTGGTGGATTAATCCGCGCCGGGCTTGCACCATACAACACGGAGGAAGAGATTGACCGGTTGATTGACAGTGTTTGTTCCCTTTCACACAATTCAAGCGTTGAAAAGATAAAGTAAGGGGTGTTCGAAAAGCGAACACCCCTTAAACACGCCTATTACATATTTTTTAACAATTTTTGGGCGATTTCGTACAGGTCTTCCGGATTGACGCCCGGGGCATAAGATTCGGGCTGCTCTTCCATCTCCAAAACCGGGCCGCCTTCGGGGAGAGAATCCGAGACGACTAATTCTTTTCCGTCATCTGGATGTGTTCCGTTCCAGATTGCCTTCACATCTTTGTAGTCATCGAGGCTAAAGCGGTACAACGTGCGGTGCATGCCTTTTTCTTCAAACTTTCTCGCTTCTGGGAACTTGTTGTTGTCGATGTCAGGGATCGGCAACATTTTTTTAATTTCGACGCCTGTCAATGTTTCAAGGGCTTTGGCGTAGGCAAGGGCGTGTGTACCGCCTCGTACCAAAAGATAGCCAACCATTTCCCGGGCAACCGGGTTGTCCGTCATTTGATATACGCGCATTTTCTGAGTGCGGGCACCGACTTCCAAGAAGAAGTTGTGCAACAGGTCCAACACGAGGTTTCCGCTGTTAAACACGTAATCGCCTTGCCACGGTTGCCCCATCGAGTTTCCAACGAGGGTGGCTTGTCCAGTCGCAATAAAGTGATGGGTGTTTCGAGCGTCTTTAGCCGCTTTAAACGGGGTTTCGTGTGGCGGTTTGTTCGGTGCAGCTTTTTCCAACAGAGCGTTGACAGTCGCGGAAACGAGCTCTATATGTCCTAACTCTTCAGCAGAGATATTGGCAATCAGGTCGTAGTAGGGCTTCAGCTTTTTCTTTTCCCTGAAATTAAAGGATTGATACATGTAGTTCATCAGGGTGCTCATTTCACCGAAACGGCCTCCGAGCAACTCTTGAACTGCCGATGCGGCATTAGGATCTCCCTCCTTCGGTTTCGGCAGTTCAATCTGCAGCTTGTCCACGCGCAGGAACATACGATGCATCCCTCCATGAATAATTGTTTGAGACAACCCTATTATGACTGATAATTAGAATCATGTCAACACGATAACCGTTATAAAAAACTAAAAATTACAATAAAACGCTTTTATAAGTTTACAATTACAATGGCATTGGGAACGACGCGAGTGAAATTTTTGAACCCGTAAAGGCCTATCGTCATAAAATGTCGGGAGACCGGGTTCATGTCGGCGATCGTGCTTCACTATCTCACGACTCGGTAACGAAATTTTCATCTTCAAAGGAGTCCCTACGATGCAAAAACTGTTGATTTTAGCATTGGCCGGTTTTGTGGCGCAATTAGTTGACGGTTCTCTCGGCATGGCTTACGGTGTGACCTCGACATCACTGCTTCTCCTTTTGGGTATTGCTCCAGCCGTCGCTTCGGCTTCTGTTCATATGGCCGAGGTGGTGACAACAGCTGCGTCAGGCATCTCCCACATGCGTTTCGGAAATGTGGATAGGATATTGGTGAGACGATTGATCTTGCCGGGATCGGCAGGTGCTTTTATCGGGGCGTGTTTTCTCAGCAGTTTGCCTGGCGACGTCATTAAACCGTACATCGCAATATTTCTGTTTCTGCTGGGGATTTATGTCATGTGGCGATTTCTTTTTAACAGAAGACATGCTGTCCATCAACCGAACACGTCCCCAAAATTTCTCTTTCCTTTAGGGTTGTCGGCCGGTTTCCTGGACGCAACGGGGGGAGGGGGATGGGGGCCGCTATCCACGCCAATCTTAATGAGCCGCCACGGAATGGAGACGCGGAAAGTAATCGGTTCGGTGGATACAAGTGAGTTTTTTATTGCGGTTTCCGCGACACTGGGGTTCCTCATTTCCCTCGGTTGGTCAAATGTCAGCTGGACGTGGGTCGTCGCCCTGATGATCGGCGGCATTGTTGCCGCTCCGATTGCCGCGTGGCTCGTGAGGGTGATTCCCTCTCATTTGCTCGGGGTGACAGTGGGGGGCATGATCATCTTCACAAACACCCAAACGTTACTGACGGGTTTTTCATTCATTCCGTCAACGTGGCATACTGTTATTTATGTCTTTGTCGTTTTATGTTGGGGCGGCGCCATCGGTTTGGCTGTCTACCGGTACCGTAAAGGCTACTATCAGGAATCGTCATCTCACCGATGAAAGCGACACTTATGTTATCGAGATTTTGGGGTGCCTATCCACTCTTGTCGGAGCATGCTGTACAAATTGTGATCCACGTATCGGTCGTACAACCATTCCGTTTCGCGACAGACCCCTTCCAGGGTAAAGCCGAGGCGTTCTGGGATGGCGCAGCTGGCCCGGTTTTGGACGGCACAGCGAATTTCGATGCGGTGGAGCGTCAATTCGTTAAAAGCATAGTCCGTTAACGCCTTGACGGCTTTCGTCATGAGGCCTTGTCCGCGGTATTTTTCCCCAAGCCAATATCCGAGACTCGTGCGGCGGTTGTACCAGTCGAAAAAGTGGTACCCGATGGACCCGACCAGCTCGCCACAGTGCCAAATGCCGCACTGGAAGCCGTTATTCTCCGCATACTGCTGAAGACCGGAGCGAATAAATTGAAGTGTGTGTTCGACAGTGTGCGTGCGGTCGACCCAAGGGAGCCACTGCCTTAGCGAGGCTCGGTTGGCGTTTGTCAATTCAAACAGCGCGTGAGCATGTTTCTCCTGCAAAAGACGCAATTCCGTTTTTGAATCAATCGGATAATGAAACACGGGCTGTCTCATCCTTTCAACACTGTACAAGGCGCACACAAAAGCTGTTGGCGGTATTATATCCCCTTGAATGAACAAAATCACGTCCTTTAATTTTAAGACTAAATACTTCGTTTTCAAAATGGAAGGGGGGGTTGGCGTACAAACCCCTCTGATGAGCTTAAGAAAGACGATTGGCAAGTCGAGGACAGCCAGTCCTCCCACCAAACGCTGTTAAGTTTCGCTTTAGACATCCCCACGCCTTTCCAATCAAAACGCGATCCCCAACCGTTTTCATCTTCGCGAACGCACTTTCCAAACCAATAGAGGAAAGCTCCCTGAACCTTGCGCGTTCAGGGAACTAGTCAGTTCGTACTCAGGATCAAACGGGTACACGTTTTGTTGTGCATACATTGTCAAAACCATTTGTTGCACAACATGTATATTCAGGTTAAAATAAATTTAAAACCTGTATATACAGGTAGAACGGAGGTAAAGGGATGAACGATGGATCGAGAGTGTCTGATGAAAAAATCGTGTATGCTCCGATGAGCGGGGAGATTCAACCGCTTCATGAGGTTCCGGATCAGACGTTTTCCCAGAAGTTGGTGGGTGACGGTCTTGCGATTGAACCGAGGGAAGGTAAAGTGGTAGCCCCATTTGACGGCAAAGTGCTTTTTGTCCCTGATACGAAACACGCCATCGGACTGCGCAGCGATGCCGGTGTTGAGATTTTAATCCACATCGGTTTGGAAACGGTGTCCTTGGACGGAGAAGGGTTTGAAGTCCATGTCCAGAAGGGGGACCGGGTCAAGACGGGAGATCTTTTGGTATCATTCGATTTGGACTTTATTAAGGAACACGCTGCCAGCGTTGTGACGCCGGTGGTGATTACGAAAGAGAGTGGGCTCGGACATGTGGAATTGACGTCTGATACGAAAGCAGTCGCTGGCGAAACTATTTTGATGGGTGTACGAGATAACAGGCAGAGTGACGGAAACATAAACACCACTTTGAAGTATCGCGACGAAGCCAAACGAATTGTAGAGGCTGTTGGCGGCGCTGAAAATATACAGGCTGCTACGCATTGTGTGACGAGGTTAAGGTTTGCTCTTTTAGATGAAGGAAAAGTGAACCAACAAAAATTAGACGGTGTTGAGATTGTAAAAGGTTCGTTTTCAGCCAACGGTCAGTTTCAAGTGGTGATTGGACAGGGAACCGTTGACAAAGTTTATGCGGCAGTCGTTCGTGAAGCAGGGATCGAAGAGACGACGAAAGAAGAAGTGAAAGCGGCATCCACTTCGAGGCAAAACCCGTTACAGCGGGCGGTGAAGGTTCTGGCCGACATATTTATTCCCATTCTTCCAGCGATCGTGACTGCCGGGTTATTGATGGGAATTAACAACATTCTGACAAATCCGGGTATTTTCTATGAAGGACAATCATTTATTGATGTGCACCAACATTGGGCCGGACTTGCCGATATGATCAACATCATCGCCAACACTGCTTTTACATTTTTGCCCGCCCTGATAGGGTGGTCTGCCGTGAAGCGTTTCGAGGGGAGTCCGCTGTTAGGTGTCGTACTCGGTTTGGTTTTGGTGCATCCTGATCTGTTGAACGCCTGGTCGTACGGTGATGCTTTGAGAGAGGGAACGATCCCCACGTGGGACATATTCGGGTTGGAAATCGAGAAGATCGGCTATCAAGGTCAAGTGCTGCCTGTCCTGTTTGCGTCCTGGGTTTTGGCTAAAATAGAAATTTTTCTTAAACAACGGGTCCTCGACGCGTTGCAATTGTTGGTCGTGGCCCCTGTCGCTTTATTAGTGACCGGTTTCTTAACTTTTATCGTGGTTGGACCTGTCACGTTTGCCGTCGGAAACTGGATTACCGACGGGCTTGTAACGGTGTTTGACAATTTCGCAGTTTTAGGTGGTCTCATCTATGGTGCTATTTATGCGCCGCTTGTCGTCACCGGAATGCACCACACCTTTCTGGCTGTAGATTTACAACTCATCGGCAACACGGGGTCAACATTCCTGTGGCCGATCTTGGCCCTGTCGAATATAGCCCAAGGTTCAGCCGCGCTGGCGATGATGTTTGCCTCTAAGAACGAGAAGTTAAGGGGACTTTCTTTGACATCCTGGGTTTCTGCCTGGCTGGGTATTACGGAACCCGCTATGTTCGGGGTGAACTTGCGTTTTAAATATCCATTCATAGCGGCCATCACCGGCTCGGCTATTGCCGGTGCTCTCATCACAGTGCTGCACGTGAGGGCGGCCTCGATCGGGGTAGGTGGTGTACCGGGCATTCTGTCCATCATACCGGATGGGTGGCTCGCATTTGTCATGGGGATGGCCATCGTGATCGTCATTCCATTCGTCTTGACGTTCGCACTTGGCGTGCGCAATAGAGATCAACTTAAATAAGACAAACGATTGACAGCGGGACAGGCGAGGTGGAAGCAATGAATGAAGCATGGTGGAAAAAAGCCGTCGTTTATCAAATATATCCGAAAAGCTTCAAGGATACGACAGGAAGCGGTACAGGGGATATTCAAGGAATTATTGAAAAGCTGGACTATCTCGCATTGCTCGGGGTAGACGTGATTTGGTTGACTCCGATCTACGAGTCGCCTCAGAAAGACAACGGTTATGATATCAGGAATTATTATGCCATTGATGAAAGATACGGAACGATGGAGGACTTTGAAAAGCTGCTCGAAGAAACACACAGGAGGGGCATGAAGCTGATCGTGGACATCGTCGTCAACCATACATCGACGGAGCACGAATGGTTTAAGCGAGCATCTGCCTCGAAAGACAGTCCGTATCGACATTACTATATTTGGAAAGATGGGAAAGACGGCAAGGAGCCGAACAACTGGAAATCGAAGTTCGGCGGCTCCGCTTGGGAGTATGACGACAAGACGGGACAGTACTATTTGCATTTATTTGATAAGGGACAAGCCGATTTGAACTGGGAAAACGCAAAGCTTCGCAAGGAACTTTACGACATGATGCGATTTTGGGCCAAAAAGGGAATTGACGGGTTTCGCCTCGACGTCATCAATTTGATTTCAAAAGATCAACATTTTCCACATGACCCTGCAGGAGACGGCAAAGTGTTTTATACGGACGGCCCGCGCATCCACGAGTTTTTGCGCGAAATGAACCAGGAGGTTTTTACGCCTTACAACTTGATGACGGTAGGCGAAATGTCTTCGACAACCTTGAAAAACGGCGCGTTGTACACACGGCCGGACCGGCACGAATTGGACATGATCTTCAACTTTCACCATTTAAAAGTCGACTATCCCAAAGGTGAAAAATGGACGAAAGCTCCTTTTGATTTTCTTGAGTTGAAAAGGACGATGTCTGAATGGCAAACGGGCATGTACAAAGAAAATGGGTGGAGTGCGCTGTTTTGGTGCAACCACGACCAGCCAAGGGCTGTTTCGAGATTTGGCGACGACGGACACTATCGTGAAACATCAGCCAAAATGCTCGCGACGACACTCCATATGATGAGGGGCACCCCGTTCATTTTTCAAGGGGAAGAGATTGGGATGACGAACCCATACTTCAAAAACATTGCGGATTACCGAGATGTCGAGACGTTAAACGCGTATGAGGCGTTAAAGGCCCAGGGAGTGCCGGAACAGGAGATCCTGGACATATTGCAACAAAAGTCACGCGATAACGGCCGAACGCCGATGCAGTGGAATGACAGCCACTGTGCTGGATTTACGACTGGAACGCCGTGGATTCCAGTAAGTGAAAACTACAAAACGGTCAACGCGGAAGAGCAGACAAGCAGAAAAGATTCGGTGTTTTATCATTACAAGCGGTTAATCGAATTACGAAAAAAGTATGATATTATAACGTATGGAGACTACCAATTGCTGCTAGCTGATCATCCACGTGTATTTGTTTATACTCGTAATTGGAAAAACGAGACGCTTCTCGTCGTCAGCAATTTTTATGCAGAAGAGGTAACGGTCGAACTGGATCTGGAAGAAGTAGAGATCCTCATTTCCAATTATCCAGATTCCCAAATATCGCTGAACAAGCTGAAATTAAGACCTTATGAATCTGTCGTGTACTATAAAAAGTAGCGGGGATCTACAATGCAAAAGAAATATCTGTCCATTTATCGGGATTTAGCCAATAAAATCCAAGATAACCGATGGAAAAAAGGTGACATGCTCCCGTCGGAACATGAATTGGCTGACAAGTACGACACTTCGAGGGAGACGATTCGAAAAGCGCTGAACTTGTTAGTTCAGGATGGGTATATTCAGAAAATACGCGGTAAAGGTTCCGTCATTCTCGACGTTGACAAATGGGATTTGCCGGTATCAGGGATTGTCAGTTTCAAGGAGCTGGCAACTAAATTGAAGTTGGATGCGCACACTGCCGTCCATGAGCTTTCCATTGTAAAAGCAGACGAAACATTGCGGGCAAAATTGAGCACAGATGTTGGAGAACTTGTTTGGAAGGTCATACGAGTCCGTGAGATATCAGGAGAAAAGGTGATTTTGGACAAAGATTTTTTAAAGCAGAAGCATGTCCCAGTTTTGACGAAGGATATATGTGAAAACTCTATTTATGATTACTTGGAAAATGAATTGGGATTGACGATCAGTTTTGCCCGCAAAGAAATTGTGGTTGAAGACCCTACAGAAGAGGACGACACCTTGTTGGACTTAAACGGTTTTTCCAATGTGGTGGTGATTAAGAGCAAGGTCTACCTGAGTGATGCCAGCTTGTTTCAGTATACAGAATCCAGGCACCGCCCGGACAAATTCCGGTTTGTTGAATTTGCCAGAAGAGGACATTAGACACGGCCGAAAGTGACGACAGAGCACTTTTTTTCGCATTTAATGTCGCAATATTCTGTCCATTGTGAGGGGAACATCCCGGACAAATCTGTACAGTTTCACGCACTATTTTGTATAATACAGGTAAACATATGTCCAGTGATAAACGTCCGCGATATGTCATTTCTAGAACAGTATTTGAGGAGTGAGGCTCTGGATTAGCCAGTAAAGCGAATAAACGCGATGAAACGAGACGGCGGGTAAAGTCTGTTGCAAAGCTGTCAATTGATAGTATGCCGCGAAAAATGCGACGTGACATAAGACCTCGCGCTTTTAACAGTTCTAGATGTGTGACGAATCACCTGACCGTCAGGTGAATATTTGGGAGGGGATTTTTCTTTGGAAGACCCGTTACTTATTGGGTTTTACCTTTTGATGGTCGTTTTTCTCGTGCTGTTAAACGGTTTCTTCGTCGCATCCGAATTTGCCATCGTCAAAGTCAGGAGTACACGGATTGCTGAACTCGAGCGACAAGGGAATAAGCGGGCGAAAGTGGCGGGAAAGATTGTCAAGCAGCTAGACGCATATCTCTCAGCCAACCAGCTGGGAATTACACTCGCTTCCCTTGGACTCGGTTGGATCGGAGAACCTGCTGTCGCAAGGCTGATCCAACCGGTGTTAGAACCGTACCTTCCTGCAACAGCCGTTCATTTCATCGCTTTTGTGATCGCGTTCTCGATTATCACCTTTTTGCACATCGTGCTCGGAGAACTGGCCCCAAAATCGTTGGCCATCCGCAAAGCTGAACCGACGACGCTCTGGGTGGCGGCACCGCTGCACTTTTTTTACAAAGTGTTTTACCCGGCGATCTATGTGCTTAACGCGACGGCGAACACTATTTTGAAATGGGTAGGCATTCCGCCCGTAAACGAAGAAGAAGGGTCAGGACACACAGATGAAGAAATCCGCATGATTATGGTCCAGAGTCACCGCAGTGGGATGATTGACCATAAGGAGTTAGAGTTGTTGGACAACGTCTTTGACTTTTCCGAGCGCATGGCGCGGGAAGTCATTGTGCCGCGAATCGACATGGTGTGTCTGTACAGGGACGATTCGTTCGAGGACAGTTACAAGGTCATCAAAGAAAACAAACACACACGCTATCCCTTGTGCGGTGTGGATAAAGATGACATTCTCGGGGTTGTTCACATTCACGACATTTACGAGCAGATGGTGGAAGGGAAGACGCCGGATTTGATGAAATTGGCCAGGCCGATTCTGACGATCCCTGAAACGATGGAGATTAAAGACGTCCTGACGTCAATGCAAAAGAACCGCATGGAGATGGCGATCGTCCTGGACGAATACGGTGGAACGTCGGGTATCATTACGATCGAAGATATTGTCGAGGAGCTGGTGGGCGAAATTCAAGGAGAGTTTGACGACGAGCTCCCCTTGTTTCAAAAGGTAGATGACGGTATTTCCATCGACGCCAGGTTGTTGATAGAAGAGGTAAACGAATACTTCAATATTAACATCGAAGATCGAGACAACGACACGATTGGGGGATGGCTTTTTTCACAATTGCAAGAGTTGCCGCGGGTTGGACAGCAGGCCAGGTGGAATGATTACGTATTTACGGTGTTGGAGACAGACAACAAGAGCATTTCACGCATCATCGTTCGAAAAGAAGAGCTCGAAAGAAATGACGGCGACATGACAAAAGCCATGTAAAACCCGGCTGATTTCAACCGGGTTGAATGTGTTTTGCGGGCACCATGTTTTTACAAGAAATAAGCGCATATGAGACCGGCGGCCATTAACATTCCGAACAACGTGTTCGTTTGGGCTGTCTCCTTCATCGCCGGCATCATTTGCATGGGGGTCGTTTTACCGACAAACAGTTTGGAAGCTTTTACGGCTTTCGGTGCACTTAACAGGACGAGCAACAGCCACGGAGAGACGGTGCCGGTTGCGACCAGACCAACGACCCAAAGGTACGACATGGTAAACATGCCGGCTAAAAGCGTGACAGCCCGATCGTGGCCCAGCAAAATGGCCAGCGTCCGCCGGCCGTGGGCTTGGTCGCCTTCTCTGTCGCGAATGTTGTTGGACAGCATAATACAGCCGATGAGGATGGCGACCGGGACGGAGATGAGGACGCTTGCGGTCGTGACGGTTCCCGTCTGAATGTAAAAGGCGATCAAAATAAGTCCGATTCCCATGAGTGTTCCCGATGTCAACTCTCCGAGGGGGGTGTAAGCGATCGGATACGGCCCGCCGGTGTACAGATAACCGACGGCCATGCAGCACGTGCCGATCACAGCGACCCACCAACTGCTGTTTAAGCAAATGTAGACCCCTAACGGGACGGCTGCCGCAAAAAAGGCAATGGCCAAGGACAGAATGACCTTCGGATGGATGCCGTAGTGAACGGTTGCCCCTCCTATGCCGACCGACTCTTCCGTATCCAGCCCGCGCTTGTAGTCGTAATACTCATTAAACAAGTTCGTCGCAGCTTGAATGATGAGGGCCGCCAGGAGCATTGCCAGAAAGAGCGGGACGTGGATGTCGCCAAAGGGGAGGGCGAGGGCTGTTCCGATGAGGACAGGTGTAAATGAAGCGGTTAACGTGTGCGGCCGCATCTGTTTCCACCACAGTTGCCAGTTCGTCTTAGGATGGGTCATCTTTCCGATTTCTCCGTTGCGTTTAATGCGGTCTTCCATGGGGCTCTCCCTCTGTCTTGTAACGTATTTTGGGAACGAAACGTCAGTTTTCAGTTTATGAGAACCGGTAATACGTGTCAATACGCGGGTTGGAAATGCCGCTCTTGTTGACAGTGAAAGACGGTCAGTTGTATGCTTATCCATGAAACGGTGTGAGATCGATGTCAGACGGGATTACGCGGGAAGGGGATAAAGGGTGGTAATCGCGAAAGAACGAGAAACAGAAGATGTGTTTGAAAAAAAGCATCAAACGCTCGTCAGCACTGTAACACAACTTGCGCCGATCGATCCTTTTTCTTTTTTCGCGGCCGGTGCAAAACATTACAGAGGCAAGCGGTTTTACTGGTCGGATCCAGGGCAGGAGAAAGTGTTTGTCGGTCTCGGAATAGCACACGAGATTGTGGCGCACGGGGACGATCGTTTTGCAAAGGTTGAAGAAGAGCGAAAAAAACTGTTGAACATGATCGAGACGGAGACGGACTTAGCCATTCAAGGAACAGGGCCGCTGTTATTCGGCGGTTTTTCATTTGACTCACAGGCGGCGAAGACAGCGCTTTGGCGTTCGTTTCCGGATGCTTCGTTTGTCGTGCCTGTATTTCTTTTGACTGTGACCAGACAAGGGTGTTGGTTAACCGTGAACCGTCTGGTTCAGGCCGGAGATCATTCGATACAAGAAAAGTGGCTGGAGAAAGAGCGAGAGAGTTTGTTGCGGAATGCCCGTGCCGTTGTGTTGTCGGACGGGAGTGCGCAGAGTGAAAACGTTCGTTACGCGACGACAGATGTGGAACCTGAAGCGTGGAAGCGGGCAGTGGCGGTAGCGGTCGATCAAATTCGGAACGGTGAAGTCGACAAAGTGGCGTTGGCACGGGAAATTCGCGTACACGCCACGGAGCGGATTGACGTCGTCCGCACGCTGAAACGTTTGTGCAAACAGCAAAAGGAAAGTTACGTGTTTGCCATTGAGCGGGGAACGGACTGTTTCTTAGGCGCTTCTCCGGAACAGTTGGTAAAACGAGACGGGAACAAACTGCATGCGACCTGTTTAGCTAGTTCCATCGGCAGAGGAAAAACGGCGGAAGAAGATGAGCGCTTAGGCCAACGGCTGCTCAGCGACGAAAAGTTTATCGTTGAGCATCAGTTTGTGGTGGATATGATAAAATCGGCCATGGAGGCGGAGTGCGAAGATGTGAGCGTCCCAAACGAGCCGTCTCTGTTTAAAACGGCGTACATCCAACACTTGTACACCCCGGTGACGGGTACCGCGCGGCGAGGGACGTCCCTTTTGTCCATGGTGGAAAAGTTACATCCCACCCCTGCCCTCGGCGGCTATCCCCAAGACGTTGCCGTTCGTAAGATCAGAGAGATGGAAAAGCTCGATCGCGGCTGGTACGCCTCTCCGCTAGGGTGGATGGATCGCCATGGAAACGGTGAGTTTATCGGCGCCATTCGCTCCGGCATCGTCCGCGGAAATGAAGTGTCGCTGTTTGTCGGAAACGGCATTGTGGCTGATTCGGACCCGGAGAGCGAGTATGAAGAGACGAAGTTAAAGCCGAAGCCGATGTTGACAGCCCTCGGAGGCAAAAGGTCATGACAGCGCAAGAAGCGATTACCTCGTATGTGGGCGCGTTTGTAGATGAACTGGCCAGGGCGGGTGTGAAGCACGTCGTGATCAGTCCTGGTTCTCGCTCTACACCGATGGCCATGCTGATGGCCTCACATCCCGAATGGCGTGCATGGGTACTTGTCGACGAACGGTCGGCAGCTTTTTTTGCTCTCGGGATGGCGAAAGCCCGCCGCGAGCCGGTAGCGCTGTTGTGTACGTCAGGGACGGCGGCCGCCAATTACTTTCCGGCTGTCGTGGAAGCTTGTCACGCGCGGGTGCCGCTCATCGTTTTGACTGCCGATCGCCCCCACGAACTGAGGGATGTGGGAGCTCCCCAAGCGATTGACCAAATCGGGTTGTACGGCTCATACGTGAAGTGGTTCGTCGAGATGGCGCTGCCGGAAAACTCTCCTTCGATGCTACAGTACGCGCGGACGGTGGCGGGGCGTGCGGCGGCAGTAGCCCTTGACTCCCCCAGCGGGCCAGTTCATCTGAACTTCCCTTTTCGCGAGCCGTTCATCCCCTCATTAGACAAGCCAAAAGTGGACGCAGCCGCCCGGGAAGGGGAGCGTCCGTATGTGCAAGTGAAACGGGGAACGCGTCGCCTCGGGCAACCGGAGGTTGCGAGGTTAGCCAGGATTTTACGGCGTGCCGAGCGGGGGCTCATCGTGTGTGGTCCGATGGACGACGACTGTTTCCCGCAGGCTGTTGTCCGTTTGGCCCAACGGATCCAATTCCCCGTCCTCGCCGATCCGCTGTCCCAATTGCGGAGCGGGACACACGACAAAACGTTGGTGATCGATGGATACGACTCTTTTTTACGCCATCCTGGCGTGGCTGCGCGTCTACAACCGGATGTCGTGATTCGTTTTGGCGCAATGCCGGTATCCAAAGCGTTTTTCCTGTATATGCAAGAGCACACCAAATGCCGCTATGTGGTGGTCGACGACAGTGAAGGGTGGCGGGAGCCGACGCTGCTCGCGTCGGATGTCATCTATGCCGACCCTGTTCACTTGTGCGAAGAGCTGGTGAAAAAGTGGAACGAATGCGAGTACGCTTCACGGAATACGTGGACGGACGAGTGGATTGAGCTCAACCGAATCACGCAAGAAGAGATTTTGAGACAAGTTTCTTCCAGCGGGCTGTTTGAAGGGCGTGTGTTTCCGGAGCTTGTGGACTGTCTTCCCGATCAGGCCTTGCTCTTTGCCGGAAACAGTATGCCGGTCCGCGATATGGACACATTTTTCATGAACAACCGTAAAAACGTGCGGACAATGGGAAACCGGGGGGCGAGCGGGATCGACGGTGTCGTCTCCACTGCTCTCGGCGCTGGCGTTGACGGACCTCCCCTCGTGCTCGTCATCGGCGACTTGTCGTTTTACCACGACTTAAACGGTTTGTTGGCGGCAAAGCTTTACCAGTTGAACGCGACTGTTGTTGTTCTCAACAACGATGGAGGCGGCATTTTCTCGTTCTTGCCCCAGGCCGAACACCGAAAACATTTTGAAATGCTGTTCGGAACGCCGGTCGGACTGGATTTTCGCCATGCGGTGGACATGTACGGCGGGACATTCAGGCGCGTGAACGATTGGGAAGCATTTCGCGCAGAAGTGAAAACAAGCCTTTCGAAAAGCGGGCTGACGGTTATCGAGGTGCCGACTGACCGTGAGGAGAATGCAGCCAAGCACCGCGCCATCTGGCAGGCGGTGTCCCACAAGATCAGGGCGTGGCAGGAGGAGGGGGGCTCATGCGCATCCCGGTAAACGGTGTGAAGTGGAATGTGACAGTGACAGGGAGTGGAAGTCCGCTGCTGCTGTTACACGGGTTCACTGGGGCCGGGTCCAACTGGGAACCGTTTGTTCCGTCGTGGCGTGATGCGTTCAGGCTTTTGATAGTCGACATCATTGGCCACGGCTTGTCCGACAGTCCTGAAGACCCTGCCAGATATGCGATGGAGCGGGCAGCGGCTGACCTCGCGGGTATTCTCGATCACGTTGGCATTGCCAAAACGGATGTGCTGGGATATTCCATGGGCGGCCGCTTGGCGTTAATGTTCGCCGTGCGCTATCCAGAGCGAGTCGGCCGTTTGATTTTGGAGAGCAGCTCGCCGGGCCTCGCCGATCCAGGCGACCGGCAGGCGCGTGTTCAACGGGATGAACAGTTAGCGGAGCAGATTGAACGGGAGGGGATTCAAAAGTTTGTTCACTATTGGGAAAACATCCCGCTGTTTGCCTCACAGCGCTCACTCCCTCCTTCCGTTCGGGAACGCATGCGCTTGCAGCGTTTGCGGAACAATGCCGTGGGCCTCGCCAACAGTTTGCGGGGCATGGGAACGGGCGCGCAGCCGCCGCTGTGGCGAGAGCTGGAGGAGCTGTCTGTACCTTCTTTGCTTATTTGCGGGGAAAAAGACCGCAAGTTTTGCCGCATTGGAGAAAAAATGCACGCCCGACTGCCTCGTTCAGAATTCCGGATTGTCGCGGGAGCCGGGCACACTGTCCATGTCGAACAGCCGGCCGTTTTTGGTACAATAGTGAGGGATTACCTTAAAGGTACATAAGGGGGAAAGATTTGATGAAGATTGAGTGGAAAAAGGAGCGGGAATACGACGACATATTGTACGAGACATTTGACGGAATTGCCAAGATTACGATCAATCGCCCCGAAGTGCGCAACGCCTTCAGACCAAAGACAGTCCAGGAAATGATCGACGCTTTCACTGCGGCGCGGGATGATGCCGACATCGGCGTCATTATTTTAGCCGGTGCAGGTGACAAAGCGTTCTGTTCTGGGGGGGACCAAAAAGTGCGCGGTCACGGCGGGTATGTGGGGGAGGACCAGATCCCGCGGCTCAACGTGTTGGATCTGCAACGCCTCATCCGCGTTATCCCCAAGCCGGTGATCGCCATGGTATCCGGTTACGCCATCGGCGGAGGGCACGTGCTGCACGTCGTGTGCGACTTGACGATTGCTGCCGACAACGCCGTATTCGGCCAAACAGGGCCGAAAGTGGGCAGTTTCGACGCCGGATACGGGGCAGGCTATTTGGCGCGCATCGTCGGGCACAAAAAAGCGCGGGAAATTTGGTATCTGTGTCGGCAGTATTCGGCGGAAGAAGCGGAGAGGATGGGACTCGTGAACAAAGTCGTTCCGCTGGACAAGCTGGAAGAAGAGACGGTGCAGTGGGCCCAGGAAATACTGGAAAAGTCTTCGACGGCCATTCGCTTCCTGAAGGCGTCGTTTAACGCCGACACCGATGGCCTGGCCGGTTTGCAGCAGTTGGGTGGAGACGCGACGCTGCTGTTCTACACGACGGACGAAGCGAAAGAAGGGCGCGACGCCTTTAAAGAGAAGCGAAAGCCGGACTTCAAAAAATTCCCTCGTTTTCCGTAAGACGCGTCTCCAGGGCTGGTCATGGCAGTTGTCCTCTACGCCCACTGGCGGATCGTAGACAGATGCGTGCAGACAGCGGGTCAAGCCGTTTTCCCGATCTACCTGTCCTTGAGCCGGGGTGATGGCGACAGCCCGTCCAGTGACCCGGCTCGGAGCGGACAGTACTTTAACGGAGGTTTCGATGGCAGAGCAGACGATACCCAACTGGCTGGCGAAAAGAACTTTCCTCACACCGGAGCGCATCGCCGTCGAATCGTCCGGTCACGTGTGGACGTACCGGGAGTTGGACGAGCGGGCGCGGACGACGGCGGCGAAGTTTGCCTGTTTTGGCGTACGAGAAGGCGACCGCGTCGCTCTCCTCGTCAAAAACGGCATGCACACCGTGGAAATCATTCACGCCCTTCACTACATCGGTGC
>k87-50902_pt1 | contig 19771 bp, 16 predicted proteins | sample MGYA00084031_6733416 | MGnify analysis MGYA00084031
ACCCCGACCTAATAAAAAAACGTCCCTGCACCGGTTGTTTCAGCCGGTTGAGGGACGTTTTTTGTCAAAGAGGTTTTTCCTTACATAATTACTTGCTCACTTGCTTGCGCTGTTTTATTCAGCCAGCAATCGTTTTACGTCTTGGTAGCTGGCTTCCAGCTGCCTGTCGACTGCTCCCGCTTCCTGAACGTGATGGCGCAGCGCCTCATTCATCTGCTCCAGAGCCCGTTTTGCTTCCTGGACCTGCAGATTGTTTTCGTCCGTGTAGCGCTTTTGCTGCTGGATCGTTTCCATGACACCCGCCGTCTCTTCACTCACTTCCCGCAGGGCGGATACGATGCTTTCCATTTTTTCAGCCGCTTCCTTGCTTGTCGACAAGCCTTTTTGGATCGCACTGCCGCTCTTCTCGCTGTTGGCGATCGCTTCTTTTGTCTCTTCCTGAATTTTGCCGATCAGCTCGGCAATGTTTTTGGTCGAATTGGCTGTCATTTCTGCCAGCTTGCGAACCTCGTCCGCTACGACCGCAAAACCCCTTCCCTGTTCGCCTGCGCGAGCGGCTTCAATCGCTGCATTGAGAGCCAGCAGGTTCGTCTGATTGGCGATATCGCTGATCACTTGAACGATGCTGGTAATCTCCGACGAACGCTCTTCGAGACGGCCCATGGATGCGGACGTGCTGGCAGACTGCTGTTCCAGCACGCTCATCACCGAGACGACCTCTGCCATTGAGAGCTTGCCTTCATTTGCCCGTTCTACGGACTGCATGCAGATGCTCGTCAAACGCTCTCCGCGGGAATAAAGGTTGTCGGCCGACTCCTCGGACTCTGTGCTGATCCGCTGAATCTTCGCGATAATGCCTTCCATCCGGTTTGCCAGCTCGGCAAGGGAGCCGTGCTGGTCGTTTACAACGCCATGCTGATGAATGATCGCGCCCATTTGCTCGTAAACCGCCATCAGCTCTCGCTTGATTTCTTCGCGGTCTCCCCGCGCATCCGGCTCCTGCAGTGCTACGGCGGTCGCAGCTATTTCCTGCTGGGCTTCGTCCTTCTTTTTCTTCCAGAACATTGACGTCACTCTCCTCTTTTTTCTTCTGGCTAGCGTGTGTGGCTCTCCCGGTGCGCAAAAGCGCGCGATTCCATAATTCCCGGATGCTGCTTGGCCAAAAGAAGCAGGTTTTCCAGGTAGTAATAATGGCCTTCCAGTACTTCCACGTCCTTGCGGGTAAACTGCTTCGTCTGCAAATACTGCTGCATCTCCAGGGCGTATCTCTCCAGCTTGCCGTAAAATTCATTGGCCCGCAGCATTTGCTCCACTTCCGGATAGGCGGTTTTGAGCCGATTGATTTCACCGTATACCTTGGTACCTTCGAGAATCAGTTGATAAGCCGCGCGCTCATAGGAGGCGGCCGTCGCTTGTTCCTGTTCCTGTCTTGCGGCGCGCAAAGCGGACAGGTACGTGATAAAATGGTAAACAGTTAAAAATAAAGGCCCCAAAAACAAAATGATTCCTGCTTTGTATACATGTTGGTTTGCCAGGTTGCTGATGAGCAAGAACAGATGAAACAAAATTGCCCCCAGCCATGCGTAAATAATCACATGGTGGTTTACCTTGCCTGCCTCCTGCTGGCGCGAGAAAACAAACGTCAGCCCCAAAAGATAAAAGGCAAGCAGAGTAAAACTCGCGCTGAACAATGCCATTTCCATCTCCTGAAGCCAAGTGGCATCGGCAGGAATCTCAAACAAAAATTCAAAGGCGAGTACCAGCAGTGAGAAGAGCAAACCCATGATCCAAAACCGGCTTACTTCGGAATCGTTGCGCCGGCGAGAGCGGTACCTTTCCGCACGGGATTCTTTCAATTGTTCTCACCTCACTTTCAAATGGATTCGCCATGATTCACCAATTTCCTCTTAGGGCCAGACAAAATCTGACATCGGAGGCTACCATGAAAAACCCTTTGCCCGCTGCATTTACGGCACGTATGCAGGCGCTATTGCAAGACGAATACGAAGCCTTTATCGCGAGCTATGAAGAGGCTGCGAGCCACGGCCTCAGAATCAATCCGTTGAAGCTTGCGCCGGCTGATTTCCTGTCGCTCTCCCCCTTCTCCCTGGAGCCGGTGGAATGGTGTCCAAATGGCTTCTGCTACAGGGAAGGAGATCGTCCCGGCAAGCATCCTTACCACTCAGCCGGTCTGTACTATTTGCAGGAGCCGAGTGCCATGTCCCCTGCGGAAGCACTGGAGGCGCTCCCCGGCGAAACAGTACTCGACCTATGTGCGGCTCCGGGCGGCAAGACAACCCAACTGGCAGCGGCCATGAAAGGGAGCGGGCTGTTGATCGCCAATGAAATTCACCCGTCGCGGGTCAAGGCCCTTTCGGAAAACGTCGAGCGGCTGGGCATCACCAACGCTATCGTGACCAACGAAACACCGGAGCGGCTGGCAGAGCGATTCCCGCTGTTCTTTGACCGGATACTGGTCGACGCGCCGTGTTCCGGCGAGGGCATGTTTCGCAAGCTCCCGGAGGCAGTCGAAGAGTGGTCACCGGAAAAAGTGACGGAGTGCCACCTCACGCAGCTCGATATTTTGGATGCGGCCAGCGCCATGCTCAAGCCCGGGGGAACGCTTGTCTACTCGACTTGCACATTCGCTCCTTTGGAAAACGAGCAATCCGTGGCTGCTTTTCTACAGCGCCATCCGGAGTTTGGCATGATCCCGCTTCCTTCCGCAGACTTGTATTCGCCCGGCGAGCCCAAGTGGGCCGACCCGTCCTTGCAGGATGTGTCTTTGGCCGCACGCCTTTGGCCCCATAAACTGCGAGGGGAAGGCCACTTTGTCGCCAAGCTGAGAAAGTCGGCTGAAACGGACACGGCAGAACTGTCCCGCAGCCGTCCGAAGAAAAAAGCAAAACCTGCCTCTTTTGCCGGCAAAAAGGAAGCGGTCGCAAGCTGGCAGAGCTTTGTCCGGGAAGCCCTGCCGAACCTTGGCGATCTGTACGCCGACGACTCTGCCCTTCTCCTCTTCGGCGACCAGCTTTATTATACCCCGCGACCCGGACTGGATTTGGACGGCCTTCGCATCAACCGGGCCGGCTTGCACCTGGGAACGCTGAAAAAAAATCGCCTGGAGCCCTCACACGCTCTCGCCTTGGCAGTATGTGCGGAGGCAGCAGCACGCGTCGCCAGCTTTTCTGCAGCCGATCCTGACCTGATCCGCTATCTCAAGGGAGAAGCATTATCGCGGGAAGGAGAAGCTGGCTGGACTCTGGTCTGTGTGGACGGCTTCCCCATCGGCTGGGGCAAGCAGGCTGACGGACAACTGAAAAACCATTATCCCAAGGGATTGCGCTGGCTGTAATCCAGCTAGCAAGAAAAAAGCCCACCTGCATCGGGAGCACAGATTCTTCCCGCAGGTGGGTTTTTGTTAGCGGTTCCGCCGATTCGGCCCGTCGTTTACCATCGTCAAGGAGCCGTTTTTTATGTAACGAAGGATTCTGGATACGGAAATACCGGTTGCGTTGGCGATTTGCATCGCATTGGAGTTGGGGTTCATTCGCAGATACTCGCGAACTACCCGATACTCATCCAGTTCTTCCTGTGTGCACGAACGGCATGCCGATTCAGCCGCCGGAATAGGCAAACCGCATTGTTCACAGAATAGTTGAGTCATGACAGCTTTCTCCTCATACCCTGATTTGTCCCCTGAGCAGGACCCAGGTCCAAAGTGGCCGATATTTTCTGGTACTTCTATCATTATTGTACCCGTTTTAGGGTAAGAGGAAAACCCTGCATCTATAGAACTGGATTCAGCCGTTCACTGCCATTTTCACTGACAAAAGACCGCTTGCGGTAAGCAAAACGACGCATCCGACAGCCAAAGCAGCCATATCGGGCACAAAAAGTGAAAAGGTATGCCAGGTCACATTCAATCCGTACAGGAGCACCGGCAGCAAGAGAACGGCAAGCAGGATAAAGACTGTTGCAAGCCCGGCCCATATCCGCCTGTTCCCTGACTTCCGCCGTACTCGGAACAATCTGTAGACCACCATTGCCGTTACCAAGAGCAGGACGAGAAAAACAACTGCAAACAGCCATCTTTCCATCGGCACTGAAAAGGTTGCGGGCTGCGCCTTTTTTCCCAGCAAAATCTGCTGGACCCCGTTCATTACTTGCGTAAGCCTGATCTCCTCCAGCGAATTGTTGCGATTGGTCAAAATGGCGGCTCCCCATCCTTCCCCGGGCAGCAGCATGATCTCCGAGCGATAATCGGGGGTTGAGCCTGCATGCCAGATGCGTTCTCCGCCTTCAGCCAGCGGCGTGATCCTCCAGCCGAAGCCGTAAGAGGTCTGTGAATTGGCTCTTGTCAAGACGGCAGGCTCCATCATCATCCTGGTGTAGCGGGCAGAAAGCACGGCATCCGGCTGCAGCATTCCGATCAGATAATGTCCCATGTCTTCGGCACTTGCCGCAATGTACCCGTAAGGAGCTCCCCCGTTGTCATATGCGATGTCGCTTTGGACAGACAGACCAAACCAGGAGCGGTAACCGGACATCCAGCCCTTTTCTTTGGCTTGCCGGACACTGGCTGCAGCGTTGGACATGCCAAGCGGCTCGAATACGGATTTATCCATGTACTCCTCGAACGAAACGCCGTAAATCCGTTCGATCAGCGCTCCGAGTATCCCGTAGTTTGCGTTGCTGTACTGGTGCCGTTCACCCGGCCGTGCGGTGGTGGCTTCCGTAGAAAGCTCACGAACATATCGCTGGACTGCTTCGCTGTCGTCCGCTCCCTGGTCGGCAAATTTCATGCCGGATTCCGTACCAAGCCCGCTCGTTTGCGTGAGCAGTTGGCGGACAGTGATTTTCGCGGCGTCCTCTTCGCTTTCTAGCGTAAACGAAGGCAAATATTGCCGGACAGGCGCATCCAGGTCGATTTTATTGGCCTGAACAAGCAGCATGATTCCATAGGCAGTAAGACCCTTGCTGAGAGAACCGAGCAAAAACGGCGTTTGTGCCGTCACAGCCGTCTTCCCGTCTCCGGTCACTCCCCATGTTTTTCTGTAGACAATCTGCCCGTCCTTTACCAGCACCATGGAGCCTCCGGGGGCACCCAGCTTCGCGGCGGCATCATCGATGTAGGCATCGATCTCATCAAGCTTGGCTTGCAGCTCGGCGGAAATCGCCTGCTGTGCCGCAGAAGCATGCTGACTAGGCAAAATCAGGGTTGAGACGATCAAGGACAAACATAAAAAATAGCTGTAAAACCGAAAAGATTGCACGGATAATAAGCTCTTCATGACAGACTCCTTTTCCTGGTCATCCTGAGGCGGTTGCGTCAATCGTTGTCGATGACTACATTACCAGATGAAACCAAGTTGGAAATCCGTCAAGAGGCGGAGAGGAAATCGGACCTGCGGCCCGGCTTGCGAAAATGAAAAGCGCTCTCCGTCCTCGGGTACCAGCACTCTGTCAGCCAATTGATTATCTTTCAAAAAATCTCGCAGCTCTTTTCGCTCCAGCAGACAATGATTATTCGCAGCGATCAACGATCTGGCCTGCCAAGCTGGGAAACGCATGCGCAAAATGGAATCCAAAGACCACCTGCCCTATGTCCGCTTCGTCTCTGGCCGCCCTTATCCATCAAAAAATCAAATGATTGAGGTGACGAAAATGATACCGACATTGGAAACAGAAAGGTATCCTGCTGCCAGAATATCTGTACAGCAAACAGCCTTAGCCCCTGCAAATTCAGGACTAAGGCTGTTTCGGCATCAATTGCCCCAGACTTAGGCTAGCCACATACTCTGGGCTGGCACGCTGGGTGCTTTTGCTTCTACCCGTCGACTGTTAACCGCGCGGACGTTTCCCGCCGAAATTTCCTGAGCGGTTTCCGCCACGGCTGCCAGCTCCGCCCGGTTTTCCGGATCTGCCAGCGCCGCCAGCTTTCCCCGCATCACCCGATTTCCCTGCCTTGCGGGCAGCGATCGCTTCTGCGCGGCGGCGATTTTTTTCGTATTTGGTCTGCAGCTCTTCCAGCTCGCGAGCCAGCTTTTTCTTGTAGCCCGGCTTTACCTTTGTCTTCTTTTTGATGGCTTCGCGGACCGGAGCGATCTGCTTGTCCTTTTCCTTCGCTTCTTCCTTTGCCTTCTGCTCGCGCAGTTCAATAAAATACGCTTCACGTTCTTTGGCGCGCTCGCGGCGTCCCGCGTCGAGATGGCGTCCGACTACCAGCAGCCTTTCCTCGATCGACGCCTTTGTCGCTTTTGCAAACCGGATCATCATGCTTTTCTGGCGAGGAGAGACGAGCGAAATCGCCTTCCCTTTTTGTCCGGCCCGTCCCGTCCGTCCGACGCGGTGGATGTAGCTCTCCACGTCATTTGGCAGGTCGTAGTTGATCACATGAGTGACGCCTTCCACATCCAGCCCGCGCGCCGCGATGTCGGTAGCCACGAGAAACTGGAATTTGATATCGCGGAACTGCTTCATTAGCTGTTCCCGCTTGTTTTGCGACAAGTCTCCATACAGCGCGCTTGCCGAAAATCCGTTTTCCTGAAGCCTTGCAGTCAATTGCTGCACGCGTACCTGGGTATTGGCAAACACAATGCAAAGATATGGCTTTTCTTGCTCCAGCAGATCGACCAGCGCATCCGTCTTTTCGGTCTGGTTGACCACATAGTAAAACTGCTCAATGGATTCAACCGTCTTTTGCTTCGATTCGATCTTGATATGCGGCGGCTGCTTCATGAACTGCTGCGCCAGCTTTTTCACCAGATCGGGCATCGTGGCGGAGAAAAGAAGAATCTGACGCTGCTGCGGCGTGTTCACGATGACCTGCTCGACATCCTCGAGAAAGCCCATCTCCAGCATTTTGTCGGCCTCGTCCAGAACGAGCGTGGATATGCGGCCAAAGTGCAGGGAGCCCCGCTTCATATGGTCCAGTACCCGTCCCGGCGTTCCCACGACGATGTGAACCGTTTCTTTCAATTTGTTCAGCTGCTTTTCAATATCCGTGCCGCCGTGCAAAGAAAGAACGTTGACACCCATATGCTTGCCAAGCTTCTCAGCCTCTTTGGCGATCTGGATTGACAGCTCACGCGTCGGCGTAAGGATCACAGCCTGGATATCCTTCCTGCCCGCTTGCAGACGATTCAGGATCGGCAGCACAAAAGCCGCTGTTTTCCCCGTACCGGTCTGCGCTTGACCGATGACGTCCTTGCCCTCTGTTATCAATGGTATCGCTTCAGCCTGGATCGGCGTCGGTTCCTTGTAAAACGAATCCTGTATGCCTTGCATCAGTTCCGGGCGAAAGCCAAACGACGCAAATGTCTTTGTCATGATGCTCACTTCCTTTTCAAAGGAAGCCGCCCTCCCCCGTCTGTCGGCCATCCCTGCCTGACGAGCGGATAACGGCATCCGTCCTTCATTTTCAGCGACGAGCGCTGGTTCTGTCTCCCTATAGTATAGGAGTCTTTTCAAAAACACAACAAAACGGTCAGAATGCCCCTTTTTGGCTTCGCAAAAGGGATGAAACAGGCGGCTCGGCTGCATGCGTGCATGCTGCTTCGAACCGCCTGCATTTCCGGTTATTTCGCCAGCTCGTAAATCGCTTGAGCGTAGATAGCCGTCGCTTTGATCAAATCGTCTATGAGAATGTATTCATCCCGCTGATGCGCGCAGTCGGGACGGCCGGGGAAAAGCGGGCCAAAGGCAACGCCTACGTCCAGCGAACGGCCGTAAGTAGCGCCGCCAATCGCGATAATTCCCGCTTCCAGTCCGGTCTGCTCCGTGTAAACCCGCTGCAAAGTCGTCACCAGTGGATGATTCGGGTCTACCCGGTGAGGGCGCAAATGCTCGACCACCTCGAACACGAATGCAGCCTGGGCAATCCGCTCCTTGAAAATGGCGCTCCACTTTTCAAACGGCAAGGAGTGAGGATAGCGAATGTTGAGCTGGAACAGGGCATCGCCATCTGCCTCATACTGAATTACGCCTGTATTCAGCGTGAGCGGTCCCATCTCCTCGTCATGATGAGAGATGCCGAGCGCTTCGCCGTAATGCTGCCGATACAGGTACTGCTCGGTGAAGCGGACGAATTGATCCGCTCGGGCATCCAGCGTCAGTGTTCCCAAAAAATGAATCAGCTCGGTGCCTGCATTGACGCCCTTGCCAGGGTCCATTCCGTGGACGGAGACGCCTTCCATATGGAGCAGCACATGCCCATTTGAGCATTCGGCCTTGCCCTTCATGCCCGAATCGTTCAAATACGCCTCGTATGCTTGAATCAATTCCTCGGCTCCCATGCCCATCGGCAACAATCTGGCCTCCGCTTTGTCCGGCACCATGTTCATCCTTCTGCCAGAGGCAAGCTCCAGAAGCTGAGCTGCCGGGCTGTCGGCCGACGGGAGCTGCTGCCCGAGGAACGCTTCATGCGTTTGCAAAACAGTCAGGTCTGTCAGTCCCTTTTCCGCATATATCAAAGGAAAATCGGCATCCGGCGTGAAGCCCATGGTCGGCATCTCTTCGGTTTCAAAGTACGTTTTGACACACTGCCAACCAGACTCTTCGTCCGTTCCAAAAATGAGTCTGACCCGTTTGGACAGCGGCAGACCGGATTCCTTGACCAGCTTCGCCGCAAAAATCGCCGCAATCGTCGGTCCTTTGTCGTCAATCGCTCCGCGGGCGACGATCTTCCCGTCCACAATTTCCGCAGCGTATGGCGGCGAAGTCCAGCCGTCCCCTTCTGGAACGACATCCACGTGGCTGAGCACGCCGATCAATTCGCTGCCCTGGCCAAACTCCGCATGACCGGCATAGCCGCCGACATCCTTTACCGTCATTCCTGCCTGCTTGCACTGTTCAAGCACAAAGTCCAGCGCTTCACGGATGCCTTCGCCGAAAGGAGCCCCTTCCCGTGCTGTGGATGGGTCCAGCAAGCTTTTGATCCGCAAAAATCCCTGCGTCGTGGAAATCAGGTCGTCTTTTCGCTTTTCAACTTCCTGCAGCCAGTTCATCGTCGTCATGTAGATGTTTCTTCCCTTCTTTGGTCTTCATGCCTTCTCCCGTTTCCTCATCGTCCACGTCCAAATCAAGCTCCACAAGTGAAATCAGCGATTCCATCGCTACTTCCTTGGCGGTGAACTCCACCTGGGCCTCCTTGATTTCCTCGCGGATATTGTTCATCTCGCTGTCCAGCTTGGATGACGCCTTGGCGGCTTCAATCAAGCGCTGTCGGATCGCGGAGGGAATGATTCCTTCGTATTTGTAGTTGAGAGAGTGTTCGATCGTCGCCCAGAAATTCATGTTCAGTGTGCGAATCTGGATTTCCACAGGGATGACCGCCTGACCCCGGGCTGTCATCAGCTCGTACGCTACGGCCAGATGATAGCCTCTGTACCCGCTCTCCTTTGGCCTGGACACGTAGTCCTTCTCCAAATAAATCCGCATGTCTTTGCGTCGCCGGATCATTTCCACCACAGCTGGAATATCGTCAATGAATTGGCAGATGATCCGGATTCCTGCTATATCCCGGAGCTCCCAGCAAATATTTTCATCGATTTGAAATTGAAGGCGATTTGCCTTGTTGTATATACTCGGGACCGACTTCACCCGACCGGTGACGAACTCGATAGGAGAGTGCTCTTTTCGCTTCCGCAGCTCGTTGCGGATGTTTTTCAGCTTAACCTTGATCTCTTCCACGGCTTGTTCGAACGGTAGCAGGTATAGTTCCCAGTCTAGTTTCTGCATGCTAGTTCCCTCCGACCCGAAACTCCATCGTCCTTATGATTCAACATTTTGCTAGAGATATCCTCCCCTGCATGAGAAAAGAGACCGCAGCGGGTCTCTTAATTTTTCGCATCCAACCGGAAGGCTGCCAGCGATTCTCGTAGTCTGTCGGCAAGTGCAGAGAGCTGATCGGCTGAAGCCGCGATCATTTCCATGGCTGCGCTCTGCTCTTCCACCGCTGCGGAGATGCTCTGGACACCGGCAGCCGCTTCTGTCGAGGCAGCGGATACTTCCTGTGCGACTGCAACGACTTGCTGGGCCTCTGGAGCGATCCTGGCAAAAGCCTGCCGAACCCCCTCCATTTCGGAGGAGACTCTGCGGATATTCTCTTCGATTCGCTGAAACAGCTCGCCGGACTGACGGGCTGTACGGGAACCGTCCTTGACGGTGCGCGTGCCTTCGGCCATTTTCTCCACAGCGGCAGTCGTGCTCGCCTGGACGTCGCTGATCATGGCGACAATTTGCTGGGCGGCTTCATTCGTACCTTCTGCCAGCTTGCGAACCTCATTGGCCACGACGGCGAATCCCTTGCCGTGCTCGCCTGCCCTCGCTGCTTCGATGCTGGCATTGAGCGCGAGCAGATTTGTCTGACGGGCGATCTCCGTAATCGCTGCGATGATTTTGGAAATCTCCCGTGAGCGCAGCTCGAGTCCGTGAATGACTTGTGTCGTCGCTTCCACAGCTCTGTTAATCTGATCCATGCTGCTGACGACAGCCTCGATGGCCTGCCGCCCTTCCTCTGCGTGAATTCTCATCTCCCTGGAGGAGATCGCCACCTGCTCGACGTGTCCCGTTACGCCCGAGACCGTTGCCGTCAAATCCTCTGCCAAGTGCAACGTGCGCGCCAGCTTGTCGACCTGTCGATCTGCAGATGCTGCCACATGGTCGACGACCTGCACAATTTGCCCGCTGGATGAGGAAATTTCCCCCGTATTTCCGTGGATCTCCCGTACCGACTCCGCAACCGAATGAGAGGCGTGCCGGACCTGGATCAAAATGTCGCTCAGCTGATCCCGCATGGCAAACAGCGATCGCGCCAGCTCTCCCAATTCGTCCTTTCGCTTCAAAAGAGCAGGCGGAACAGCACAGGTAAAGTCGCCCTGCCCGATCCTTCTGGCTACCAGCAGCATTCCGGCAAAAGAGCGGCGCAGCCAGGCAGCGGTGACAGACGCAATAACCACCACCAATATCAGGACGATTCCGTTGAACAGCAAAATGGCATTGCGGATACTGTTCGGTCCGGCCATAATTTCCGTCATGTCCATTTCCGCCAGGATCGCCCAGGTCTGCTTGCCCACCTTCACCTGATCGTACGATACCAGCACTTCCTCTCCGCGATAGTCTGTCGACTGCACGGTAGCAGCGGTCTGATTGGAAAACAACACCTGATCGGCAATCTCCGTGTCGACCTTCACCTGCAACAGAGTTGGCTCCCCGCCGCCAAGATCAGTCCGCATCAGTTTGTCTTGTCCGATCAAATACACCTTCCCAGTGGCGCCGAGTCCCTCTCTTCTGTTCAGTTGCCGGGATATGTAATCGAGCGGGACTTCTGCCGCCAATTGTCCGATGACGGTGCCGTGATCAAAGATCGGGACTGCCATGAAGATGGCCGGAGCGCCGCCAGACGGTTCATACCGGCTGACATCTGACAGTTCAAGGCTCAAGCCTTTGAATGCCTTTGCCACCGTCTGCCCCAATGTCGTACCACTATATGGCCCACTGAGGAGATTCGTGCCAAAATCAGCCTGCGGTTTTGTCTCAAAGACGACTTCTCCTTTGTCATTCAGCAAATACGCATTGGCGAAGCCGTATCTCGCCACTTCCATCTTCAACTCCTTGCCCCGCGCTTCCTCTACCTCCTGATAAACGGGGGCTTCCCTGCCCTGTTTCCATACGGCTTCAAAAGCAGGCAAGGCATCAATCACCGAGCCGGATGCAGCCAGTGTCTCCAGGTTCTTGGATCGCTCGCGAAAATAGTTTTCCACCTGTTCCTTGTTGCTGTTGCGAAGCGCCTCCAGTGTGGCTGCGCTCCCCTCCAACAGCTCCTGCTTCGTTTGCGAATAGGCAAATACACCCGCAGCTGTCAGCGGCACAATTCCTGCCAACAGCAAGGCAATCAACATCCGAGCCCCCAGTTTCATAGAGTTGCCCCCTTGTCTCTCTTGTTCTCCGGTAGATATTTTCAAATTTTATGACTAGTAAGAACATAGTACCAGAAAACATGTCACAGAGGCATACCATTTTTCCTAAATAAGGGATCGGCAAGCAAGGAATGCAACCGGAGAAAGCAGCAAAAAATGCCAGCCGCTCCGTAAACCCGAGGCAACTGGCATCTACTCTTTTCCTCTTTCAGACAATCGATACGTTCCCGGCAGCTCTTCAAAACTCGAATTCCAGCGTCTTTAGCCTGGAGTCGTATTGGAACCCCAACTTTTCTCCCAACCGGATGGACGCCTCATTCGTTTCCATTGTCGCCCAATGCGGGGTAAGCCCGAATTGCAGGCAGTGCTCCAAATACAAGACGCATGCTGCTGTCGCCAGCCCTTGGCTTCTCTCTTCTTCCCTGTACGTTTCCACATTGATCTCGTGGTGCTTGCCGTATACACAGCAGGAGAAACACGCGCTGACGACCTCGTCGCCCTTCATGATGCAATACCCGAGACCCTGTTTCAGAAAATCGTCGACCGAGTACCAGAATTCCGCAATCGCGTTCGACAGGTACTCGTCCCGATCTCTTTCGATCACCGCAGCGTCAATTTTCCTCGCGCTATACCCGCTTGGCAATGGCTTGAAGCTGCTCTTCGCGACCAAAAAGCGATCGGGATGAAACGTGAAGTAGCATTCAAAATCCGGCTCGTAGTCTCTGTGTGAGATTGCTTCTTCAATGGCTTTTTCCCACGCTTCATCGCTCAATACCGCGATGAAATAGGTGCCTCCGCACGATTCGTAGGTGTCGATTTTCAGCTTTGTGTCGATAAACTCCCGGAGAGGGGCAATAAATTTCTGATTGTGCGGATCGCCGATGAATAAGGAGCTGATTCCCGTGACATCGACCAGCGCCGTTTTCGGCTGGCTCAGGTCGTCAACATAAATCGTCCCTCTGTTTACGCCATCGATAATTGCATGTACCGTTCTGTTGTAGATCTGCTCCGTTGCCGGGAGCAGGCTCCTGACCTTGCGATGATCCTGCCGGTCCAGTTTGAAAATCACTCGTCCAGGCTCCTTTCTTGCCGATGCTCGGCTTTTCTTTTCGTCTAAAGGGCATGCAGGCACCCCCCGTCTGTTCTTTGTTCATGAATGTCCCGGCCCTTCAAGTGCTTCAACAGAATCCTCATGGATGCTTGAACGACTCGCTTCGGTACGGGGATAGGCAGGGGAGCAGAGCGTTTGCGCCAGTGCTCCCCTCTGATAATCGGGTCATAATCAATCCTTCTTTCATCGGGGGATTCGAGAATTTCAGCCAAAATCATGCGAACCCGGTGCAGGCGGGATTTTACCGTTCCTGCCGGGACACCTACAAGCTCAGCGATTTGTTTGACGGGCAGATCCTTGAAGTAATGAAGCTGGACGACAACGCGCAGATCGTTATCCAATCCGGCGACGGCCTCCTTCAATGCAACCGTTTCTTGCAGACCAACCACGGTTTCACCGCAAAATCCCGACTGGATGATCCGCATCCGTTTTTGCATGCGCAGCAATTGTATGCATTCGCGAATCAGAATCCGAAACAGCCACCTTTTGAAATATGCAGGCTCTTTCAAACTGCGAAGGGCACGATACGATTTGAGAATCGCTTCCTGTATCGCGTCAGCGCAATCCTCGTCGCGTTTGAGATACATTTTTGCCAGACCGTAAAGTCTCCGCTCATAGGCCACAACCAGCCTGCCGAAAGCATCTCTGTCGCCGTTTTTTGCAAGCAGGACATCCTGCAGCATGCTCGGTTCGCTGTTCACATGGGAAAGCCTCCTTTGTCCACAATTTCATCTACATGAGTCTAGACGCGCGAGTGAGCCAACCGGTTCACGAAAAAATGACTATTTTTCATGTTTTGACAATCCCGCTCAGCTTCAAGGCAAAAAAGAGCCGCCGGTTTCAGGTTGCACCGTTCTCTAAACCGCCGGCACGGATTGGACCATGCAAGCAGCAGAGAGCGGCACACCTCACACCCAACGACTCTTCTCTCTCGAAACTCTTTTTCTTTTGTTTACACAGCCGTTTCGCAAATCATGGCAATCTCATCGCACATAGGAAGTTTGGAGCAATTGATGCAGTCCTTCCATACTTTTTGCGGCAGCGTTTCCTTGGCGACGATATGAAAACCGCACTTTTCAAAGAATTCCTTCTGGTAGGTAAGAGCCAATGCCCGATTGATGCCAAGGTCCCGGCACTGATCAACCAAGTGAAGCACCAGCTGTTTGCCTACCCCCAATCCCTTTGCCCGCTCCGCGATGGCCAGAGAACGGATCTCCGCCAGATCCTCCCACAAAATATGCAGCCCCGCCACGCCGACTACCGATTCGCCGTCGTGAGCGACAACAAACGACTGCAAATGTTCACAAACCGATAATTTTGTCCTCGGGAGCATCAGTCCTTGTTGTGCATATTGATTAATAATCTCCAGCATCTGATCTACGTCTTTCATCGTTGCCTTTCGCACCGCTATCGCTTTGGTGACAACCATTTTACTCTCCCCCACTCCATGCTCTCACAGTCATCTATGACATAATAAATATTCATTATGATATATAAATATACATCCGGTATCGTGAGAAGTCTATCCTTTTTTCGCCCCTCTTTTTTGTTTTTTCGACGATCAGGAATTTTTTTGCAGGAATTAGTTGTGCTATAATCTTCTATAACCAAAAAGGAGGTGTCTTCCTTTTGACGACACGCAGAGAACGAAAGAAGCGGGAAACGCGCGAAAAAATCTTTAATGCCGCTATCAAACTATTTAAACAGCACGGGTTTGAAGCCACCACGATTGACATGATTTCTGAAGAAGCGGATGTTGCCCGCGGAACCATTTTTCTTCATTTCACGTCAAAGGAAGCAATCCTCGCCAACTGGGGATATGAGCGGTTGCATGAAATCGAGGAACGCCGGGAAGAGTGGGATTACGGGGATAGCTGCAAGCAAAAAGTACTTCGCATCTACAAAATCATGAATGAGGTCAATATCCAAAACTACGACTTCATCAAAGTGCTGGTAGAGTCCTCCATGAAGCACAGAAAGATTCTGGAGAACGAAAAAAACGTCTATTATGAGCTGCGCCAGTTGTTTGCCGATCTGATCGAGGAAGCGCAGGAAAAAGGCCGGCTGAAAACGCGCTTCAATCCGTTGGTGGCAGCCAACATGCTGGAGAATATTTACTACAATGCGCTTTACGATTGGGTACGCAACGAAGGTGCCTGGGCGTTGGAAGAAATCATGGAAGAGAAGGTCTCGATTGTTTTTGAAGGCCTGGACGCAGAATAACATCTGACGTCCGGACCTTCTCTCATACTGGCGGCATTGACAGCTGCCCCCGTTCCCCCATACACAGGTCAAGTTCCCCCTATCGTTTCCACAATTCTGCACCTCACCATCAGCCCCGGTCCATTTCCCTTTTCCTGTGTCGAATAAAAAGGAGCTCCCACCTGCTCAAGCTGTATCTGTGTCATGCCTTTTCCCTCGTCTTTAATGGAAACAACCACATCCCTGTCCTGCCGTTTCGCTCCTATTTCCAAAATTCCGCCATTCCGCCATGCTGCATCGCTTCCATGCCGTTTTTCAACAGATTCATACGGACCTGTCCCACCATATGCTTGTAACAGCCAGGCAGGCACCATAATGATAAGCAACTGGAACAGGATGTTTTCTACAACCAGCATGATACTCTCGGCTCTTCACAATTGTCTGACTCTTCCCTGAAAAATAGTCTGTCGGTACAAACGGAAAGGGAAGTTTTTGAAAACGCACATTGGATCGAGGTTTTCCTTGCGGAGACTGGGACATTTCCCTATGATGATGAAGATAGCCTGTTTTTGACCTTGGAGGTAACATACACAAATGCGAAATGGTATCAAACGTGAAGATATTGAACTTTTGGCGCCCGCAGGAAACTGGGAGTGTCTGAAGGCTGCAGTCGCCAACGGAGCAAACGCCGTCTTTTTCGGTGTGGAGAAGTTTAACGCACGGGCAAGAGCCGAAAATTTCCAGATGGCGGAACTGCCGGAGATTATGGCTTTTTTGCACATGTATGGAGTCAAGGGCTTCTTGACCTTTAACATTCTCGTTTTTGAAGATGAAATGAACGAAGCCCGCAAGCTGGTCGAGGCCTGTATTGACGCCGGCGTGGATGCGCTGATCGTCCAGGATCTGGGGCTGGTCAAGCTGATTCGTGAAATCTCCCCTGATTTTCCGATTCACGGGTCCACCCAGATGACGATCACCTCGCCGGAGGCAGTCGAATTCACGAAGCCGTTCTCGATCGAGCGCGTCGTCCTGGGACGGGAAAACTCATTGAAGGAAATCAAAGTCATCGGCGAAAAAGCGAAGCTGCCGATGGAGGTATTTGTCCACGGCGCTCTCTGCGTATCGTACTCCGGTCAGTGCCTGACTTCGGAAATGTGGGGAGGCCGCTCCGCAAACCGCGGCGAGTGTGCGCAAGCCTGTCGTCTGCCGTACGATTTGATCGTCGACGGTGTTCAAAAAGAGATGGGCAATATCGCCTACCTGCTTTCACCAAAGGATTTGGCCGCGATCGAGCTGGTACCGGAGCTGATCGAAGCGGGCGTCACCTCGTTTAAAATCGAAGGCCGGCTGAAATCGCCTGAATACGTGGCCAATGTTGTGAGCAAATACCGCGCCGCCATCGACCGCTATTTTGCCGGACAGGACGCCTCTGTGAGCGAGCAGGACATCCGGGAGCTGCAGCAAAGCTTTTCCCGCGGCTTTACGCACGGCTTTTTGGAGGGAACCAACAACAAGACCCTGCTGGACGGCAGCTTCCCGAAAAGCCGCGGCGTCTTCCTCGGAACCGTCAAGAAGGTGCTCAAAAACGCTGTTCTCGTCGAGCTGTCTTCACCATTGAAGCGCGGCGACGGAATCGTATTTGACGCTGGTGATCCGACCCAGAAGGAAGAGGGCGGACGCGTGTACGATCTGCTCCAGCGCGGCAAAAAAGTAGAGGGCGAAGTAAACAGCGGACTCTACGAGATCGTCATGGGACGAAACGACGTCAAGCTGCAGCGCATTCATGTCGGCGACCGCGTCTGGAAAACGAGCGATCCGGAGCTGGACAAACGTCTGCGCAAAACCTTTGAAACGGAAAAGCCGTACCGGACCTTCCCGCTCAGCGTACATGTGAGCGGCAAGCTCGGGGAAAAGCTGTCTGTCACGTGGGTGGACAAAATGGCGAACAACGCCGTCACGAGCCAATCGGAGATACCGCTGGAAGCAGCCGTAAAGCGCCCGTTGACTGCAGAGCTGCTGCTCGATCAGCTCGGACGCCTCGGCGGCACGATCTACCGCCTCGAAGCGGCAGACTTGACGGTAGCACTCGACGGCGAGGTAATCGTGCCTGTCAGCGAGCTGAACCGGATGCGCCGGGAAGCTGTCGAACAGCTGCTCTTCCTGCGGACCAAACCGCCCGTCTATCAAAAACGCACTGTTGACGCGTACGCAGATGTAAAAGAGCGCGGCCAAGTGGAAAAACCGAAGCTGACTGCTCTCTGCCGTTCGCTTGAGCAAGTGGAAGCCGCTGCTCAGACCGACGTCGATTTCCTGTACGCCGATTTTGAATTCGTCAAGCAGTACCCGGATGCGGTCAAACTGGCGCATCGCTATGGCAAAAAGATCGCAATCGCAACAATGCGCATCCACATGCCTGACGAGAACGGGGTCCTCGCCCTGATCGCCAGAAGCCAGCCTGATGCCATTCTTGTGCGAAATACGGGAGCGCTTCACTATTACATGGCCCGCAGACACGAGCTGGGTATTCCCTTGATCGGGGATTTTTCGCTCAATATCGCCAACCATAAGGCAGTCGAGCTGTTCCTGGATTGCGGGCTGGAGATGGTAACGCCTTCCTATGACCTGAACATCCAGCAGATGGTCGATCTCCTCGAAAACGCGGACGCGTCCAAGATGGAAGTGGTCATTCATCAGCATTTGCCGATGTTCCACACCGAGCACTGCGTATATTGCACGTTCCTCAGTCCCGGCACCGACCATACCAACTGCGGAACGCCTTGCGAAACCTCCCGCGTTTCGCTGCGCGACCGGGTCGGCTTCTCCCATCCGGTGCGTGTCGATACCGGCTGCCGCAATACCGTTTACAACGCCATCGACCAGTCTGGCGCCGAGTACTTGAGCGAATTTACCAAGCTGGGCGTAGGCAGCTACCGGATCGAATTTTTGGAGGAAGAGCCGGAGCGAGTGCAAGAAGTGATTCGCCTGTACCGCCAAGCGCTGCGCGGCGAAGTCAGCGGCTCCCACGTATGGCGCTCGCTGAAAGCGACCAACCAATTGGGTGTAACCCGCGGCCAGCTGATCAAATAAACCGGAAGTCCAATTGATGTATATCTCACGGAAATTGTGCGACGGACGCCCATTTCCGATACAGGGAGGAGAATAGCCCATGGCAGACCTGACTTTGCCAACGCAAGAAAACCTGGCTACGATCATCGAAGGCATCAAAGCGAAGCTGAACATGGCCAACACCGCCGTTATGCGGCCGGAGGATTTTGACCTCGAGCATTACGAAGACCTTTTGTACCTGTACAATATGGTTCAGAAGAAAGCGAGCTTCAGCATCAATGAAATGACTGCCATCGTCGAAGAGCTGGGCGGTATGCGCAAGCAGTCGTAAGCATATGTGTCCAAAGCGAAAGCGCCGTATCCGTTGGGGAGCGGCGCTTTTGTTGTGTACGGGCGACCGTTTTCGAACGGTGATTTCTGTGCTTCGTGAGAATCTTTTTTGATCCGTGTTGTCAGATTCCTTTTCTATGTCTGTCTTCTGGCATCTTCACGCTTCAGACATGGACGCTTTGCTCCAGTTCTCCCTCAGAGGAAGCAACTACGACTGCCGCAGAAGCGTCCCCGATGACGTTTACCGAGGTCCGGAACATGTCGAGAATCCGGTCCACCCCAGCGATCAGCGCCATTCCCTCCAACGGCAGCCCGACGGAGGTCAGCACCATTGTCAGCATGATCAAGCCTGCCCCCGGCACTCCTGCCGTTCCGATCGACGCCAGCGTAGCCGTCAGGACGATCGTCAGCAACTGGGCAAAAGACAGATCGATCCCGTAGAACTGGGCGACAAACAGGGCGCATACACCCTGGTACAGCGCCGTACCGTCCATGTTGATCGTCGCTCCGAGCGGCAGGACGAAGCTGCTTACCCGTTTGGAGACGCCCAGATTGCTTTCCACGTTTTGAATCGTGATGGGGAGTGTTCCCGAGCTGCTGGAGGTGGAAAAAGCGATCATCCCGGCAGGAGCAATGCCTTTGAAAAACTGCAGCGGCTTCATCCCGGCAAAAAGCTTGACGCTCAGCGAATAGACAATCGCGGCATGCAGCAAACAGCCGATCGCGACACCGAGAATGACTTTGGACAATGGCAGCAATACGGAGAGACCGTATTTCCCGACGATCGGCGCCACGAGTCCGAAAACGCCGATCGGAGCAAATCGCATGACGATGCCGGTAATCTTGTACATCACTTCGGCGAACTGCTCGAAAAACAGTTGAACGGTCCGCGCCTTCTCTCCTGCCAGCGAAATCCCGATACCGAGAAAAATCGCAAAGAAAATAATGGGCAGCATGTCGCCCTGTACAAGTGCGGCGAACGGATTGGTCGGGATGATGGCAAGCAGGGTGTCGATGATTCCCGGAGTCTCCTTGGCCTCTACCTTGGCCTCCTCCGGCTTCAGCTCCAGTCCCGCTCCGGGCGACATCAGGCTGGCGATGATCAAACCGAGGATCACAGCCAGAGCGGTCGTCACCAGGT